>Ga0214919_10003141_pt1 | contig 25265 bp, 25 predicted proteins | sample LL1503_MetaG_FD_177994 | JGI IMG/M metagenome (GOLD analysis project Ga0214919, IMG submission 177994) | Freshwater microbial communities from Lake Lanier, Atlanta, Georgia, United States - LL-1503 | ecosystem: Environmental > Aquatic > Freshwater > Lake | place: USA: Georgia | collected... | reverse complement strand
GAATTCTAACTAGCGTAGATAATTTAGAGCGTGCAGTTAATATTGTTGATTCTCCAAATCTAAAATTAGAACTTTGCTTGGGCACAGTTTCCGAAATGGATGGCGAGAACTCAGTAATGGATGCAGTCAATCGATTTGCTCCAAAAAATAAAATTGCTTACATCCACTTAAGAGATGTTGAAGGAAAATTCCCACTATTTAAAGAGTGTTTCTTAGGTGAGGGCAATTACAAACCATATGAAGTAATAAAAGCTTTACATAAGCACGGTTACACGGGTTCAATCTTGGATGACCACACGCCAACACTCACAGGAGATAGTGCTTATGGCCATCGAGGCAGAGCTCATGCAATTGGATACATCCAAGCCTTGATTGAGGTTGTTACCAACCATTGAGTAAAAACCAAAAAGTAGGTGGCGATGAAAAATGGTTGCACCTATTTTTAGCAATTGGGATTTTTTGGGGCTGCTCTTTTCTATTTATTGAGCAAGCGCTTAAATTTTTAAATCCCGTTGGGGTTTCATTTCTACGTTGCCTTTGTGGTGCGACGACAATTTGGATAATTGTTTTCATAAAGAAGATAAAAATTCCACGTGATCGAAAATTATGGATGCATGTATTTGCGCTTGCACTAATGACAAATGTAATTCCTGGAACTTTGATTGCACTTGCGCAAACTAATGTGACATCGGTTCTTGCTGGGATTATTAACTCAACTACTCCCTTGACTACATTGTTGGCAATCATGTTCTTTTTTAGACATGAGAAAATCAAAAGCCATCAAGTCTTAGGTTTGTTTATCGGTTTTATAGGTGTTGCAACTGTTTTTGGAATCTGGGAAGGTATAGGAGACAACGCACCCTGGGCTATTGGAGCTTTAATTATCGCGGTCACTTTTTATGGAATTACCTATCCGTATACAACTAAGTTTGTATTTCCGCGTAAAGCACGACCAGAAGTTTTGGCTGCGTTGCAAGTTACCTTCGGCGGATTTATTCTGTTTCCTTTTTTCATCATGGGAGGCATAAAGAAATTTGAATTTATGCCAATCTCAATAATTTCGGTAATTGCACTTGGTGCCATCACTTCAGGGTTAGCACCGATTTGGCATTTTAGATTGCTTTCAATTGTTGGTAGTTCCATTACAAGTTCAGTTGCATATATGACCCCAATTGTCGCCGTTACAGCTGGTGTTGTACTTTTGGGTGAACCAATTACCTGGAATGAACCAGTTGGTGGATTAGTGGTTTTAGTCGGCACTGCAATTTCACAAGGCCGCCATCTACGCAATAGTTTAGAAATTGTAGAATAAGTAGGTGAGCACAACAGCACCAACTCAAAAGAGCTGGGTGCCTATTTATTTGGCACTTGGATTTGTTTGGGGCTGTTCATTTTTATTTATTGAACAGGGGTTAACATTCCTTACTCCAATTGGCGTGGCTTTTGCACGGTGTGCACTGGGAGCACTAGCGCTTTGGGTAGTTGTTTATTTTAAAAAAGTAGCAATTCCAACAGATAAAAAATTGTGGTTTCAACTTTGGGTAGTTTCACTTTTACTTAATGTCTTTCCTGGCATTCTATTTGCACTCGCTCAAACAGAAGTTACCTCAGTTCTCGCTGGGATCGTAAATGCAACCACTCCACTAACGACCCTGTTGGCGATCTTTATTTTTTTTCGGAAAGAGAAAGTTAAAAGTTATCAAGTTATTGGTCTTCTAATTGGATTCTCGGGAGTAGCGACTGTCTTTGGAGTTTGGCGTGGATTAGGTAGTAGCGCCCCTTGGGCAATTGGCGCACTTTTAATTGCAGTTAGTTGTTATGGCCTATCATTTCCATTTTCAACGCGATTTATAATGCCTCGTAAATTACAACCAGAAGCACTCGCCACGATTCAAGTATCAATGGCTGCAATTACATTGTTGCCCTTTTATTTAATCGATGGGATAGCTGAAGATAAATATTTACTATTACCAGTTTTGTCGGTACTTGCACTTGGAATTTTTGGTTCAGGTATTGCATATATTTGGAATTTTCGAATTATTGAATTAGCTGGTAGTTCTATAGCGTCGAGCGTGACATATTTGACGCCAATCGTTGCTGTAGCAATAGGAATCGCTTTTCTCAGTGAGCCGTTCTCGTGGAATGAACCGGTTGGCGGTCTAATAGTTTTAGCAGGAAGTGCAATCGCTCAAGGCCGGCACCTTCGCAAGAAGTAAATGAATTAAGGAGATTCTGGGGATAGGTGTTGTAAACCCCAGGCGTACATGGCAATTGCCCCTGCGGCTGATGCATTGATTGATCTAGTGGAGCCATATTGATTAATGGCGAGAACTTCGCGACAAATCGAAACTGCTTCATCGGACATTCCAGCTCCCTCTTGACCAAAAAATAAAACGCAAAGTTTTGGAAGTGGACGATTTTCTAGCGGAAGACTAACTTCGATATTATCAATTCCAATTATTGGTAAGTTATTTTCATTCGCCCATTGTGCAAACTCAGCGATACTTGGATGGTTATGCACGGTTAAATATCGATCAGTGACCATTGCTCCGCGCTTATTCCAATCACGCTTCCCAACAATATGGACGCCACCAACGTTAAAAGCATTTGCTGTCCTGATTAACGAACCGATATTCAAATCATGTTTCCAATTTTCAACTGCAATATGAAGTGGGGTTCGTTTCGTATCTAGATCTGCAACTATGGCAGCGACGCTCCAATAGCGATATTCATCTAGAACATTTCGTTGATCACCATTTTCGAGCAGTTCTAGATCAAATTGCTCACCGACAGGCCAAGGTTTTGGGTGCGGGCCAACTCCAATAAATGGGTAGAACTCTCCTGCGCCCGGGTCACTCATTTGTATCAGCGATACCCAATCTTCCTTGTTAGAATTAACTCAAAGTGCGAAGTTGTCAGAAAGCCTTTAGAAATTAATGGAACTAATGGAACCAGTGAAGGAAGTGTAGTGGGCGCAGCGTTAGCGTTACTTTCCAGCTTAACCTGGGGTGTTGCTGATTTTATGGGAGGAATTGCCTCACGTAGAAGATCAGTCATGCAGGTTCTGGTTATCGCTTATCCAATTGGCGCAGTCGTGTTAACCGGCGTTGCAATTTTTGTCGTTCCAGGTGAATTAAGTAGTGAAACATTTTTAATTGGAGCATTGGCTGGTGCTATTGGAGCCACAGCAATTGGGTGTCTTTATGTAGCGCTCAAACGTGGTCCGATGGGAATTGTTTCTCCAATAACAGCTTTGATGTCAGCTGCGATTCCAGTATTTTCAGGATTGCTAAATGGTGAGACCCTAAGTCTGCTGGCAGTAATTGGAATAATTGCCGCGGCGATGGCCGTAATTCTCGTAAGTCAAGAAGTAAATGCACATCAAAAAGTGGCATTTTCAACAATTGCTATATCCCTGACTAGCGGAACTTTAATCGGTATCTATTTGACTTTAATCGGAACATCTTCTGATGATTCTGGAATTTGGACTGCAACAATCGCACGCTGGTTCTCATCAATACTGGTACTTGGCGTTGTGTTAACAACTGTTCGTAAATTTGAGCGCAGTAATTATCCTTGGGCGCTGGTTATTATTTCAGGCGTTTTGGATGCAGGCGCAAACGGAATATTTCAAATCGCTTCTCAAAATGGAATGCTGGCCATAGTCGCTGTACTTGGTTCTTTATACCCTGCCACTACTGCAATTCTCGCCAGATTTATTTTGCATGAACGGTTGCATAAGATCCAAATTACTGGTGTGATACTTGCGCTTGCCGCAGCAGTCGCGTTATCACTTTCATGAAAAAAAGATCACTTCTAGTTTTTTTATTATCTGCTTGTTTAGCAAGTATGAATCTTGCTTGGCAATCTGAGGCAGCAGAAGTTGTGCCGAGTATTTCAACATCTGCGCAAACAAGAATCGATTTGAAATCAAAAATTGATCAACAAATGGATGCCTTAAAAATTGCTATCGAAGAAGCAGGTCTGGCCCAAGAAGATTTTTTGCAGATCAAAGCAGATCCACCTGGAAATACTCTTACTGAGCAAGCAATTTATTTAACCTCAGCACGCGGATTGTTGCAACGAAAAGTAGCTATTATTTTGCAAATAGTCGGGCAAGCATCAACGTTAATGACTCAACTACTTGCACTTCATAAAGAGATTAATGAGGCTGTTATTTCGATAAAAGAAATTGCAAATAGCCGACCAACTGTTACCCCGCCAGTTGAATGCCCACCGGGTATTGAATTTAAAGGTGAAAGCATTTGGGAGACAGGAACCGTTCAAGCGGTAACCGACGGAGATACGGTTGAAGTGAAAACTTGTCGTGGGGTACTAGAAGTTCGGCAGATCGGAATTCAAGCAACTGAAACAACCAAACCTGATCACATTTCACAATGCGGGGCAGATGAGGCGACAACCTTCATGAGAAAATTGTTGCCAATTGGGAGTGAAGTGCAGTTGCGGGCGAGTAATTATGCTTCCTCTAACAATTACGAAGAAGTTGCTCGGCCTTTTAGAACAATTTATGCAAAAGATAGTGAAGGAAAATTCACTATCGATGTCCAAGCTAAATTGTTAATTGCAGGTTTATCACTTTGGTTCCCAAACTCTACAAATGAGTATTTTCACAATTTCGAGTATTTGAGTTTGTTAAACAGCGCAGCCGAAGCAAAAGTTGGATTTTGGTCTAAAACACTCTGTCCAAATGATTTAACACCTTTAGATGCAATAGAAGTATGGATGAATAGTGATTCTCCATTAAGTAATGAAAATCCATTTGGTGAGTATGCTTTATTGCACAATAAAACAGATAAAGAGATTGATATTTCAAATTGGAGCATTCGCGATACATCCCTTGAATTAAGAGATGAAAAGTTTGCATTTGCTGTTGGTACTAAAATTGGTGCGGGGCAGGTGCTCACAATTTATCTTGGTACTCCAATTTTGAATTACCCATTATCGACTGGTGAAATTTCTTTTGGATTAATATCTCCGATTTTACAAAACCCAACATTAAATAGTGACAAATTTACTGGGGATGGAATTTATTTAATCTCACCACGAACAATAAAAGGTGGTGGAAATATTCGTGCTTGGATTCATCGGCCATGTATCCCAAATGAGTGCGTAGCCCCTGAGTGGTTAGTTAAAAATCCTGATGGCAGTGCCAGAGCGATTCCTTTGCCACAGACTCTTTCCATGGTGCTGAATCCAGCAAAATACGCCCGGAAAGTCCCAGATCTAGCAGGATTGAGTGCAGAACAAGTTACCGGTGCACTTGCGGCACTTGATCTAGTTGCACAAATTGTTGATCAATCACCGAACTCTGGGAAAGCTACTCGAATGGTCCGCGATTTGTCCCCAAAGACGGGGACCAACTTGCCCGCTGGGGCACAGGTAAAAGTTTATGTGGGCGTCTCAGACGCTTAATCAACAATTAATTTAAAGATTGTTGGATTTATTCATCAACTATGCCATTGTTACAAGGTGTCGACTTCCCAAACTGCTGCGATTTCGGTGACAGATTTAACTAAACGTTATGGTGAACGAAATGCCGTTGACCATATTTCTTTTGAAGTTCCGCGCGGAACGATTTGTGGTTTTGTCGGACCAAATGGGGCAGGCAAAACCACAACTATTCGGATGCTTTTGGGGTTAGTCAAACCAACAGCGGGCGCAGGGACCGTTTTAGGTGAGCCATTAACCCATCCGGAAAGATTTTTAGGAAAAGTTGGTGCTTTAATTGAAGGTCCGGCTTTTTATCCGGCGCTATCTGGGCGAGAAAATTTGAAGGTGTTAGCAACATTGGGTAACTTCCCACATGAAAGAGTAGATCAATTATTAGATCAAGTTGGATTGTTAGATCGTGCGGGTTCTAAATTTAAAACTTATTCGTTAGGAATGAAGCAGAGATTAGGCATTGCCGCGGCATTGTTGCCATCCCCTGAATTACTAATACTTGATGAACCAACAAATGGATTAGATCCTGCAGGTATTCAAGAAGTGCGTGAATTACTTGGGCATTTAGCTGGATATGGTTTAACGGTTCTAGTTTCTTCGCACTTGCTCTCAGAGATTGAAGCAATATCTGATGATTTAGTAATGCTACGAGACGGGAAAGTTTTATTTTGGGGACAGACAAAAGCTTTATTAACTGCTCAGCAACCAACAGTTATCGCTAGCACTACCAATCCGCAAGATTTAGCACGGCTGATTGAGATTGCTACTAATTCTGGACACCAAGCACAAATTATGAATGAGAGTGTGCATGTAGTTGCGGACTCTGCATTTGCAGCAAGTTTTAATAAAAGTGCTTTTGACGCCGGAATAGTCCTGTCTTCATTGGTAACTGCTCGTCCAACTTTGGAAGAGACCTTCTTTGAATTGACAAGTGATAATTAATGATCCGTATATTTAAATCGGAATGGCGCAAACTTCGCCGGCCCACTTTATTTTTGGGAACTATGGCTGCAGTTATTGGCTTAACTGGATTAATTTCGTCATTACTATTTTTACTTCTAGATTCCCCACGCGGCAATGCTCGTGAAGGAATGATGATTACTCGTGAAACTCTAGCGATGCCAAATGGTTTATATATTGGTTTTGCAAACTCTGCTGGATTGCTAGGCGTGATTGCTCTTTGTGTATTTGCAGCACAAACTGCAATTGAATACACAAATGGAACTTTGCGGAATTTGTTAGTACGTGAACCAAGAAGATTATTACTACTGGCTGGGAAATATCTTGCCATGATTTCATTTGCATTAATCACTGTTTGCTTTTCGGCGATTGTGAGCATTGCAATTTCAGTATCTCTAGCCGAAACTAAAGGTGTTAGTACGGATCAATGGTTTACTTCTAGCGCGATTTCTCTATTTGGTTCAACATTTGGGAATGTATTCCTATCTGTGATCTCGTATGGAACGGTCGGGATGACTCTTGGGTTGTTATTGCGCTCACCAATTACTTCAATTTCCATTGCGGTCGCTTGGATTTTGGTGATTGAAAATATTCTTTCAGCAACCGTTAATGGCATCTCGAAATGGCTGCCTGGACAATTAATGAACGCCATTCCAGTGCAATTTGGCGTTGATTTTACATATTCACGAGCGTTAGCCGGAAGTGCGGCTTATCTTTTAATTTTTGCTGTAGCGGCCGCAATATTATTTAAACGCCGAGATGTGGTTAATTAATATTTGAGCAGGACACAGCCGCAAAATCTTTCAAATAACCGGCTTTTCTAAAGGCACTCATTTATCCTAAAGACATTCGTCACTGCCTTCACTTCCCTAAAGCAGCGACAAGGGGGAAATGTGTTTTCTAGCCGAAGTGCAGCTGGCCTTCTGGCCTGCGTTTTGGCGATTACTTTTATAGCCACACCAATAGAAGCACAATCAGCAACTCGTAAACCAACTCTTGAAGAGATTAAAGCCGCAAAAAATAAAGAGATTGCAAAAGCAAATGAAGCCGCAAAAGCTAAAGCAAGATTGGCGACAGCAGCTAACCAGTTGAGAGCGCTAACGGTAAAAGCAAATGCAGCCAGGGCCATTTATCTTAGAGAACAAGCAGCACTTAAAGTCGCTATTACAAAGGCAGAAAAAGCTGCAAAGAAAGAGAGAGCTGCAATCGTTGCGGTTGCTGATGCAAATATGCGGATCGGCAAGATGGCAGCGAATGCTTACATTATGGGTTCTGGATTTACTGATTTTGATTCAATACTTAATGCAAACGGCCCGCAAGATTTAGCAGACCGACTTTCCATTCTTGACGCTCTTGGAGAGGGAAACTCAGAAGTTCTTTCAAGATTAAAAGTAGCCCAAGCGGCCGCAGCGGAAGCAAAAGCCGAAGCAGACAGTGCGCGAGCTGAGCAAGCAGTCGCAACTGCACGAGTCGCCGCGGCTAAGAAAATTGCTGATGATGCCAGAGCCATGCAACAAGTTGAAGTAAATAAATTAGAAAAAATCCAGGCTCAGATAATTAGAGAACTTTCAAGTGCACGAAAAAAACGAGTTACATTAGAACAACAAAGGCAATTAGCAATATTGGAAGAAGAGTTAGCAAATCGCGCAGGACAAACAACTGGGCAAGCAAAAATTTGGCCGGTAACTGGTGTTGGATTTAGTAATGGTCGCTCCACATTCAGGACAAGTGAAAGTCAGAGAAGTGAAGCCGTTGTATTTGCAAAGAAACAAGTCTTGGCGCGTAAACCATATGTATGGGGCAATGAAGGCCCAAATAGTTTTGATTGTTCTGGATTGGTCTTTGCTGCTTATAGATCTGCTGGTTTGGATTACACCCAGTGGGATCGCGTGAACTCGCGGATTTATTATAGTTGGACTAAACGGGTTCCATTAAGTGAGTTGGTTCCTGGCGACTTAATTTTTTATTCCTATAAGGCGGATATCAGCACCATCCACCACATCACAATTTATGCCGGAAACGGGATGATGTGGGAAGCTCATAGCACTGCAAAAGGATTGTTGTTTAGTTCGATTTATTCAATTCCAGGATTGATTCCATTTGGTGGTCGGGTATAGTCATTTGAAGCAAATTTATCTATAATTTGTACTGCAACTGCTCGCCCACTATCTAAAATGGAGTTTCTAAAGTGAAAATTATTGATGTCAAATTTGCTGGTTTAAAAGGTGCAACTCCCAAGGGTGGCTGGACAGAAGAGTTAAAACCAGACAGCGTCGTTCATACGCTAATCTCAATCAAAACTGATTCTGGGATAGTAGGCGTTGGTACCGTATTTACGAGTTCAGATTTAGTTGCTGCCTCACTAGAAGTTTTGAAACCAATTTTAATTGGAGAGAGTGCAGTGGAGCCGGAGCGAGTTAGTGAAAAATTGCATCAAAATACATTTTGGCTTGGACGTGGGGGTTCAATCACTCACACAATTAGTGGAATTGATATTGCTTTGTGGGATATTTTTGGAAAAATTACTGGCCAACCAATTGGGCGTTTTTTTGGCGGAAGATTGCGTGAGAAAGTCATGCCTTATGCATCGCTTTTGATGGATGAACCAAAAATAATGAATGCGAATTTAACTGAATTAAGAGGGCAGGGTTTCAAGGCTTTCAAAATTGGCTGGGGAACATTTGGGAGAATTGATACTGCCAATGATGAACTCTTAGTTAAAAGTGCGCGCAAAGCGATCGGCGATGATTGCTTCTTGGCAGTAGATGCGGGCGGAAGTGATGCTTATTGGCGCGGAAATCTGCGTTGGGCAATTAACGCATCAAAGATGCTCGCTGATTACAACGTTGGTTGGTTTGAAGAAGCGCTAAGGCCAGATGATTTGGCTGATTTCGTAGAGCTTCGCAAGCAATCACCAGTGCCAATCACTGGCTGTGAAGTATTAACCCGCCGGCAAAGTTTTACCCCATTTATTACTGAACGCGCTTTCGACATTATTCAACCGGATGTGACAAAAGTTGGTGGCATTGGCGAATTTCGCAGAATTGCGGCTATGGCAGATGAATACGCGATTCGGGTCATTCCACATGGTTGGAATACTGCAATTGGTTTAGCAGTGGATTTACAACTTTCATCAGCAATTCTTACTGCAGAAAAAGTTGAGTACTGCACTGGTTCGGCATATGTTGATGATTTGGCCACACAGCCTTGGAAATTAGATAGTGATGGACTACTCGAGATTCCTACTAAACCTGGAATTGGATTTGAATTAGATCCAGATAAAGTTGAGAAGTACAGCGGCGTGCGCGGATTTTTAGATTAACTCATGATGATTGATGCGCGCAGAGTGGTTCGAAATGCACTGGCGCATTTTGAACCGGGAGATCGAATTCTGCTCGCCGTATCAGGTGGAGCTGATTCACTTTTATTAGCTGCCACAACAAATCTTGAAGCAAGTAAAGTAGGAATTCAGTTGAGCGCACTAGTTGTTGATCATCAATTACAAAACGGTTCAGGTGAAGTGGCATTAAGTGCACAAAAAAAGTTGATTGAATTAGGAATTACAGAAGCAAATATTTCTCAAGTTGAAGTTATCGGCAACGTAGGTAACGGGGGGATGGAGGCGGCAGCACGGCGCGCACGTTATGAAGCACTTGATGCCGAGGCGGATCGAATTGGTGCGGTTGCGATTTTTCTGGGTCATACTGAAGATGATTTAGCAGAAACGGTATTACTTGGTTTAGCAAGAGGGTCTGGTACTCGTTCACTTTCTGGAATGGCGTTTCACGTTGGCAGGTATGTGCGGCCATTTCTTGAATTAAGTAGAGCCCAAGTATTAACCGCATGTAAAGAAAGTGGAATTGAATTTTGGAGCGATCCGCAGAATGAAGATTTAAGTTTTGCCCGAGTTCGCGTCCGGAATGAGATCTTGCCAAAAATGGAAAAAGAGATTGGTCCCGGAATTTCCAAAGCACTAGCTCGCACTTCACGGATCCTGCGTGAAGATGCTGATGCCCTTGATCTGATTGCCGGGGATATTTTTGCCAGTCTGGCGGATCCAGCCCAGATTCCGATTGAATTGATCTCCGAACTGCCCATCGCCGTGCGTAAACGGGTTATCAAGCGCGCAATTGAAGCAATGGGAGCACCCAGCCTGAGTGCTGAGCAAATTCTGGAGGTAGAAGCGCTGGTTGGAGGCTGGAAAGGGCAGGGCGCGGTGGCTTTGGCCGGTGGCATTACAGCCCGCCGAGATTCCGGCAGACTAACCCTCTCAAAGTAATCAAGGGCCAGCGTAATCAAGAGGGAGTTCACCTGTGGATCTGTCGGTAATCAAAGATGAAGTCACCGAAGTTGTGGTAACTGAAGAGCAATTAAGGGTGCGCATAAATGAGATCGCTCGAAAGATCGAAAAAGATTACGAAGGAAAAGATTTACTTTTGATTGGCGTATTAAAAGGCGCCGTTATGGCTATGGCAGATTTGTCTCGAGCCATTCAACGACATATTGAAATGGATTGGATGGCAGTTTCTTCTTATGGATCGGGAACTAAGTCCAGTGGAGTTGTTCGAATCTTAAAAGATTTAGATTGTGATATTTCTGGGCGAAATGTTTTAATTGTTGAAGATATTGTTGATACCGGGTTGACGCTATCGTGGCTTAAAGCAAATTTAGAATCACGTGGTGCAAAAAGTGTTGAAATCTGCACAATCTTCCGTAAACCGGAAGCGGCTAAAGTTGAAGTCAATGTTAAATATGTGGGATTTGATATCCCGCCTGCATTTGTTGTTGGCTACGGCTTAGATTTTAATGAGAAGTACCGAAATCTTTCTGTAGTTGCAGTTCTTTCACCACACATGTACTCCTAATTTGATCGGATAATATGATCGGAAAAGTTTTGGTTAAAGTAAAAAAGTATTTAAAGTCACCACTAACTTGGTTAGTTGTAGCGATGTTGCTTGCCATCGGCTATACCCAGGTTATGAATTTAAACAAAAGTTTTAAAGTTGTAGATACTTCGACGGTACTTTCAGTAATTTCTGCGAAACAAGCCGATTCAGTATTGCTAGTAGATAAAGAGCAGTTGATTCGTGTTGTGCTGAAAGCAGGAGTATTGATTGATGGCGCTACAAAGTTAGAAGCCTCTTACATCACAGCACAAGAACCACAAATAGTGGAATTGTTGGCTCAAAATCCACCACCTAAAAAATGGAATGTAAAAGTTCCATCTCAATCATTACTCGTTTCCCTGATTTTTACATTACTTCCATTTCTCTTAATAGGTTTTATCTTTTTCTTTGTAATGAGTAGAGCACAAGGTGCCGGCAAAGCATTTTCATTTGGAAAATCAAGAGCTAAATTAAATTCAAAAGAAACCCCACAAACTAAATTCGAAGATGTTGCTGGTGTAGATGAAGCAATTGAAGAGTTGCGTGAAATTAAAGATTTTTTAGTTGCTCCTGAAAAGTATCAAGAGTTGGGCGCAAAAATCCCCAAAGGTGTGCTGTTGTACGGACCTCCAGGAACTGGTAAAACTTTGCTAGCCAAAGCGGTAGCTGGAGAAGCAAGTGTGCCTTTTTATTCAATCTCAGGTTCAGATTTTGTTGAGATGTTTGTCGGCGTTGGAGCATCAAGAGTTCGTGATTTATTTGCACAAGCGCGGCTAAATGCTCCAGCAATTGTTTTTGTTGACGAGATCGATGCAGTGGGTCGTCATCGTGGTGCTGGCATGGGTGGCGGACATGACGAGCGCGAACAAACACTCAATCAATTATTGGTTGAGATGGATGGTTTTGAAGCAAATGGTTCAGTGATTCTGATTGCCGCAACTAATCGTCCAGATATCCTCGACCCGGCATTGCTTCGTCCTGGTCGTTTTGATCGACAAATTGCTGTTGAACGACCAGATCTAAAGGGACGTAATGAAATTTTAAAAATCCATACCAAAAATAAACCTTTAGCAGATGGAGTTGATTTACTAGCACTAGCTAGACGAACTCCAGGTTTTACTGGCGCTGATTTAGCGAATGTCGTTAATGAAGCAGCATTGCTGACTGCTCGCAAAGAGGAGAAAGTAATTTCTAACGAAGCGTTGGCTGAATCTGTAGATCGAGTAATGGCAGGACCGCAAAAAACTAGTCGCTTGATGAGTGATAATGAAAGATTGATAACCGCTTATCACGAAGGCGGGCATGCACTTGTAGCTCATGCGCTTCCTAATACCGATCCAGTTCAAAAAATTACGATCATGCCACGAGGTCGAGCGTTGGGTTACACAATGGTTTTGCCAGATGAAGACAAATACTCGCAATCGCGTGCACAGTTACTTGATGAGTTGGCCTACACATTAGGCGGGCGTGCAGCAGAAGAGTTGATATTCCATGATCCAACTACGGGGGCCGCAAATGACATTGAAAAAGCTAGTGCACTAGCGCGGGCAATGGTTACCCAATATGGATTGAGTGAGAAAATCGGAGCTATCAAATTAGGAAACAAAGATGGCGAACCTTTTATGGGCATGAACTATGGACATCAAAGGGATTACTCAGAATCTGTTGCCGCGATAGTTGATCAAGAAGTTAAAACTTTGATCGAAGATGCACATCTTGAAGCTTATGAAATTCTAGAGAATAATCGCGATGTGCTGGATGGATTAGTGAAGACGTTGATGGATAAAGAAACACTTGAAAAAGAGGAGATCTTAGAATTGTTTGCGCAAGTTAAATCAAGACCGGCCCGTGCGGCTTGGACTGGATCACCGCTTCGCAAGCCTTCAAATCGTCCAGCAATTGTTTATGAAAAGCCGAGCCTCGATGGATGAAATAACACCAATCTCTTTCACATCACCACATGAAGGAAGATCTAAACATCCTTTTGATCAAAAAAGAGCAGAAGCAGCTGTGCTCGAATTATTAATTGCGTTGGGTGAAGATCCAGAACGCGAGGGTTTGCGAGATACACCTGCACGAGTTGCTAGAGCTATGCAGGAAAATTTTGCTGGGTTATGGAGCTCGCCAGAGGAAGTTTTAACTACAACTTTTGATGCCGGCCATCGTGAATTAATTATCGTTCGCGATATTGAAGTTTTCTCTCATTGCGAACACCACCTCACACCATTTCATGGAGTTGCCCATATTGGTTACATACCTGGTGAAAGTGGAAGAATTACCGGTCTTTCAAAACTTGCCCGTTTGGTAGATCTCTTTGCTCGACGTCCTCAGGTACAAGAACGTTTAACGACGCAGATTGCAGATTCCTTAGTTGAGATTCTTGAAGCTGCGGGAGTAATTGTCATAATTGATTGCGAACATTTATGTATGTCTATGCGGGGAGCCAAGAAACCTAGAGCGCGAACCACAACAAGTGCTGTTCGCGGACAATTGCGTGATTCAGCAACTCGTGCGGAAGCGATTAGTTTAATTTTAGGGCGCTAAATTGAAGACCTTAGTAATGGGAATCTTAAACGTCACCCCTGATTCATTTGCAGATGGTGGGATGCACAATTCTCTTCGTGCGGCGATGAATCGTGTGCAAGAAATGATTTCAGAAGGCGTGGATATTATTGATGTCGGTGGAGAATCAACCCGTCCCGGGGCTGCGCGAATCACTGAAGCCGAAGAGTTACTTCGGACAATTCCAGTAATTAAAGCCATAGCAAAATCTTTTCCTGAGGTAACAATTAGTATTGACACGACCAGAGCCAATGTGGCCCAAGAGGCGTTAAATGCAGGTGCGAAAATCATAAATGATGTAAGTGGCGGTTTAGCAGATCCAAAAATGGCCGAAGTGGTTGCAAAGAGTGGCGTTAAATATGTTGTGATGCATTGGCGCGGTACTTCAGAGAGCATGCAGAGCAAAGCTGTTTATAAGGATGTTAATTCAGAAGTAATAGCTGAGCTACTAGGAAGAGTAGCTTCTTTAAAAATCTCAGGAGTACTTGAAAATCAAATAATTCTTGATCCCGGATTAGGGTTTGCAAAATTGCCAGAACACAACTGGGAGATTATTCAAAATTTAGAGATGTTTACTAATTTAGGATTTCCAATTCTAATTGGGGCGTCTAGAAAGAGATTTTTAGGTGAGGAACTCTCACCTATCGAGCGAGAGAGTGCTTCTATAGCTATTACTTCGCTGTGTGCTAAAAATAAAATATGGGGAGTGCGAACCCATTCGGTCAAAGACCATAAAATGGCAATTGATATAGTTGATAAATCGAATTCCGAAAGCGAGGCCAAGTAGTGGATAAAATTATTCTTACTGGGATTTCCGCAGTTGGTTTTCATGGTGTTCATGATTTTGAAAGAAAGAATGGTCAATCATTCTCTGTTGATCTAGAAATTGGATTAGATCTTTCAAAGGCAGGAAAGAATGATGAATTGTCGGAAACAATTGATTATGCATTAGTGGTTGCAATAGTTATAAAATTTTTGACAGGCCCACCGGTAAATTTAATTGAAAAATTAGCAGAACTTATTAGCGAAGATATTTTGAACAATTTTATACAGGCAAAATCAGTTTCAGTTGTCATTCATAAACCAGAAGCACCAGTTGGGGCAGAAATTTTGGATGTTGCAGTGAGAATAGAACGTGTTCGATGAGAGCAGTATTGTCACTTGGTTCCAATCTTGGAAACAGTGCAGAAATTTTGAGTTCTGCAGCTGAAGCATTAAATGAAGTTAGCGAAATAATTGCCTTGTCATCTTTTTATCAAACAAGACCAATTGGTGGTCCTCCACAACCAGATTTTTTAAATGCAGTAGTAATAATTGAAACTAATTTAGAGCCAGAAGAGTTGTTATTGGTGGCTCAGGCAATTGAAAGTGCACATGGACGTGAACGAATTGACAGCACTGTTAAGTGGGGCCCACGATTTCTTGATATTGATTTAATTAAATGTGATGAAATGCATATTAATTCACCTGAGTTAACGATTCCACATCCCCGTGCGCATGAGCGTGGATTCGTGTTGCAACCATGGATTGAGATCGATCCAACAGCAACCTTGCCAGGATTTGGCCCAATTTCTCATCTGTTGGAGAGTGGAGTACTTACCGAGTAAACTCTTCATGAAGCCTGGTACCCGAGCAGCGGACTGGAGCAGTGCATGCAACACTTATTAAAATATCTTCCTAGTGCGGATTTAGCGCTGCGTGTAAGCAAGATAGCTTTTGTTCCGACAATGGGCGCCTTGCACCAAGGGCATTTATCTTTAGTTAAGCAGGCTAAAACTTTAGCGGAACAAGTTGTAATGAGCATATTTATAAATCCCACTCAATTTGAATCAGTTGAGGATTTAGATAAATATCCGCGCACTTTAATTGAAGATATTAAATTAGCCGAAGCAGCTGGAGTTGATATTTTATGGACTCCGGAAGTCTCGGAGATTTATCCAGACAAATATAAATTGATTGATGCGGGTGAGCTTGGACGTATTTATGAGGGACATACTCGCGCTGGTCATTTTGATGGTGTCTTGACTGTTGTGAATCGCCTATTTGAAATTGTAAAACCAGATTTTGCGATTTTCGGAGAAAAAGATTTTCAACAATTATTTTTAATTCGTGAATTTTCAAAACGCACACACCCTGAGATTGAAATTGTTTCAGCTAGAACTATTAGAGAAATATCTGGATTGGCATTCTCTTCGCGAAATGTCAGATTGTCTTCAGAGCAAGCTAAGTCAGCACTTGTAATCTCTAGAGCACTAGATAGGGCCAGTAAAAAACAAAGTTATGCTGAAATGAAAGATACTGCCCTAGCTGAACTAACTAGTGAATTAGATTTCAAGTTGGATTATTTTGCAATAGTGAATCCCAAGAGCTTGCTTGAGGTTGATCAATCCCATTTTGGCCCAGTTCAACTACTCGTTGCAGGTTGGGTAGGCTCAGTCAGGTTAATAGATAATTTAGCAGCCGTTATCGAGCCAGAAGGGCAAAGCAAATGAAATTACTTGCACCTAGCCCGGGTTGGACGATAAAGAGTGACGTCATAATTGTTGGATCCGGAATAGCAGGGTTAACTACCGCTCTTCAAGTTCGCGCAAACGGATTATCTGTTTTGTTGGTAACAAAAGCTCGCGTTGATGCTGGTTCCACTAAGTGGGCGCAAGGTGGAATCGCTGCGGCGCTCGGCCCAGGGGATTCACCTAGAGAACATGAAGAGGACACGATTGTTGCAGGTGCAGGGCTTTGTGATGTTGAAGCGGTACGAATTTTAGTTTCCGAAGGTCCTGGTGCTGTTGAAAGATTAATTGCAAGAGGTGCCGTTTTTGATCGTGCTGTAAGTGGAGAGATTGCATTAACGCGTGAAGGTGGTCACCATCGAAATCGCATCTTGCATGCTGGCGGTGATGCAACCGGAGCGGAAATTTCACGAGCCCTACTTGCTGCGGTAACACAAGATGAGGGAATTGAATTAATTGAGAATGCACTGGTACTAGATGCTCTTGTTGACGATGATGGTCGAGTTTGTGGAGTGACATTGCATGTTATTGGTCAAGGTAGTCGCGATGGTGTGGGTCGGGCACTTGGACGAGCGGTGATTTTAGGAACAGGCGGTTTGGGGCAAGTCTTCGCCCAAACTACAAATCCACCAGTCTCAACTGGGGATGGCGTTGCACTGGCATTACGTGCGGGTGCCGGAATAGCTGATGTTGAATTTATTCAATTTCACCCAACAGTTATGTGGCTTGGCAATAATGCAAGTGGTCAACAGCCACTTATAAGTGAAGCAGTTCGCGGCGAAGGTGCAGTTTTGGTTAATGATGCTGGCGTTCGCTTTATGCAGGGTGCACATGAATTGGCAGATTTGGCTCCACGGGATGTTGTAGCAAAAGTAATTATGCGCGAGATGATTAAAAATGGAAGTGATCATGTCTGGCTTGATGTAAGTGCAGTATCAAATTTTCCAGAAAGATTCCCAACTATTTATCAATCTTGTTTAGATCATAATATTGATCCAACAAAAGATTTAATTCCAGTCGCACCTGCCGCTCATTACGCCTCGGGTGGAGTTCGCGTTAATTTGTTTGGGCATTCAAGTATTTTGGGGTTATATGCATGTGGTGAAACAGCATGTACTGGAGTTCACGGTGCAAATAGATTAGCTTCTAATTCCTTACTGGAAGGTTTAGTTTTTGCAGCACGAATTGCTGATGATTTAAATGTAAATCTTCCTGCTCAAGGTGAGCCGGTAGAAAATAACTCAAAGAGTATTTTGCTTGATCCTGCAATTAGAAAAGATATCGCCAACGCTATGAGTAAAGGTGCTGGTGTAATCAGAACCCGAGAATCATTAGAAGAGGTGTTGGCAACTTTAGATGAGTTAGCAAAAAGAACATCTGATCAACCTTGCGTTGAGGCTTGGGAAGTAACTAATTTGCATTGTTTGGCAAATGTTTTAGTGCGCTCAGCGCTAATTAGGGAAGAGACTCGGGGATCACATTGGCGTGAAGATTTTCCTAAGCCGCTTGATTCTTGGCAACAGCGGATTTTACAAGAGATGGATGTAGCAGGAAATTACCTTCACAATTTAGAAAAGGTGATAAATGAGTAGATTATCTGATCAACTTGTTGCAAAACTTTTAGCACAAAAGATATCGCCGCAACCATTTGAAGTATTGGTCGATGCAGCACTTCGAGAAGATTTAGGTAGTGGGTTAGATGCAACTACTGTTGCAACAATCCCAGCTAATCAAATAGCGGTCGCGCAATTTAATGCCAGAAAGGCTGGCGTCGTTGCTGGAATCTTTGTCGCACAGGCAGTTCTTGAAATTGCTGGAAACTCCGCGATTACTTTTGCTAAGCAAATTCCCGAAGGAAGCAAAGTTAAAGCGGGAGAATTGATTTTTGAAGCTACTGGAAAAGTTACCGATTTACTTTATGCAGAGCGAACCGCGCTAAATTTCCTTTCGCGGCTATCAGGTGTTGCAACCATTTCAAATATTTGGGTCGAAGCGGTAAAAGGAACAGGTTGCATAATTCGTGATACCCGGAAAACCACACCAGGATGGCGAGAAATTGAAAAGTTTGCCGTCCGAATGGGAGGGGCCACAAATCATCGGATGAACTTATCTGACGCCGCTCTCATAAAAGATAATCACATCGCAGCAACAGGAAGTATTACAAAGGCAATTAATGACGTGCGAAATAAATTTCCAAATCTTTCCATCGAAGTTGAGATTGATCATTTAGATCAAATGGAAGAAGCGATAGCGGGCAAAGTAGATTTAATTTTGCTCGACAACATGTCACCAGAGGAATGCAAAGTAGCGGTTGCACAATGCGCTAATCGAACAAAACTTGAAGCCTCAGGGGGAATCACTTTAGAAAATGCCCGCAAGTATGCTGAAAGTGGAGTTGATTTTATTGCGATAGGTGCGTTAACCCACTCTGCTGCAATTCTTGATATTGGTTTAGATCTTCAAGTTAAGGGGTTGTGAAATGTTATTAACCATAGATGTCGGAAATACCAATACAGTATTAGGAATTTTTGATGATCAAAAGATTTTACATTCATGGCGAGTTAAGACAGATCCACGTGACACCGCTGATGAACTATGGATTAAATACCGATCTTTAGTAGAAGATTTTGAGGTAAGCGGTATCTCGTTATGTTCAACAGTTCCGGCAGTTTTGCGTGAATTGCGCACAATGCTTACGAGGCATTACGCGCAAACACCATCGACCATACTTGAACCGGGTATTAAAACCGGCGTTCCGTTGCTGGTAGATAATCCAAAGGAGATTGGATCAGATCGAATTGCAAATACATTGGCCGCTCATGAGATGTTTGGCGAAAACGGTCCAGTAATTGTTGTCGATTTTGGTACCTCTACTAATTTTGATGTGGTATCAGCGAAAGGGGAATTTTTAGGTGGGGCACTTGCACCCGGAATTGAAATCTCTGTTGAGGCGTTAGCGGCTCGAGCTGCACAACTAAGAAAAGTTGAATTAATTAAACCGAAATCAGTTATTGGGAAAAATACTGTCGAAGCTTTGCAATCTGGAACAATTTATGGCTTTGCTGGACAGGTGGATGGCTTGGTAAGGCGGATTAGTGATGAACTTGATGTAGATGGAATCACGGTAGTTGCTACTGGCGGATTGGCAACCTTAGTTATTGGAATTTGTGAAACCATTGATTTTCACGAACCAGATTTGACCTTGATTGGTCTTCGCTTGGTGCATGAGCGGAACCACTAGAACCGGTACCCTCTACCCATGAGCGAAAAAGGTGCGCAGGAAAGCAATAGCGGCGCCGAAGTGGATGATCTGCCAGAGCAGATTCGAATCCGACATGAAAAAAGAGAATCTTTAATTTCTTCTGGGGTTGCGCCTTATCCCGTTGCAGTACCCCGGACTTCCTCACTTAAATCGATAAGGGAAAAGTTTGCAGATTTAGCCATTGATGTAACAACTGGCGTAACAGAGAGTTTGAATGGCCGGGTTATTTTCAAACGAGATACCGGAAAATTATGTTTTGCAACTTTGCGGGAAGGTGATGGAACTGAATTACAAGCGATGTTCTCGCTAGACAAAGTTGGCGAAGAAGTTTTGGGACAATGGAAAACCTACGTAGATATTGGAGATTTTGTAAGTGTTACCGGTGAAATAATCACATCAAAACGGGGCGAACTTTCGATCCTTGCATCTTCTTGGAATATGGCAGCTAAAACTTTACGTCCGCTACCTGTAGAACATAAACCTTTATCTGAAGAGACCCGGGTTCGGATGCGTTACGTGGATTTAATAGTTAGACCAGAAGCCAGATCAAATGCCCGCTTACGACCAGTCGTAATGAAATCTCTTCGCGATACATTCTCGCAACGAGATTTTATTGAAGTCGAAACCCCGATGTTGCAGGTATTACATGGTGGAGCTGCTGCTCGGCCATTTAGGACTCACATTAACGCCTATGACATGGAACTTTTTCTTAGAATTGCACCAGAGCTTTATTTAAAACGTTGCATTGTTGGTGGTATTGAGCGAGTTTTTGAAATCAACCGAAATTTTAGAAATGAAGGTGCTGACTCATCACACTCTCCAGAATTTGCCATGATCGAGTCTTACCAATCTTATGGAGATTGGAATTCGATGATTGAGTTAACAAGAGATTTAGTGCAAGAAGCAGCAATTGCAAGTTATGGATCAACAACAGTCACACATTTTGATGGGCGAGAAAGTGATTTAGGTGGAAAGTGGGATCAGATTTCACTGTACGGATCTGTTTCCAAAGCAGTCGGCGTGGAAGTTACCGCATTGACTTCTCATGATGAATTAGTTGCATTAGCGAAAAAAGTTGGCTTATCAGTTGATCCAAAATGGATTACCGGAAAATTGCTAGAAGAATTGTTTGAACATTTAGTTAAGCCAGAATTGAAAACTCCAACATTTGTTATGGGATTTCCGTTAGACACATCACCACTGGTTCGAGCACATCGAGACACCCCGGGCGTCGCTGAAAAATGGGATTTATATATTGATGGTTTCGAACTTGCTACTGGTTACTCTGAATTGGTCGACCCGGTGATTCAACGCGAAAGATTAGTTGCGCAAGCTGCATTGGGTGCAAAAGGTGATGTTGAAGCAATGGTGTTAGATGAAGATTTCTTGCGTTCATTAGAGTTTGGAATGCCACCAACTGGCGGCATGGGCATGGGCGTAGACAGATTGTTGATGGCACTAACTGGTCTTGGAATTCGGGAAACTATTTTATTTCCACTAGTGAAACCAGAATGAACCCAGTAATCCGTCCAGCCCGAACAAGTGACATTAAAAACCTTCGACAAATTATCGATACTTACGCACTTGGCCGCAGATTACTTACAAAAGAAACAGTAACTCTTTATGAATCTGTTCAGGAGTTTACAGTTGCTGAGATAGATGGCGAAGTTATTGGTTGCGGCGCACTGCATATTCTTTGGGAAGATTTAGCAGAAGTGCGAACGATGGCTGTCGTTGAAAAATATCGAGGCACTGGTATCGGGTCGCAACTAATGGATCACATCACAACTCGTGCAATCGAACTTGGAGTAAAAAGAATTTTCTGTTTAACATTTGAAACAGATTTCTTTAGTAGACATGGATTTGTTGAAATTCAAGGAACCCCTGTTGATCCAACCGTTTACCAAGAGCTTTTGCTCTCATACGATGCCGGTATTGCTGAGTTCTTGGAGTTGGAGAGCGTGAAGCCAAACACATTGGGGAACACCAGAATGTTGCGGGTGCTGTAGCCCAGTTGTAGCCCACTTCTGAGATTGATTACAGAAACTGCCTTCGGTCACCCCTATATCTAGTGGATTTTCCCTATATCTAGTGGTCAGGCCATAAATTTGCCGAATCCTGCCCGATCCCGGCATATTTGAGCCTGGTTGTGCGTTAAAAGAAATACCACCCAATGTGCCGCCTAGGTAAGAGATGATTAGGCTTGGAGATGTACCCACGCAAAAGGGGCACATTACATAGTTAGAGGAGTTGCCATGTTTGAGCGGTTTACTGACCGAGCCAGACGAGTAGTTGTACTCGCCCAAGAGGAAGCTCGCATGCTCAATCACAATTACATCGGCACAGAGCATATTTTGCTTGGCTTAATTCACGAAGGTGAAGGTGTAGCCGCAAAAGCACTTGAATCACTTGGAATTTCACTTGAAGCAGTTCGCGCACAAGTTGAAGAGATTATTGGTCAAGGCCAACAAGCACCAAGTGGACATATTCCATTTACACCACGTGCTAAAAAAGTATTAGAACTTTCACTTCGTGAAGCGTTGCAACTCGGACACAACTACATTGGCACCGAACATATTTTGCTTGGTTTAATTCGTGAAGGCGAAGGCGTTGCTGCTCAAGTTTTGGTAAAACTTGGCGCAGATTTGAATCGCGTACGTCAACAAGTAATTCAATTGCTTTCAGGTTATCAAGGTAAAGAGGCGGCAACTTCTAGCGGTCCTGCTGAAGGAACCCCATCTACCTCACTTGTGCTTGATCAATTTGGTCGCAACTTAACTGCTGCTGCTCGTGAAGGAAAACTTGATCCGGTTATTGGTCGCGAGAAAGAGATTGAACGCGTAATGCAAATTCTTTCTCGTCGTACAAAAAATAACCCAGTATTAATTGGCGAACCAGGCGTTGGTAAAACTGCAGTGGTTGAAGGACTTGCTCAGGCGATAGTTAAGAACTTAGTTCCAGAAACTATTAAAGATAAGCAAATCTATTCACTAGATCTTGGTGCGTTAGTTGCCGGAAGTCGCTACCGTGGAGATTTTGAAGAACGTTTGAAGAAAGTATTGAAAGAGATTCGCACACGTGGCGATATTATTTTGTTCATCGACGAAATTCACACATTAGTTGGAGCGGGTGCAGCCGAAGGTGCAATTGATGCTGCAAGCATTTTGAAACCGATGTTGGCACGTGGCGAACTTCAGACAATTGGTGCCACAACTCTTGATGAATACCGCAAACATTTAGAAAAAGATGCTGCACTTGAGCGACGTTTTCAGCCAATTCAAGTTGCTGAACCATCCGTAACTCACACTATCGAGATTTTGAAAGGACTTCGTGATCGTTACGAATCACATCACCATGTTTCAATTACAGATACAGCCTTAGTTGCGGCTGCTACCTTGGCAGATCGTTATGTTTCAGATCGCTTCTTGCCAGATAAAGCAATTGACCTTATTGATGAAGCCGGATCTCGTCTGCGAATTAAGCGCATGACAGCTCCACCTGATTTACGTGAGTTTGATGATCGCATCGCAAATGTTCGACGCGAAAAAGAATCGGCAATTGATGGACAAGATTTTGAAAAGGCCGCCTCACTTCGCGATAAAGAAAAAACTCTGATTCAAGAAAAAAGTGAGCGCGAGAAGCAATGGAAAGCTGGAGATTTAGACCAGGTTTCAGTTGTTGGCGAAGAAGAGATCGCCGAAGTTCTGGCCGCATCAACTGGAATTCCAATTGTGAAGTTGACTGAGGAAGAGACATCACGTTTGCTACGCATGGAAGATGAATTGCACAAACGGGTAATTGGTCAAGATCAAGCCATTAAGGCACTTTCACAAGCGATTCGTCGGGCACGGGCAGGATTGAAAGATCCTAAACGTCCAGGTGGCTCATTTATCTTCGCCGGTCCATCAGGCGTTGGCAAGACTGAACTATCCCGTACTTTGGCTAGTTTCTTATTTGGTGATGCAGATGCACTTATTCAACTTGACATGAGTGAGTACGCAGAACGCCATACTGTTTCGCGGTTATTTGGCTCACCTCCAGGATATGTTGGTTATGACGAAGGCGGACAACTCACCGAGAAAGTTCGGCGTCGTCCATTCTCTGTTGTGCTCTTCGATGAGATAGAAAAAGCACATCCAGATATCTTCAACTCTTTGCTACAAGTTCTTGAAGATGGACGTTTAACAGATGCGCAAGGTCGCGTTGTAGATTTCAAAAACACAATCATCATCATGACTACAAACCTTGGAACTCGAGATATATCAAAGGGTGCCGGACTTGGTTTTGCTAATAGCGGTGATTCACAAACCTCTTATGAGCGGATGCGCAATAAAGTTACTGATGAACTTAAGGCCCACTTCCGCCCTGAATTTTTGAACCGTATTGACGAGATAGTTGTCTTCCATCAATTGACAGAAACAGAGATTGTTCAAATTGTTGATTTGATGGTTGCGTTACTTGATGAGCGGTTGAAAGCCAAAGATATGGGTATCGAATTGAAACCTTCTGCCAAAGCATTGCTGGCATCCCGCGGTTATGACCCAGTAATGGGAGCGCGTCCACTACGCCGAACAATTCAACGAGAGATTGAAGATATTCTCTCTGAGAAGATTCTATTTGGCGAACTCAAAGCCGGTGAAATTATCGTTGTTGATACTGAAGGCGAAGGCGTTGACGCGAAGTTCACTTTTACAGGTGAACCAAAGATTTCAACACCAAACACACCTGAGGATCTGGCCGAAACTCCAGCAGTTTAACTTTCATCAATGTCATCAATGTCATCAATGTCATCAATGTCATCAATGTCATCTTTGCCATCCGCCTTTGACTTGCATGGCAAAGTTGCTGTAGTCACTGGTGGAAATGGTGGAATTGGTCTTGGATTTGCGCGGGGGTTTGCTAAATCTGGTGCAAACATCGCGATCTGGTCGCGCAACCTCGAAAAAAGTGCCAAAGCGGTAGCTGAACTTGAATCCCTTGGAGTACGAGCAGTTGCATTCAAGGTCGATGTAAATATTCGAGCAGATATCGATCAAGCTGTAATTGATACAGTTGCAAAACTTGGCTCTATTGATATTTTAGTAGCCAATGCAGGTATAAATATTCGCAAAAGACCAGAAGATTTCTCTAAAGCAGATTGGAAAGATGTTTTAGATACAAATTTAACTGCGGTTTTTGAGTGCTGCCAAGCCGTTTATCCAGAAATGAAAAAGCGTGGTGGCGGAAAAATAATCACAATTGGCTCAATGACAAGCATCTTTGGATTTGGAATAACTTCCGCATATGCGGCTACAAAAGGTGCAGTAGTCCAATTAGCTAAATCTTTAGCAGTAGCTTGGGGAGCAGATAATATTCAAGTAAATGCGGTTCTCCCGGGATGGGTGAAAACCGAAATGACAACCCAATCCCGTTCAATCCCAGGACTTGAGCAGCAAGTCATGCAACGCACGCCGGCAAATAGGTGGGGGACGGAAACAGATTTTGAAGGCGTGGCCGCATTTTTAGGAAGTGCAGCCTCGGATTTTGTCACTGGTACCGCTATACCAATTGACGGCGGATTCTCAGGAACATTGTTTATATTTGACCCACCTGTTTAAGGAGCATAATGAGTAGCGTTCAAGA
>Ga0214919_10003140_pt1 | contig 25274 bp, 18 predicted proteins | sample LL1503_MetaG_FD_177994 | JGI IMG/M metagenome (GOLD analysis project Ga0214919, IMG submission 177994) | Freshwater microbial communities from Lake Lanier, Atlanta, Georgia, United States - LL-1503 | ecosystem: Environmental > Aquatic > Freshwater > Lake | place: USA: Georgia | collected... | reverse complement strand
AGAATTTTTTGACTCAAATTTTATCAAGGGTTTTTGGGGTAGTTTCTAGGATTTTTTGTGTTTTGGAAAATATTTTGATGGAAGGTTTGGGGGTTAGGGTTTAGAAATGGGTACTTCAGTGGGGACTTAGTAAGGTCAGGATTCTGATAAAAAAATTTAGTCTAAACTTTATCAGCCTCTAGAGTCACCTATTTCCTTAGGTTTTAGCCCAACTCCACTTTGATCATAAATACCATGTGGACTTGGTGCCATAACTTGTTCTATGAACTCTTTAATAGTACCGCGAACCAAACCTTCAATTGCCTCATGTTCTGTATTTAGAGTCTGAGGATTATTGAAAGGAATCAAAGAAAGTATGCTTTTTGAAGGTTGAATAACTCCATCAGAAGATTGAAGCATTATTAATATTGCCCCAGCAATTCGCTCTTTAACTTCACCTTGTGCAAAGCGAGCGGTAATGGAATCTATATTTCTTTCATTGTCTTGGGTAAATATTTCTTGAAACAAAGATTTTCTGACTAATAGCTCGAGTTTTTCTTGACCAGCGACGCTGAAGTTAAAATCGGGTTTAATAAACGAACATATTTGATTGGCAAAACTAGAAATTTTATCAGCATCACTAAATATTTTTGGTCGATCTCCCGCGATATAAGCGATATCTTTAGTATCAACTCCATCTTTACAGAGTTTCTTAAAAATCTTATCAACCACTTCTGAGTGACCCTGTTGTGCAGCAATCATTAAAGCAGTGAAACCATTTTGATGAACAAGATTAGCATCAATCCCTTGAGCCGCCAAAAGTTTTTCAACCACTTCTGAGTGACCATTTTGTGCAGCAATCATTAAAGCGGTGTAACCATTTTGCTGAACAAGATTAACATCAATTCCTTGAGCCGCCAAAAGTTTTTCAACAACTTCTGAGTGACCCTTTTTTGCAGCAAACATTAAAGCGGTGGAACCATCTTGGTTAGAGTGATTAACATCAATCCCTTGAGCCGCCAAAAGTTTTTCAACCACTTCTGAGTGACCATATTGTGCAGCAATGATTAAAGCGGTGGAACCATTTTGCTTAACAAGATTAACATCAATCCCTTGAGCCGCCAAAAGTTTTTCAACCACTTCTGAGTGACCCTTTTCTGCAGCAATCATTAAAGCGGTGAAACCATTTTGCTGAACAAGATTAGCATCAATCCCTTGAGCCGCCAAAAGTTTTTCAACCACTTCTGAGTGACCATTTTTTGCAGCAAATATTAAAGCAGTGTAACCATTTTGGTTACGGTGATTAATATTAATCCCTTGAGCCGCCACAAGTTTTTCAACCACTTCTGAGTAACCATTTTGTGCAGCGTAAGCTAACAAATCTTGCTTGCCTGATATTTTATCCAATACCAGCTTATCTTTTATTAAAAATAATTTGTCTTGAGATAGGGTCGAGTCATCAACTGATGCAATTTGTTCTAGGGTAGCGAGTGATTGCTGCTCTTTTTGCTCAAAGAATGATTTAATTTCTTCATCAGTTGTAGTTTCAATTAGAAATTTTAACAAATCTTCTTCTGTTACTTTGGACAAAATAAAAGTGGTGTTTGAATCTTTAATGTCTTTAACGGCTCTTATCCAAAGAAAATTAAGTGCCACAATCTTTTCTGATTGAGGAAACTTATCACTATTGTGCAAAATATCTCTTATTGTTTCCAAAGTTCTAGGAGCGCTAAAATCTTTAATTCTGACTTCACTTTCTTGAAGAATAATTGGCAAATCTATGCCTTTGGGATAATAATTCTTTGCCCTTTTTTCTAACTCTGCCTTAACTTTTTCACCATCAATGCCAATTGGCACAGAATCTTCATCATACACATAAAAATCAGCAACATTTAAAGAAAATTCTTCTTTGAGTTTTTTGATATTTTCTGAATTATCAAGTTGCTCCGCTAAATCCTCAAATAGCTTTGCTAAACCTATTACATCACTTTTCACCTGCTCTTGCTGCAACAAAAACTGCTCTTGCAACTTAACATGATATTCCAAATAGCCTTGCCACAATTCTTGGGCAGTACACATTTCTGCCGGAAAAAGATAATGTTCATCTTTCAGATTAATTCCAAATAAAGCACTCATCATCGATTGTTGATGAACGCTATTTCCTCTATTAAGATTTGATGACGAAACTGCCGATTGATGAGCTGAAGTTAAATGCACATTTTCAGAATTAAGTATCATCAATATTGGATTAAGACGAGTGGAAAAGCCTCCAACACACATATATTCTTGTTGCGTGCCCATTGGGAACTGGCTTAGAAAATGACTCTTTGTTTCACTATCTTGAATTTTATCGATCTGATCAAAGTAAGTTATTGTCTGGAGCATCAAATAAGGAACAACCATCGCAACTTGATCATCCACATCTGCATCAATTTTTTTTGTTAAATCTTCTTCTAGAAGATTTATTGCGTCTATATTCGCAGAGTGTTTTGCTTTTATCTGTGCAAAAAATTCATGCGCTTTAGATCTTAACTCATCTTGCTTAGCAGCTTTACCAGCCCCAACATATTGTTGCTGATAAGAAGTTTTATCAAGCTCATCGAGCGCTTTGTAAAAATCATAATATTCTCTCAAATCACTATCTGGCGAAACAATCTGACGATCCAAATCGTCCTGTAAAATTTTAGTTACTTCAGTAAGATCTAATTTTGCTTCAGAGGGATCGGATGTTTTTGACTCACCTTTCTCTTCCGAGAACTTTTCTTCAAAGTTTCTGGCCCGACTTTCTTCATCCCCCAAATGAAAATGAATAGAACCCCTTTCTTGAAGCTTTTGTTCTGCAAATTTTGAAAAAAAATTAGGCATAAATTTTTAAAAAATATTTTCTGAGGAAATTAGTCTAAATTTTTATTCCCCCCTTTAGCAAGCGTAAGAATTCTGATAAAAAAGTGTTGGGTTATTTTTAAACTTTTCAGCAAGAAATTCTTGAGGGTGTTTTGAACTTTAAAGATTTTAATCTTTTTGCAAAATTTTAAACAAGAAAAAATTCTTGAAGCTGTTTGAACTGAATTATACCAATTCCCATCTTTAATTAACTTTTTAGGCGAAAACTTTTTATAAGCATCTTTTCTTTTTATCAGGTTGTAGTAGTTCAAATCCACTTTGATCATAAATACCACTTGGACTTGGTTCTTCAGCTTGTTCTATTTAATACCATTTTAACCTGAAAACACCATTTTCTTCAAAAAAATTATGAGCAGAAATTGCGACGAAAAGCATAAGCTGTATCAGGTGATACAGCTTATGCTTGCCGAGCAATTTATGCCAGAATTTTGCAGAAGAAAATGGGTGTTTTCAGGTTAAAATGGTATAAGAAGTTAAACTCATGAGATCCTCGAAGCTTAGGAGTCAAGGATGACGAGTATTTTTCTATTTTTTCTTAGATATAACTTCAATTTTCATCTTCGCTTCATCTAATCTTTGACCGCAGAATTCTTTTAACGCAATTCCTTCTTCATATAATTCTATCATCGAATTTAAATTGATTTTTTCCGAAGATAATATTTCAACAATCTCTTCTAACCTTATCATCGCAGACTCAAAGTCCATTTTAGAAATTTTTTCTTGAAAGTTTTTGGGAGATTTTTTGGTCATAATTAGTATCTAAGCTTTCATAAAATCAAAAAGCGGAGTTTCACCACCTTCTTTATCGGACAAACGAATTGGATATTTGTCAGTAAAACAAGCATCACAATATTGCGGATTATCATCATTTCTTTTTGCTTTATCAATAGCATTGTAAAGACCATTAATCGAAATATATCCAAGAGTATCAACACCTATTATTTTTGCAATTTCTTCAATTGAATGATTAGCGGCAATTAGGTGCTTTTTATCAGGAGTATCGACGCCATAGAAACAAGGTGAAATTGTTGGTGGACTAGCAATCAACATATGAACTTCTGTTGCACCAGCATCACGAATCATTTGTACAATTTTTTTAGAGGTAGTTCCACGCACAATACTGTCATCAATTAGAATTACTCTCTTTCCTTTGATCACCTCCAAATTGGCATTGTGTTTAAGTTTAACTCCAAAGTGACGAATACGATCTGTTGGCTCAATAAAAGTTCTACCAACATAATGATTACGAATAATTCCAAGCTCAAAAGGAATTTTAGATTCCATAGCATATCCAATTGCTGCCGGAACTCCAGAATCAGGAATTGGCACCACAACATCAGCATCAATTTTGATTTCTTTAGCTAATTCAATACCAATATTTTTACGCATCGCATAAACATTTTTTCCCTCAATAGTACTATCTGGACGAGAAAAATAAACATATTCAAAAATACAAAATTTTGAAGGCTTAGCTTCAAATGGTTGCAAAGATTTTATGCCATCTTTGTTGATAATAACCAACTCACCATGCTCAACATCTCTTTCAAATTTCGCACCAATAATATCAAAAGCACAAGTTTCAGAAGCAACCACAATAGCGTCTCCCAATCTTGCGATAGAAAGTGGTCTAACGCCATATGGATCTCGAATCGCAATTATACCATCTTTGTGAATTATCACCAAAGAAAATGCCCCTTCAATTTGCGAAACGGCATCAATAATTCTATCAACTAAAGAAGATTTTTGACTAAGCGCAATCAAATGAATAATAACTTCAGTATCCATAGTTGATTGAAAAATTGCCCCTCTGGCAATTAAACGATTTCTAAGAGCATTGGCATTTGTAAGATTGCCATTATGAGCAATTGCTAAAAAACCAAAACTAAATTGAGCATAAATTGGCTGATAATTTCTTGCTGATTTTTTGCCAGCGGTTGAGTAGCGCACATGACCAATAGCAGAATTGCCTTCTAATTTTTTTACAATCTCAGCAGAGTTAAAATTATCAGAAACTAAGCCATCAGCAAAATGTGCTGAAAAAAATTCACCTGACATTGCCACAATTCCCGCTGCTTCTTGCCCGCGATGTTGTAAGGCATGAAGCCCAAGAGCCGTTTTTACCGCAGCATCTACGCTATTATAGATAGCAAAAACTCCACATTCTTCTTTAAGTTTATCAAAATCAAAAGGTGTCATATTAGGTAAAGTGGTTAGTCAATTGCGTCGTAATTAGTGCGCGACATTAGATATTTATAAACGATTAAATTTTCCATAATGCGCTGCACATAGTTTCGAGTTTCAGAATAAGTAATTAACTCAATCCAGTCAACAACTCTATCAATATCTTTTTCTTTTCTTGGATCATAAAATTCATTAATCCATCTTTGAGCACTGTTTGGACCAGCATTATAAGAGGCTATTGCTAAAATTTCCGACCCTTCAAAACGATCTATTAATGTTTTTATATAACTGGTGCCAAGCTTCACATTATATCGAATGTCAGTTGCCAATTTATCTCTATCATAATCAATGCCTAAATCTCTTGATACCAATTTTGCAGTTCCGGGCATTAATTGCATAAAACCAACCGCACCAACTTTACTTAAAGCGGTTGGCGCAAAGCCACTTTCTTGCTTTATAATTGCGTGCACCAATGGTGCATATTGATCATTTGCAACCTCTTGTACAATTTGAAATTTATCTTTGATAAAAAAGACATTTTTCTTTGCTGCAGTACGAGAAATATTGACATCCATTTGGCGATCACCAATTTCATTAATAACTTTCATAATAACAGCAATCTGCCCTTCTGAAGCAGCATTATTAACTATATATTCAAAAATCTTAGTGGCATTTTTTTTATCACCTGTAATTGCTAATAAATAAGCTACTCTTGCCGCTCTTGATTCAGAAATATCTTTGATATCTTGCGAAGCAATTTCTGGATCTTTTGGTAAAATTATATCATCTCTGGCGTTAATACTGTCTAAAGTACGATGTTTATTAATCGCCAATTGTCCGTAGAAAAAAGTTGGGTATCGCGCCGCAACTTTATACCATTCTATAGCTTTTGCCTTATCTCCCATCGCCAAAGAAGACATGCCAAGCCAATATGCACCACGAGAAAGAGTTACTGGTTGCCTCACATTTTTATAAAGATTTTCAAAATGCTTGTAGGCTTCTTTTGGTTCATTCAAAAATCGCAAAGCAATCCAACCAGACATCCATTGAGCTTCCCAAAAATCTGCTGAAGTTGTTGGCAGAGAATTTTTTGCTGCCAAAAGATATGCCATTTTATAATCTTTTTTCTTTATCATTTCGCGAACATAAAGATTGCGCATACTCCACCATTGCTGTGGATTTTCTAGTGTTTTTGGCAAGCTAATCATCAAATCTAATAGATCATCAATTCTGCCCTTACTTTTATACCATAAAGCTCGACGATAAGATAAAATTTCACTAGATCTTAATCTTCTTGGAACCGACAAAACCACTGCATCAAGATATCTAGGAAAATCTTGTAACTCTATCACAGCAGCAAATAATTTTCTGTGATCTTCATCAACAAATGTTATGATTTTCTTAGCTTCTACAATCTTATTATCCCATAATAATCTATTGATGCGAGCAATGTAATCTTCTTCACTAAGCTGATTTTGATATTTATCCAAAAAACTTTTTTCCTCTTCTTCAGATAAATTTTCTTTAATCCAAATTTCAGAGATTAGATTTTTAATTTCCAATTTGAGTGAGGATTTTTCAGAATTGTCTCCTTTAAATCGTTGCAAGAAAGTTATTTTTGATTGCAGTAGATAAAGTTTTGATGAGGTGGTTTTAGCGGGATTTGTTTTAAAATATTGCTCGCTAGACTTGTAAGCAATGTTGTTTTTAATCGCTATTTTCTCAACATTGATTTTTATTTCTGAAATATTTGGATAAAAAGCATTGTCATTCACAAAACGAGAAATATCACTAAAGGTAATATTATTACCCTCAATTTTCCCACTATATTTATTCCACAATATTATATCACTCACCACATCAAATACTTTTGGCTTCTTTCCTGCTGAGGAGTTCTCTTTTCTAGTATATTGCAGAGCTTCTTCATAATTCTTAGAATTAACCGCTAGATCAACTTTTTTTAAAATCGCAAATTCTTCAGGAGTTATTTCTTGCCATAACTTTTGCGTCATTGATTGTGAATCTTTAGCTTGCAAATTCTGCACCGAAGAAAAGAAAATCACAGCAGCAATTGTAGCTATAAGTCTGCAGTAATAGCTTATGGCAGTTTTTATTGTCGGCACCGTGATTAGAGAAAATATTTTCAATTATTTGTAATGAATCAGTAGGAGGAATTTGTTATTATTCGTAAAGATATTTTGTTTTTTTTAAAAAACGATTAAAAAATTTTAAAAAAATTAACTTTTCATTTATTAATTCTAACTATAATTTCCGTTGAGAAGAAAAGCTTCTTTAAATCAATGTTAAAACATTTCCCAAAAAAAACTAAACAAATGTCCTTTTTAACAAAATTAAAAATAAAACTACAGTCAGTTAAAATTGGAACTGATGAATTTGGTAATGAATATTTTGAAAATAAAAAAAATTCTAAAAGATTTGTAATTTACAAAGGCATTGCCGAACCTTCAAAAATACCTGCCCATTGGCATGGTTGGATGCATTACACCACAAACTCTGCACCAGTAAATGTTGACAATCACAAACATGCTTGGCAAAAAATTCACTTACCAAATTTAACTGGCACAAAAAATGCTTATGCGCCAAAAGGTCACTTAAATCATAGTGGTAAAAGAGACAAAGTAAGTTCTGATTATCAATCTTGGAATCCAAATAACTAACTAAAATCCTTACAAAGCCAATGCATAAAGCTAATAATTACTTCGAAATAATAGTTGGAACATTCGTGCTTCTTTCGGCACTATTTTTTCTTTTTAATTCCGTTAAAGGCTCTAAATCTAAAAGCTTTGACAGCTATGGTTTGATTGCAAAATTTGATAATATTGACGGCATTGCTGTTGGCAGCGATGTAAAAATTTCCGGAGTAAAAGTTGGTACCGTTGAAAGTCAATTTCTTGATGAAAAAACTTATCGCGCAACTTTAAAAATATTACTTAATTCTAGCGTAAAACTTCCCTTGGATTCTTCAGCAAAAATTGCTTCTGAAGGTCTTTTGGGGTCAAAATTTTTATCAATCGAAATTGGATCTGATGAAGAAATGCTAAAACAAGGTGATGAAATTAAATTCACCCAATCTTCAGTTAATTTTGAAGATTTATTAGGGAAATTTATTTTCAACTCAACTTCAAGCAAAGATAAAGATGATGAAAATGATAAATAAAATAAAAAAAACTAACATAATTGCAGTTTTTTTCCTTCAAATTTCTCTGCTTTTTGGATTTCAAAATGCTCAGGCTCAAGATCAAAATGCAGAAACCTTCACAGATCAAAGCTCTGAAAATCAAGATACAAATTCAACAGTTGATAAAATTGACTCTTCAAGTTTTTACAACATCGCGGTAATACAAGCTTTAAATAAAGTTACCGCCAAAACTTCCATATTAGAATTGCAAGTTGGTGGTAGTGTAAAATTTGGAAAATTGACCATTCAAGCACGCAAATGCTGGCAAGCATCTTCCGAACAAAGGCCAGAAAGTAAAATTTTATTAGAAGTTTTTGATGGAGCTTCTGATGGAAAACAACCAATAAAGAATCGTATTTTTTATGGCTGGATGATTTCTTCTAGCCCTTCAATTTCAGGATTGGAACATCCAATTTACGACATTACTGCAATTGGTTGCAAGAGATAAACCCATATGGTCATGCCCCGCCACAGCGAAACATCTCTTTCAGCTGAAAGAGATGTTTCGCTGCGTTCAGGATGACAAAGAGTGAGAATCGTATAATTCAAATTACAAAAATGATAAATCAAAAAATAAAAATTTCTTCCTCAATTCTTTCTGCTGATTTTGCCAAATTAGGAGAAGAACTTACCAATATTTCAAAAGCTGGCGCTGATTATATTCATATTGATGTTATGGATGGCAGCTTCGTGCCTAATATAACAATTGGAAATGAAGTTGTTAAAGCTTTGCGTCCATTCTCTGCTTTACCATTTGATGTTCATTTGATGATTAATAATCCTGATAATCATGTTAAAGCTTTTGCTGAAGCTGGAGCTGATATTATTACTATTCACGCCGAAGCTTCAACTCACTTAGATCGTAGCATTTCTTTAATAAAATCTTTTGGTAAAAAAGCTGGAGTTTCAATTGTACCTTCAACTCATGAAGATGTTTTAGATTACATTTTAGACAAGGTTGATTTGATTTTAGTTATGACTGTAAATCCAGGATTTGGTGGTCAAAAATTTCTTAATTCACAATTAAAAAAAATCACCAATATTAGAAATAAAATTACTAAAAGTGGCAGAAACATTGATCTGCAAGTTGATGGTGGAATCAATCCAGAAACTGCTAAATTAGTTATTGAAGCTGGAGCCAATGTTTTGGTTTCTGGTTCTTACATTTTTAAATCAGGAAATTATCAAGAAGCAATTTCAAAACTTAAATAATGAAATATGTAATTTATGGTCTGGGAATTTCTGGCATTTCTGCGCTGAATTTTCTTGCCAAAAACAATGAAGAAGTAATTGCCACTGATGATAATTTTCAATCAATAGAAAATGCCAAAGCCTCCTTTGCAAAAGGAGTTGGCATTGCCATAGGCAATGACGGAGGATTTATTGAAGCATCTGATTATTCTAAAAAAAATCACCCGTCTCAAGCGCCTTTGGCGATTGATCCACCCTCTTTTTACTCACAAAATTCTTATTCTGATCTAAGCGAGTTGCAAACGACAAGTCGTTTGTCAAAGAGGCCTAAGTTCATGCAACCTGACGAGATTGAATATGATTCTAATACCAAGATAATCTTCGCTCCTGGAATTCCTCTTTATTTCCCAAAACCTCATAAAATTTTAGAAATTGTAAAAAAAACTCAAGCAAAATTAGTTTGCGATCTTGAGGTTTTTTATCAAAAAAACTCTGAACAAAATTTTTTAGCAATTACTGGAACCAATGGAAAATCTACTACCACAGCTCTTACAGGGTTTATTTTAAAAGAATTAAAGTTACCTTCTGAAATTGGTGGAAATATTGGACTTCCTTGCTTTGATTTAATGGATCTTCCCGATGTTTCTGCAAAAAAAACTTATATTTTTGAAACATCTTCTTACCAACTTGATTTGATTGATAAAATTCATTTTAAAGTTGCAGCATTTTTAAATATAACTCCTGATCACATAGATCGTCATGGCTCTTTGGAGGGTTATGTTAACACCAAAAAAAGAATTTTTAAAAACCAAGTTAAAGGTGATTATGCCGCAATTAATGTTGATAATGTAAATTCCAAATCAGTTTTTGATGAATTGCAAAAAGATCAAAATTTACAAGCTACCTTGATTCCAATTTCAACAAAAAATCTCCACGAAAATGGCATCTCTGTTATTAATGGAACTTTATACAATAAAATTTATGGAGAAGATTCACAGTTTGATTTAGGTAAAATTTTTCTCAAAGGCGAACATAATGCTGAAAACATCGCTATGGCTTTTGCTCTTGTTTATTGCCACCTTAAACAAGAAAATCTTTTGGATAAAGTTCAGCAATTGCAAATTATTGAAGCTATAAAAAAGTTCAAAGGCTTGAGACATCGTATGCAGTTTCTTGGGTCTATTGATGGTATAAATTTTATTAATGACAGCAAAGCTACTAATGCCGAATCCACTGAAAATGCTTTAAAAGCCTATGATTATATTTTTTGGATCTTGGGCGGAAGGCCAAAAGAAGGTGGAATTTCAAGCCTTACTTCTTATTTCAGAAAAATAACCAAAGCTTACTTGATTGGTGAAGCCAGTGATGATTTTGCTAAAGTTTTAGAAGAAAATTCTGTGGCTTTTGAGAAATGTGAAAATTTGGCAAATGCTATAAATAAATCTTTCACTGAGGCAAAAAAATATAGCTTAAAAGAAAAGAATATCTTATTATCTCCAGCTTGTGCCTCGCTTGATCAGTGGAAAAATTTTGAAGAAAGAGGCGATTTTTTCTGTAAAACTTTTGATGAATTACAAAATTTCTGAAAATTTTAGAAGTAATTTCAAAAAAGCCTTAAAGGGCTTAGCTGTTTGTTGCGCCTTATCTATAACATTGGCAACAGTCATTTATTCCATAAAATCATCTTTAGCAACGCCGCTTCCTTCTTGCGACTCTCTTGCTATTAGCATTGAAGCGCGTCCAGGAGCTAATTGCCTTTATCAAAATCTGCCAATTTGCACCACAAATCCTTACGCGGTTAGTACGATATCAACCCCCAATCCAAGGGTTAATTGCGCTGATTTAATTGATATGCCTTTATGTTCTGATATTTCTGATAGTAATGTCGCCATTTCTGAATTAAAAAATTGCGTTAAAGAATGCGCAAATATTGCTGAAGATGCCTCTAAAATTAGAGGGGTTGATTATGCTGTTCATAATAAAGATTGTGTTAGGTTTTGCGGAACAACTCTTAGTACCGGATTACCTAATAACGAAATTTTAACTAGCAACACTTCAATCTTACCTGAAGATAAAAAATGCGTTGCTAAAAGATGTCATCAATCTGTTGATGGATATACTGGTGCTGGCAGCTGTAACTTACTTGCCTGTAATTTATTATTAGTTGAAGAATTAGATAATAGTCACTTCACACTTCCAAATCCAGGGGCGGATGCTAAACAATTTTGTGACGGCTCATCAGTTAAATGTTACAATTTTCCTCAAAATAAACTTCCTTTTCTGGTATCAAGACCAAAGAACACAATGTGTCAAATTCATGAATGCGCACCTCAACTACCAGCTAGCACTACTTGTGCAGATGATACAGTTAACATAATTAATAAAGGAAATATTTTTGTACAAGCTTATGAGCAATATATTGTTGGTATAGACACACCTACAACTTTAAATGCAACCAATAATAACGCTGCTGTAAAAGCACAATTAGCAAGAAATTGCAAACCCTCATCAACCACCTGCTTGCCTTTAGTAGAAAGACAATATAGATGTACTCCAATGAGTGATGCAAATCCTACAACGCTAAATAACTCATGTGATACTGTATCAACTTGTATCAATGGATTTTGTTCAAAAATCATTGACTGCAATTTAACACCAAATGAGCCAGAATGTCGTCTACCAAATTCTGGAGATGAAGGATCAAGTTATACAAGCAACGAGATTGACGAATCGTGGTTTTACAATCCAAAACCAATGGATAAATCAGTTGATAATGGTACATTACTTTCTCACATGAGCAATGATCTTTGTTATAGCAAAAATAATTTAGACGACAATAAATGGGGGTGGGATGGACCTTTTGGATATTTTCATTCACAATTTTTACCAGATAAAACCAGATCACCCGGAATGTGTGGTGTGGCAAAGGGGGGATATAGAGGAACTGGTTATCTTTATCTATGCGGCAATAAAGGAAATATTAATGCCAAAGTTAGTGATAGCACGGCATATCACCAAGAAAATGCCACAACAACTTTCACTAATACAGACACCATTACCAAACTTTCAGTTTGTGTTAGATTTAAAAATGCCCAAAGACCCGCAGACTATTACTCGACTATACTTCTTAATGATTCTTCTGAAACATGTGGCAGAAGAGAATGTGCAATTAGTTGTGGCTTTGGTTTATGTAAAGGTCAACTTTGTGGTTTTGATGTTTGTAGGTCGCTTACCGTTAAACAATCTCAAGCTACAGATTGCATAATGAATGAAGACATGTTCAATGACAATGACCAAAGTGACAAAGATTGCTCATCAATAATTGATGATTATTTAAGAGTTAGAGCTGTTCAATATAAAAATAGAATATGCACCTTCCTTGATTCGAAAGGTCAATTTGCTTACAATAAAAACTTATTCATGCGCGGTACTGAAACATTAAGTGATGGAACTTGTTTGGGAGATCCTGGATCAACTAGCTGCGAAGAAAAAGATTCAACCGATGATGAAGGATTAGCTAATAAATGGCGCGCCGTTATGCGTATTCCTTACACTTCGGATAATAGTGGCTCTTCTGATGATTATGTAGGTTATCTAAAAAAAGATGGAACTTTAGTGAAAGAGCAGGAATGTATTAAAGTTCCTTTAAGAGTAAGACCACCAAAATTATTCAACTTGGCAACCAAAGAAAATTCATTTAGGCTTTTTTACCCACCTTTATACATTATAAACTCTTTTGTTATAAAAGGTGGACAAGTTTCTCCTGCAATTTCAACTGATTCTTTTGGTCCAACTGATTTTAATTATCCTGAAATTGAAGTAAAATTTGGTAATAATACTACTAAAAAACTTAGCCTTGGTCTTAACAAAACTGGCCATGAAGTTGAGGATAAAGATCCAAATGCTTCAGCCACAATAACAACAAATTTAGGTAACTTAAATTATTCAGCTAATATTTCAATTCGCAAAGAATTCAATACATCAACTTTAACTCCAACTCTTTGCTTATATCAAACCATCACAGACTCAAATAACGAACTTCAAACCTTACTAGTTCAATGCGTGGATAGGAATCTTCCTGAAATTAACAATGCCACACAAACAACTCTAGCCACAAAAAAAGTTGTAATCTCAGCACCAACCAGTCCAGCGAATAAATATGATAGCGCCAAAATAATTTTAAAATATCAAGGAAACCCTGCAACAGATGTTTCTAGTGAAGTTACTTTAGGAAATGAAGTTCAATCAGTTCCTGAATGCTCTAGCGCTGTAGAAAAATATCAAATTTGCGCTCAAAGAGAAGAATGCAATTTACTAAACAATGAATGTGTTAAGAATGAAATAAGCATACAAAATGCTTCTTATAATTCAGATATAAATGAGTTCTTATCTTATAGAAATTATTGCAAAAATATTTTAACTCCAGCCTGTAATCGCAAAAAAGGCATTATTATTGTTAACACTTTAACCACATCTAGCACCACTAAAACATTAACAAATGCTTACGGATGGTATAATGAGATATGTATTTCATCTGGTTTTGAAACTAAATTAAAAGATATTGTTGCTAATAAAGTAATGGATGGAAGTAGTCCTGTAGATTCGGTTATGGGAAAATGCGTTATCAATTCAACTTTAAGCACAGGAGTAAGTACAGGAGCTTGCGCAAACGGCGGAAAACCACCAGAATGTATTTGTCAAGATTATGCAGATGGCATGACTATAAATGCTGATCAAATTGTTAGAAAACAAACTCCAAGAGAAGCTGGATTATGTATAGATATACCAGTTCCAGGAATGTGCCATGTCATACAATATTCAAATGATGTCACAAGAACCGATGGCACAATTTCGGGAAATGGCGATTTCTTAACCGCAGCCTTTGGTGGCATGAATAATGTTGTTGGTCAATGTATGGGAAATTGGAAAAATGATACTGTGAATGGAGTTAGTACCCCTCCTACCATGAATTGTGTTGTTAATGCAAATGACACAGTCACTTGGAACAATTCAGTGCAAAATGCATGTATTCGTTATTCTTGCCCACAAGTTACCACAACTCCAAGTATTGATTCTACAACATTAAACATATCTTATACCAACTCTTACGCAGCTGGAGAAAACACCGATACCAATAAAGGGCAAAGCCATGGTTATGCTATATGGCCAGCAAGAACTTCAAATGATTTATATCAGTCTGTTACTGCATTATCTTGCATCACTGGCTTTGGACCAAGTGGCGACTCACTTCCTACTAGAAATTGCAGCCCGAAAGGTATCTGGCAGGATATATCTAATAGTTGTGTTAGAATTAACTGCCCACGATTAAACTTTGTTAGCGACTCTCCACAAGGCTCAGCAGCATGGCTTGCAGCTTGGGCAACAAATATTAATAATCCATCACGCTATACCCAAGGCTCATCAGGTTGGACGCAAGCATGGAATGCATGGAATAACGCTGGTGGAGCAATTTTTCCCTCAAAGCCAGCCGCAAGAGTTGTTGTTAACGCCTCTCAACCACATGTTGAACCAGAATCAATAGCATATGGCGAATGTAATCAAAGATTGGGATATTTCCAATCTGGCGACTATCCTCCAAAATTCAAATGTGATTCTACTGGAAATTGGGTAAATATTGAAAATCGCTGCTCTACAACTTGTAGTGAAATCAATGCTTTAACCCCTCATAATGATAATGATGGTAATGCTTATTGGTCAGCAGCTATTGTTCCAAACGGCAGCAACGAAATAGATGGAGCATTTAACGGATGTGCTGCTGGGTATGTCAAATATCCATATTCACCACCTAAAGATAAATATGGCAGTGCCATTAACCAAACCACCGATACTGATGGCGTTCATAAGGTTTATGTAAACGCCGAAGCTTCCAATCCTCAAAGAATATGCCAAAATTCTGCCGTACTTGGTTATAATAATGTATTAGCGGCTTATTGGCAAACAGCTTATCCAGCTTGTACTAAAAAATGTCCGGGGCATGCAACTGATCCAAGAATTGGCGTTGGCATTACAAAACACGCGCTTAGTGATGGCTCTTCTGTGTATCTGCAATGGGATGATGCCTCTCCGGGAGAAGCGCAATTTAGATCTTTACCAGCAACTCAAGATGTTACTAATTACTCCAGTGGTCGTAATAATAAAATTTATGCGGTTAAAAGAGTTTGTGGCTCTGATTATAAATGGATAACTTATAAAGAAGGAACTGAAACAGTAGTGCCTCAATGCTCTGCAAATCTTGGTGAAATTTCTGGATCTAATGCCAACTTCTCAGGCGCTAACTCAACCATTGATGAAAACGCCACTTTATCAGGTACTTGCGTTACAGGTTATGACACAGGAACCGACAACAAACAACCTGTATATAAATGCCAACAAAAAGACTCTAATAGATATATTGATCAATTCTATTACCATAAAGATAGTAGTAGCGGAACTTGCGAAAAAACTTGCACAATTCCTAATGTAAATGAGACTTTTGGAACTGGATCAGAATATGTATCAGGAGCTTATGGGAAATATTTCCCTGGAGGAACAATAGCTCTAGAATGTAAAAATGGCTATGGAAGGGCATTAGGTACACCAACATGCACCGATGGGAGTAATCCTTGCAGACAATGGAATGATGGTCAAGAAGAGTGTGGAATTACTGGCAATACGGATAGAATCAAAGCCAATCCAACAATAACATGTCAAAATGATGGAAATTGGACAATTAGTCATGATTGCTCTGCTTGTAGATCATGCGACTTTTTAAATGGAAATGTAACAATTACAGGAGTCACTGAAATCAAAGACACTGACAACTTAAGTTGCTCTTCTGGGACACGGAATTTGGGCGCAGATAGAGTATGTAATTTTAATGCAGATTGGATGAAAACAACTGAAACGGGCGATCAAGCATGCAGATTTGTAAGCTTTGAAAATGGAAATTGTACTAAAACCAATCGCAATCCAAGTAGTGGTAGCTCTATAACATGCCGTGGCAGTGCTATGCGTGATCTTCCGAATTGTGTTTCTAAAACCATGCATGCTTCTATTACAATGAGTTGTAATGATGGAAAGGCAAAGGTAACAAATCTTGGTAGGTGGTAATGACAAATGGGAAAATTGTAAATAATATTTCATAACACTTATGACTCTTAACAAAATTTCAATAATAATGGGCAGCAAATCAGATTTTGCCACCATGCAACACACATGCAAAATTCTTGACGAATTTAACATAGCTTATGAAACCAAAGTTGTTTCAGCCCATCGCACCCCAAAAAGACTTTTTGAATTTTGTGAATCAGCAAAAAAAAGAGGAATAAAAATAATCATCGCTGGAGCTGGAGGTGCGGCACATTTACCTGGTATGGCAGCAGCAATTACAGATTTACCAGTTTTGGGAGTTCCAGTTGAAAGCCGTGCTTTGAAGGGGATAGATTCACTTCTTTCAATTGCTCAAATGCCAGCAGGAATTCCGGTTGGATGTTTAGCTATTGGAGAAGCGGGTGCCAAAAATGCTGCGCTTTTAGCGGTTTCTATTTTAGCTTTGTCAGATAAGAATTTAGCGAAGAAATTAGCGGAGTTTCGTAAGAAGCAAACAATGTCTGTTGCGATGGATCTTGAGGTGTAATTAAACCGAATTTGTGTTATCTACCGCCCCTAACCCCTCCTTATCAAGGAGGGGAACTGGCTCCGAACTCGGTTTAAATCCCCCTCCTTGATAAGGAGGGGTTAGGGGCGGTAGATAAAACGCGTTCTGATTTAAAAATCTATTTTTTCTTCTTAGCAAATCGAGGCTTCCTCTTCCCACCACCAGCCGCCACTTTGGCCGCCGCAGTTGCAATCAAATCAACCGCTCTATTCAACCCAATCTCCAAAATATCGTCATCTTTCACCGAAGCAAATTTCTTATCATGCAATAAATACGGGCCAAAAGGACCAATATTAGCAACAATCTTCTGACCAGTTTCTGGGTGAATTCCAACTTCACGAGGAAGAGAAAGCAGCTTTGCAGCCGCCGTCAAATCAATCAATTTCGGATCAATGTTTTTAGGAATTGAAATTCTTTTAGGTTTTTTTACTTTTTCTTTTTTAACCTTTGGCTCTTTAGCAGCTTTAGTAGATTTTTTAGCTTTAGTTTTTTTCGCTGGTTTATCAGAAACTTCTTCAACTTTTTCTTCCTGTTTTTCTTCCTGTTTTTCTTCCTTGGCAGGCGCAGCAATTTCACTTCCCTCTAATTCCAAATAAGGCCCATAAGGTCCAATTTTAACCAAAACCTCAAAACCAGTTTTAGGGTCTTTACCCAAATTTCTTGGTTCAAATTGCGGTTTTTTCACCACACCATCTTCATTAGTTTCAGCATCTTTATCAAAAACTTGCATTGTATGTTTACAATCTGGGTAATTTGAACAACCCATGAAAGCACCAAATTTACCAAGCTTTAAACTTAACTTTCCTTTGTTACAAGTTGGGCAATCATTATTTATTTCACCCTTCTCATTAAAGCCAAAAATTTGTCCACCAATTTTTTGATTCAAAATTTCTAAAACTTCGCTAAATGGCTTTTCGCCAACTTCACCAATAGTTTTATTAAAATCTTTCCAGAATTTTTTTAGAAAAACTTTCCAATCCAATTTACCATTTGAAATTATGTCAAGCTCATCTTCCAATCCCGCTGTATAATCATATTCAACATATTTCACGAAGAATTCTTTTAGGAAAGTTGTAACAATTCTGCCGCGCTCTTCAGGGAAAAATCTTTTTTTATCAAGTTTAACATAACCACGATCTTGCAACACTGAAATAATTGCCGCATAAGTTGAAGGACGACCAATCCCAAGCTCTTCCAATTTTTTAACCAAACTTGCTTCAGAAAATCTTGGTGGCGGTTCGGTAAAATGCTGCGCTGGCTTCACATCAATCAAAGATAAATTCTCTTTTTCTTTAAATTCTGGCAACATTTGCTTGGTTTCATCTTCTTCTGCGCCGTCATCAAGATCTTCACGATATATTTTATAAAAACCGTCAAATTTAATTACAGAGCCAGTCGCTCTTGCTTTGGCGTAAGCTGGAATTGTAGCAATATCAACCGCAACTTGATCAAAAATTACATCTGACATTTGTGAAGCCACCATTCTTTTCCAAACCAAATCATAAAGCGCGAATTGATCAGCATCTAAATATTTACGAGCCTTTTCTGGCGGCATTGAAAAATCAGCAGGACGAATTGCCTCATGTGCTTCTTGAGCATTTTTAACTTTGCTTTTAAAAACATTCGCCACTTCTGGAAGATATTTATCGCCATAAACACCGCCAATATATTTTCTAACATCAGTAATTGCCTCTGGCGTAACTGACACACTATCAGTTCTCATATAAGTGATTAAACCTTGCGCTGAACCATCAATTTCCACACCTTCATAAAGCCTTTGCGCTAAAGACATGGTTCTGCTTGCTGAAAAACCTAATTTACGAGCCGCTTCTTGCTGCATTGAAGAAGTTGTAAAAGGTGGATAAGATCTTCTTTTGGTTTGCTTTTTAGTGATATTTAAAACTTGGTAATTTTTATCAGCTAAAAGTTTTTTGATTTTTTGCGCTTCAACTTCATTTGGAATTGAGAATTTCTCTAATTTTTTACCAGCAACTTCCACAATTGAAGCTTGAAATTCAACGCCAAGAATGGTTTTTAGATCAACTTTAATATCCCAATATTCTTGGCTTTTAAATGCTTCAATTTCCTCTTCACGATCACAAATTATGCGCAAAGCCACCGACTGAACTCTACCAGCTGAACGACTACCAGGTAATTTTCTCCAAAGAATTGGCGAAAGTGTAAAACCCACAAGATAATCAAGGGCGCGGCGAGCTTGCTGCGCGTTGACTAAGTCCATATCAATTTGGCGCGGATGTTTTATTGCTTCAGTAACAGAATTTTTGGTAATGGCGTTGAATACAACTCTTTCAACTGGAATTGAGGCTTTAATGGCTTTTTTTTGTTTCAGCATTTCCAAAACATGCCAAGCAATTGATTCACCTTCACGATCAGGATCAGGAGCAAGAATCAACTTGCTGCAAAGCTTTGCTTTATCAATAATATCTTTTACATGTTTGGTAGATTTTGTTGAAATTTGATAATGCATAGCGAAATCATTATCTGGCTCAACAGATCCGTCTTTACTTGGCAAATCACGAATATGTCCAAAAGAGGCAATAACTTCATAATCTTTACCTAAATATTTAGCGATGGTTTTAGCCTTAGCAGGAGACTCAACTATTAAAAGATTTTTCATTACTATGCTTTTAAATTATAAAACTTTGGCGCTTAAAGTATTGTCATGTTGAGCGTAAGCGAAACATCTCATGGGATCCTTCGCTTCGCTTAGGATGAAATTTATTCACATCAAACATTCCTTCTAACAATTCGTCCTTTTGTAAGATCATAAGTTGTCATTTCAATTTCAACCTTGTCACCCTTTAAAACTCTAATTTTATTTTTGCGAATCTTACCTGAAGCGTGCGCTGTAATGATATGACCATTTTCAAGCTGTACCCGAAATATTGTATTAGGCAAAACTTCTAGGACTACGCCATTCATGGTTAATAAATCTTCTTTTGGCATTTTTAAATATTTTTTTGATTGAAAATCGGGAAGTGATATGTGGTGTATAAAGGTGAAAAAGTAAAATTCAAGCTAGAGAATTATTGCTTGGAGAATCTGACACACCAAGAAGATGACAAATAGCATAAGTTAGATCAGATCTATTCAAAGTATAAAAGTGAAAATCATCAACCCCACCATTATGCAAAATGCGGCATTGTTCAACAGCCACAATACCTGCGATCATTTTTCTGGTCTCTTCTTTCTCATCAAGACCAGCAAAAACTTCTGACATCCATTTTGGAATCTTAGCGCCGCACATTTTTGCAAAATGTTTGGTTTGCTTAACATTGGTTACAGGCAAAATTCCAGGAACTATGGGAACATTAATACCACGCTTTTGGCATTTTTCGACAAAAGAAAAATAAGCATCAGTATCAAAAAAGAATTGGGTGATAATGCGGCTTGCACCAGCCTCAACTTTGCGTTTTAGGTTATCAATATCTTCATCAAAACTTTTAGCTTCAGGATGTTTTTCTGGATAACCAGCCACAGAAATTTCAAAATCAGCGATTTTTTTAATTCCCATAATTAATTCGTTAGCATACTTGTAACCATCTTTGTGCAATTGATAATTTGGGCTGGTTGCAGGCAGATCACCTCGCAAAGCCACTATGTGACGCACGCCCATTTGCCAATAATTTTTAACAATTTCACTAATTTCTTCTTTAGAAGCGGCAACACAAGTTAAGTGAGATGCTGGTTTAAGATTGGTTTCTTCAAGAATTTTTTTAATGGTATTGTGAGTTCTTTCACGAGTTGAACCCCCTGCCCCATAAGTTACGGAAACAAAATTAGGATTAAGGTTTTTTAATTTATTAATTGCTTCCCAGAGGCGATGTTCCATTTCTTCAGTTTTTGGTGGGAAGAATTCGAAAGAAACATTAAGTTCACGCTTGTTTAGAATTACTTCTTCTAGTTTGTTGGTGTAACTTTTCATTGTTTTTTTATTTTAAGTTTGAGTTTGCGTTATCTACCGCCCCTAACCCCTCCTTATCAAGGAGGGGAACTGTCCTGAGTTCGGTGCTAAAGCATTCCCCTCCTTGATAAGGAGGGGTTAGGGGCGGTAGATAAAGCACACTCCAAACAATTATTTTATAAATCTACTTCCTGGTTTTACAGCTTCAATGTTTCTAAGCTCTTCTGGAATGCTATTTCCATCAAAAGTCTTAACCTCAATTTTCAACAAAGAAACAACCGGAACTCCCATTTTACTTTGCAAATCTTTTTCACCACTTCTATCAACTAAAGAAGCCTCAGCTACAACTTTACCACCAATTTTTTTAACCAAATCGAAAGTTTCTAAAGAAGATTTTCCTGTAGTAATCACATCTTCAACAACCAAAACTCTAGCATTTTCAGGCAATTCAAAACCTCTTCTTAACTGAAATTCACCATTAACTCTTTCACAAAATATTGTTGGTAATTCAAGCTGACGACCAATTTCATAGCCAACTACAACACCACCCATTGCTGGCGCAACCACAATATCAGCAAAATTTTTACCTAGTTTTTCAATAATTTTTTTGGCTAATTCTTTACAGAGTTTTTCTGATCTTTTGGTATCCATTAAAACTCTGGCGCACTGCATATAAGTATCAGAATGCAAACCCGAAGATAAAATAAAATGACCTTTTAAAATTGCTTTAGCCGCAGCAAATTCTTTCAAAATTTCTTGCTCTTTAAGACTCATAATTGAAATTGTGGAATTTATAGTTACATTGAGACATCGAAAGAAAAGATAATTCAACAACCCAAAATTATGCAAGATAAAAAATCCTATATAGATTCAGCAATCAAAACCATTCAAACTGAAATTGAAGGATTAAATTCTTTATTTAGCTGTTTTAACGAAAATTATGTTAAAGCAATTGACCTAATATTAAATTGCAAAGGTCGCGTTGTTGTTAGCGGCATGGGGAAAAGTGGACATATTGGCAATAAAATCGCCGCCACTTTAGCTTCAACTGGAACTCCCGCTTTTTTCATTCACCCTGCCGAAGCTAGCCACGGCGACCTTGGTATGATTACCACCGATGATGTAGTAATATTATTGTCAAATTCTGGTGAAACCAAAGAGTTACGCGATATTATTTTTTATTGCCGCAGATTTGAGATTCCTATTATTGCCATGGTTAGAAGAGCAGAATCAGAGCTTGTAAAATCTAGCACCATCGCCTTTGTTTTATCTAAAATTCCCGAAGCAAATAAAGTCAATGCTCCTACAACTTCAACAACTATGATGTTGGCTTTGGGTGACGCAATTGCTGTTAGTTTAATTGATGCTAAAAATTTTAATGATGAAAATTTTGGCGTGTTTCATCCGGGTGGAAAACTTGGTGCTGCCTTTATTCGTGTTAAAGATATTATGCGCAAAGATTTGCAAATTCCTTTGATTGATCAAGATAAAAAAATGTCTGAAGCTTTAATTGAAATAACTTCTAAACATTTAGGCTGTACTGGCGTGCTTGATCAAGAAAAAAATCTGATTGGAATTGTTACTGATGGTGATTTGAGAAGACATATTGCGCCAGATTTTTTAGAAAAAACTGCCAAGGAAATAATGACTAAAAATCCTGCGGTTATTGAGGAGAATATGTTGGCGGTTGATGCCATTGCTTTGATGAATAAGAAATCTATTACAAGTTTATTTGTAGCCAATGATAGAAAAGTTATTGGGGTTTTACATATTCATGATTGTTTGAGAATTGGTGTAGCTTAATTAACTTGCCATCCTGAACGAAGTGAAGGATCTATTGAGTATGTTGTCTTATCTCAAGAGATCCTTCACTTCGTTCAGGATGACAGTTGCATATAGTTAAGCAAGATTGCATTTAAAATCACCAAAAGCTAAATTACCAAAATCGCTATTAACTTACTAAACACTTCCACACATATGAGCAATATTTTTGCCTTCTCTTATTTAATTTCAGCAATTTTATTCATCTTATCTTTATACGGACTTTCTTCGCAAAAGACTTCGCGCATTGGTAATTACTTCGGTATGGCTGGTATGGGACTGGCAATTTTTACCACTTTATTTTTACCACAAGTTCATAATCAATTTCTCATAATTTTAGCTTTAGCAATTGGTGGCGGCATTGGCTGGTTCATTGCTAAAAAAGTAAAAATGACTGCCATGCCACAATTAGTTGCTGGATTTCACTCTTTAGTTGGTTTAGCCGCAGTGTTAATTGCCGCTTGCGCATTATGGATGCCTGAAGCATTTCATATTCTTGCTGATGGTAAAATAAAAACTGGCAGTTTAGTTGAAATGGGGCTTGGCGTTGCAATTGGAGCTATCACATTCACTGGCTCCATTGTTGCCTTTTTGAAACTTAACGGCAATATGAATTCAAGATTTTCTTTCTTTAAAGATACTAAAAAAGTTGCTAAATACAGTGCCATCGCCTTAGCAGCGCTTCTTCTTTTATTCATTATATTTGGCTCAAAATTCCTTTTCATCGCTTTAACTTTATTATCTTTCTTCATTGGCTTCATATTGATTGCCCCAGTTGGTGGCGCTGATATGCCAGTTGTAGTTTCAATGTTAAACTCTTATTCAGGTTGGGCAGCAAGCGGTATTGGCTTCACACTTGCTAATCCTCTTCTAATAATTACTGGCGCCTTGGTTGGTGCAAGTGGCGCAATTCTTAGCTATATCATGTGTAAAGCTATGAATCGTTCTATCTTTAATGTAATCTTCAGTAGTTTTGGCGAACAAGCCCAAGTAGCCTCTGGCGCAGAAGCAAAAGAACAAAAACCAATCAAACAAGCTAGTGCGGAAGATGTAGCTTACATGATGAAAAGCGCATCTTCAGTAATCATCGTTCCCGGATATGGAATGGCGGTTGCAGGCGCGCAACACGCAGTTGCTGAAATGACTCATTTGCTTGAAAAAGAAGGAATTGATGTAAAATTCGCTATTCATCCAGTTGCTGGCAGAATGCCTGGACATATGAATGTGCTTTTAGCTGAAGCTAATATTGATTATGAAAAAGTTTTTGAACTTGAAGATATTAATGGTGATTTTAAATCCACTGATATTGTTTTTGTAATTGGCGCTAATGATGTTACAAACCCTGCCGCCAAAACTGATAAAACCAGCCCAATTTATGGCATGCCAATTTTAGATGTTGGTTTAGCAAAGACAGTGTTCTTTGTTAAAAGATCAATGAATGCTGGCTATGCTGGCGTTGAAAATGAATTATTCTTTACCGATAATACTTTAATGGTTTTTGGCGATGCTAAAAAAGTTGTTGAAGAAGTTGTTAGAGGATTAGCTTAGAACCGCTCAATTTATTAAAATCAAAAATAAACAAAATGAAAACCAACGCAAATTCTTTAAGGGTAGGAAATGTCATCGAATATCAAAATCAACTTTGGTCAGTTTTAAAACGCGAACATGTAAAACCCGGTAAAGGCGGCGCGTATATTCAAATTGAAATGAAGAATATTGTTACTGGCACCAAAACTAATACTCGCTACAATTCAAGCGAAGATGTTGATGTTGCCTATGTTGAGCAAAAACATTACCAATATCAATATATGGACCAAGATGATTTGGTTGCTATGGATATGACAACTTTTGAACAATTCAATCTTCATAAAGATTTAGTTGGCGATGCTTTACCATTCTTGCAAGACGGCATGGATATTGATGTTGAATATTGCAACGACAAACCAATTTCAATCAGACTTCCTGAAACTGTTACTTTAGAAGTTGTTCAGGCTGATGCTGTGGTAAAAGGACAAACTGCCAGCGCTTCTTACAAGCCTGCAATTATGGATAATGGTGTGAGAGTTTTAGTTCCACCTTTTGTTGCAACTGGTGATAGAATTATTGTGAAGACTGAAGATTCTTCTTATGTGGAAAGAGCTAAGAAATAACTTTATATTGCTCTGGCTATAAACCTAATGCTGGTCGGGTTTTGTAAACCCGACCTTGTTGTTTGCTAAAATTTTAATTTTTCTAACTTTTATAATTTTAATAAACATAAGTCGGCATTACAAATGCCGACTAGCGCTAGGAAATAACTTTATATTGCTCTGGCTATAAACCTAATGCTGGTCGGGTTTTGTAAACCCGACCTTGTTGTTTGCTAAAATTTTAATTTTTCTAACTTTTATAATTTTAATAAACATAAGTCGGCATTA
>Ga0214919_10003139_pt1 | contig 25278 bp, 21 predicted proteins | sample LL1503_MetaG_FD_177994 | JGI IMG/M metagenome (GOLD analysis project Ga0214919, IMG submission 177994) | Freshwater microbial communities from Lake Lanier, Atlanta, Georgia, United States - LL-1503 | ecosystem: Environmental > Aquatic > Freshwater > Lake | place: USA: Georgia | collected... | reverse complement strand
AGGTCCGCAGCGAAGTCAAAGGCATCACCCACCCGCATCTGAACGTCGGCCTGATCGAAGGGGGCACCAATACCAACGTCGTGCCCGGCAAGGTGGTGTTCAAGTTCGACCGCCGCATGATTCCCGAGGAGAACCCAGCCGAAGTCGAGGCGACGCTGCGCCAGCTGATCGCCGATGCGGCGGCGCAGTCGCCGGGCATCAGGGTCGAGATCAAGCGCATCCTGCTGGCGAACGCGCTCAAGCCGCTGGCCGGCAACCAGCCGCTGGTCCAGGCTTTTTGCCGGCATGCCAGCGAGGTGTTCGGCGAGCCCATCGAGCCCTCTGGCACGCCGCTCTACACCGACGCGCGACTTTTTTGCGAGCGGGGCATTCCGGCGGTGCTGTACGGCTGCGGACCGCGCACCGTGCTCGAGAGCAACGCCAAGCGCGCCGATGAACACATTGACCTCGAAGACCTGCGGCGGGCGACCAAGGTGGTGGCGCGTGCGCTGGCCGAATTGCTGAGCGCTTGAATGCCGGCAAGCCCTACCATCGGCTGTCCCGACAGGACGCGCCAGCCCGGCGCGGCGCGGGCCCTGGAGCATGGACATGAAAGCGATCTGGAACGGCGCGGTGATTGCCGAGAGCGATGACACCGTGGTGGTCGAAGGCAACCACTATTTCCCCGAGGCTGCGGTCAAGCACGAATTCCTCGCCCACAGCAACCACCGCACGGGCTGTGCATGGAAGGGTCAGGCGCGTTACCACAGCCTGCTGGTCAACGGCGACCTCAATCCCGATGCGGTCTGGTACTACCCAGAGCCGACCGAGGCCGCCGCCAGCATCAAGGGCCGACTGGCTTTCTGGAAGGGCGTGCAGGTGGTTTGACGCACGGACCAGACCCCGGCAGGCCTGTTTTTGCGCTGATTCTGCGCTGGCTTCACCAGCCGGCATCAATGGGCAAGTTATGCTTGACATTTGGCGACTTCAATAGTCGTCCGTGTTGGCTTGTCGACGAGGGGTGGATTCGATGCGTGGATGGATGCGAGTGGCCGCGATGGTCACGCTGGTAGGAACAACGCTGTTTTCAGGTTGCAACAGTGGCAGCTCGACCGTTGGTACGGCAAGCCTGCGCCTGCTCAACGCCAGCCCGGGCTATCCGGCGCTGGATCTGCAAGTGGCTGGCTTGGCCACCAGCAGCGGCAACCTGGGCTATGGCGCGGTGGGTACTTACGCGGGGGCGAGCAATGCCGGTGTCTCGACGGTGATCGCTGCCACCGGGTCGACTGCGGCGCTGAACACCGCGACCCGCACACTGACCAAGGATGCGCATTACACCCTGGTTGCCTACGGCGCGGCGGGCGCGCTGAAGGCGGCGCTGATTTCGGAGGATGTGCTTGCCCCTGTCGCTGGACTGGCCGCACTGAATGTGCTGAACCTTGCGCCCGATGCCGGCGCCGTCGACATCTACCTCACCGGCAACGCCGACGACCTCGGCAATTCGACGCCGATTGCCAGCGCCGTCTCGGGCAGTGGCAGCACCGGCTACATCAGCGAGACCGCCGGAACATACCGCTTGCGCGTGACCGGCAACGGTGACAAGACCGACCTGCGTCTCGATGTGCAAGGTCTGGTGCTGGGCAGCGCTCAGGTCGCGACGCTGATGCTCACCGCGAGTTCGGGTGGCGTGCTGGTCAACAGCGTGTTGTTGGTTCAGCAAGGCGTGGCCACGCCGCTGTCGAACAAACAGGCCCGGGTTCGGGTGGTGTCGGCGGTGTCTGGCAACGGCGTCGTGACCGCCAATGTGGCGGGCAGCGCGCTGGCCGACAAGGCCACCTCGCCGGCGATCGGCAACTACACGCTGCTGACGGCCTCGGCGCAGTCGGCGGTCGGTGGCACGGTGCTGTCTGGCGGCGTCAGCTACCCCTGGGCAGTGCCGAACCAAGCCTTGGTCGCAGGTGCCGACTACACCATGCTGGTGTGGGGCGATGCGGCGAAGCCGCAGTTCACGCTGATCGCTGACGACAACCGCTATCCCTCGGTGACGACCAAGGCCAATGTCCGGTTGGTCAACGCAACCAGCGGTGCGAGCGCTGCATTGACACTGCAGGCCAACCTGTTCCCTATCGCCAACAACGTTGCGCAAGGCCAGGCCTCGGGCTATGTCAGCGTGGTGGCTGACGCGGCGACGGCGGTCAACATCGACTCGACGAGCAAGTTTGGCTGGTACGCCAGCGGCGTCAACGGCGTCAAGTTCGCTGCCAAGGGCCTGTACAGCGTGTTCGTGTTTGGCGATTCGGCCAATCCAGTTGCACAGGTGCAGGTGCGCCAAGAGCGCTGATTCACGGCGCTAGACCTTCGGCCCCGGCGTTGCGAAGCGCCGGGGCCGAGTCGTTTCAGGCCAGCCTGCCGGCCTGGAAGTCTTGCACCGCCTGGATCAGTTGCTCTTGGGTGTTCATCACGAACGGGCCATGCTGCGCGATCGGCTCGCGCAGTGGCGCTCCGGCGATCAGCAGCGCGCGCGTCGGCGTCGTCCCTGCCAGTAGCGACACGCCGTCGCTGCCGGCATCGTTGGCCAGGATCGCCATGCGCTGCGCCGGCACTGCTGTCGTGCCCACGCTCAGCGCGCCGCGGTAGACATAGACGAAGGCGTTGTGACCGGCCGGCAGCGGCTGCTCGAAGTGCGCACCGGGTGCCAGGTGGAGGTCGAGGTAGACCGGCTCGGTGCGCGGGCGCTGCACTGCACCGTCCACACCCAGGCTGCTGCCCGCGATCACCCGCACCGTGACGCCGTCGCTGCGCTGCTCGGGGATCTGTGCGCTTGGGATGTCGCGGTAGCCTGGGGGCTGCATCTTGTCGACCCCGGCCAGGTTGAGCCAGAGCTGGAAGCCTTCCATCACGCCGTCTTCCTGCTCGGGCATCTCGCTGTGGATCACGCCGCGGCCGGCCGTCATCCACTGCACGCCGCCATCGTCGAGCAGGCCCTCGTTGCCGGCCGAATCGCGGTGCCGCATCCGGCCGGCGATCATGTAGGTGATGGTCTCGAAACCGCGGTGCGGATGGTCGGGGAAGCCGGCGATGTAGTCGCCAGGCTGGTCGGAGCCGAAGGCGTCGAGCATCAGGAAGGGGTCGAGCCGGCGCTGCAGGTCCTGGGTCAGCACGCGGGTGAGCTTGACGCCTGCGCCGTCGCTGGTGGCCTGGCCTGCGACCAGGCGCTCGACGCGGCGTGGATGCTGCAACGCAGCGGAGGGATTCGAGGTGCTCATGGCGACTCCGGAGGGCTAGAAGATGGCGCGGCCTGTGGTGGGCACCCGATCTTGCCGCAAGCGCGGTCCCGGCGCCTGTTGGGGCGATGACGGCCGGCGTTGGCACAGCCGTCTTCTGCGCGATTGGCCCAAGCACGCTACGCTATCGGTATTCAAACCTGGAGACATCGCAATGAACAGCCCTGCCCCGAAAGCTGCACCGACAGCTGGCCTGAAACTGTCTGCCCCGGTGGTGCCGCGCCTGGCCGCCACCACCTTGATCGTTCGCGACGGCGCTACCGGCCTGGAGGTGCTGATGGTGCGGCGCTCGCTGCAGGCCAGCTTCATGCCTGGCGCCTATGTTTTTCCGGGCGGTGCAGTGGACGCTGCCGATGCCTCGCACGATCACCCGTCGCTGTGCGATGAGTCGGCGCAAGAGCTCGCACGGCGCGTGGGTGCGGTCACCGATGTCGGCGACCAGGCGCTGGCCTTCGCGGTGGCGGCGCTGCGCGAATGTTTCGAGGAGTGCGGTCTGTGGCTGGGCGCGCCCGACCACCATGCGCCTGAGGGCGGTGGCTTTGAGGCGCTGCGCGCCAGGCTGCACGCGGGCGAATCGCTGGCCACGCTGGTGGCTGCGTCCGGCACGCGCTTGATCACCAGCGGACTGCAGCCCTGGAGCCGCTGGGTCACACCGGTGGGTCTGCCCAAGCGCTTCGACACGCTGTTCTTTGTCGCGCGCACGCCGGTCGGCCAGGTGCCTGAGGTTGACGCTGGCGAAACCACCACGCTGGCCTGGGTGAATCCGCCAACGGCACTGGAGATGCGCGAGAAGGGCGAGTTTCCGATGGAGTTCGCCACGGTCAGCATCGTCGAGTCGCTGCGGCCGTTTGCCACGGCCCAGGCTTTGCTCGACAACGCGGCGGCCCAGACCCGGTTGCCGGCGATTCACCCGCGCATGAAGGTCGACGCTGAGGGCCGGATGCGTGGTGTGCTGCTGCCCGGCCAGGCCGGCTACGACCAGGCGCATGGGGCGGACTTGAGTCCGGCAGCGGGCGCGGCGGGCTGAGCGCGGCTGTCGGGGCGCAGATCCTCGCGCCATCATCGGTCTCGCCTGAAGAGGAGCTGTTGACCATGCGTTGTTTCGAGTTGTTGGGCCGATCTGCGTTGGTCGCCGGCCTGGCCGCCGCACTGATCGCGGCGCAAGCTGCTTTGGCCGCCGCGCCCGCCAGCGCTGCCGCAGTGGCCTGGCGCAACGCCGCTGCCGATGTCGACATCGAGCGCGTTTTTGCCCAGGCCCGGGCCGAGAACAAGCCGCTGTTGCTGTACTGGGGTGCGGCCTGGTGCCCGCCGTGCAACCAGTTGAAGGTCACGCTGTTCAACCGCGCCGATTTCATCGAGCGCTCGAAGAGCTTCGTTGCCGTCAACATCGACGGCGACCTGCCGGGCGCGCAAAAGCTCGGTAGCCGCTTCAAGGTGCGCGGTTACCCGACGTTGATCCTGATGGCCGCAGACGGCACCGAGATCACCCGGCTGCCTGGCGAAGCCGATGCCCCGCAGGTGATGAGATCGCTGCAGCTAGGCCTGTCGGGTGGTCGCTCGGTCAAGGCGGTGCTGGCCGACGCGAGCGCCGGCAAGCCCGTCAGCGGCCCGGAGTGGCGGATGCTGGCCTTCTACGGCTGGGACATCGACGAGGCGCAGCTGGTGGCCGCTGCTGACCGCCCTGGCCTGCTGGCCCAGCTCTCGGCGGCCTGCCCGGCGAGCGAGCGCGAATCGGCGACCCGGCTGCTGCTCAAGGCGCTGGCCGAAAGCGACGAAAGCAAAGGCATCAGGCCCGACGCGGCGCTGCGCGAGCGGGTGCGCAAGTTGTTGGCCGATGCGGTGGCCACGCGCGCGCAGATGGACGTGGTGACCAACTCGGCGGCCGAGATCACCAGGGCGCTGGCGCCCGATCCCGGCGCTGACCGCGTGGCGCTGGCCAAGGCCTTCGACCTCGCGCTGCAAAAGCTCGAGGCCGATGTCAGCCTGTCGCGTGCCGACCGGCTGGGCGCACTGATCTCGCGCGTGGCGCTGGCACGCATCGACGCGCCCAAGGACGAGCGCGTGCCCAAGCTCAGCGCTGCGCTCAAGCAACGGGTGCGCGACCAGGTGGCGCGCGACGACCGTGAGATCAGCGATGGCTATGAGCGCCAGGCGGTGATCACCTCGGGTGCTTACGCGCTGAGCCAGGCGGGGCTCTGGGCCGAGAGCGATGCGCTGCTCAAGGCCAACCTGGGCAAGAGCCATTCGCCCTATTACCTGATGAGCCAGCTCGGCGGCAATGCGCGCAAGCTCGGCCGCAAGGACGAGGCGCTGCGCTGGTATGAGCAGGCCTATGCCCGCAGCGAAGGCCCGGCGACCCGGTTGCAGTGGGGCGCGGGCTACTTCAGCGCGCTGGTCGAGCTCGCGCCGGGCGAGGCCACCCGCGTCGAGGCGCTGGCGCGCCAGCTCTTCGCCGAGGCGGCGAAGGATCCGGCCGCTTTCCACGAGCGCAGCGCGAGGTCGCTGCAGCGCGTGGGTTCCAAGCTTGGCGAGTGGAACCGCGACGGCCAGCACGACGAGGCGCTGCGCCGGCTCAGGGACGGGCCTGAAGGGCTGGCCGTGGTCTGTGGCAGGCTCGAGGCCGGTGATGCGCAGCGCGCCACATGTGAGGGCATCCTCAAGCCCTTGCCTAAGAAGGCCTGAGCCACGCTGGAGATTGGGTGGCCGGCGGGCCGCGCAAAGTATGCTGTGGTCCCCAGTTGCGACCGAGATCCGCCATGCCGCGCACCGTTCTTGAAGAATCCGCGATCCACCCTGCCGTGCGCGAGCAGGTGGCCGGCCATGAAGCGGCCATCGTCCGCGAGGTGCAGGACGCGATGGCCCGCCATCCGGTGGTGGTGGTTGGCATGCGCAGCAATCCCTATCCGAAGAAAGCGCGCCTCGCGCTCGACGCCGCCGGCGTGGCCCACCACGACCTCGATTACGGCGGCTACCTCAGCGACTGGCGGCGCCGCAACGCGCTGAAGATGTGGAGCGGCTGGCCGACTTTCCCGATGGTCTTCGTCAAGGGCCAGTTGGTCGGCGGCGCCAGCGACCTGGGCCGGCTGATCGCCAGCGGAGAATTGAAGCGGATGCTGGGCTGAATCTGGTGTGTATCAGCCGGTGTGCATCATCCGGCTTGTCAGCCGAGCTTGGCGGTCGGCGCGGCGCGTCGGCCCAGCAGCTCGAGCTGACTGCCGAGCACGACCTGGCACAGGTGGGCGCCGCCGTCGATGTTGATTTCGGCGCCGTTGATGAAGCCGGCCTCGTCGCTGCAGAGAAATGCCACCAGCGCGCTGGTGTCGGCCTGTCAACGATGATAAGGGTAAACCCTTGATGGAGGGAGGCTGCTGCTGAGTTGACCGGCGCTAGCAATCGGCTACAGAGGTGTTCGCCATCTCTGCTCGAGCCTGACCCTGAGGCTGATCGCGGCCGCGCCGGGCTTGGCGGCGCGGCCCGCAGACGGGCTTGTGCTGGCGACGCGCCAGCCGCGCGCTGGACTTCTCAAATCATGTTTTGAATGAGCGACTCAAGGCCCAAGTGCTGTCAGGTGATGATCGGTCGCGTCAGATCGTCCAGTCGGCTCAGCCAGCGCAGCGCCTGATCGCGGTCGCTACCGCACATCTCGGCCGATGGCTTGAGCGAGCGGCACACCGCAGGCCGCTCGGGTTGGCCGAACAGCTTGCAGCGCAGTTGCGCGTCGAGTTGCACGCAGGCCACGCCCGCTGGCTTGCCCAATGGCATGCCGGGGATCGCGCTGCTGATCGACGGCGCGATGCAGCAGGCTGCGCAAGCGCTCCGGCACGGTGGCGCCGGTGTGACGGGTCGGTCGGTCAACAGGGGGGCGGGCGGCGGCATCGAGCGGCGCATGATAGTTGCATGGCCATCGCGACCGGTTTGGGCGGTGATGGAGCGGGTTTTTACAATACGCCTCTGTCTATCCTATCCTGGCGTCTGCCCGCGCCACCGCTGCCGTGCTGCATCCTCAAACATTTGACGTCATCGTCGTCGGCGGTGGCCATGCCGGCACCGAGGCCGCGCTGGCCGCCGCGCGCATGGGTTGCAGCACGCTGCTGCTGAGCCACAACATCGAGACGCTGGGGCAGATGAGCTGCAACCCTTCGATCGGTGGCATCGGCAAAGGCCATTTGGTCAAGGAGGTCGACGCGCTGGGTGGGGCGATGGCCGCGGCCACCGACGAGTCGGGCATACAGTTCCGCATCCTCAACAGCAGCAAGGGGCCGGCGGTGCGGGCCACGCGGGCCCAGGCCGACCGGATTCTGTACAAGGCGGCGATCCGCCATCGGCTGGAGAACCAGCCCAATCTTTGGCTCTTCCAGCAGGCGGTCGATGACTTGTTGGTCGAGCCTGACGGCGGCGTCGACCGGGTGGTGGGTGCGGTCACGCAGATGGGCATCGCGTTCCGCGCCCGCACCGTGGTGCTGACGGCGGGCACGTTTCTCGACGGCCGGGTCCATGTGGGCCTGCGCAACCACGCTGCCGGGCGGGCCGGTGATCCGCCGTCGGTGACCTTGTCGGCGCGGCTCAAGGAGCTCAAGCTGCCGCAGGGACGCTTGAAGACCGGCACACCGCCGCGCATCGATGGCCGCTCGATCGATTTCTCCAGGCTGACCGAGCAGCCCGGTGACCTGGGTCCGCTGCCGGTGTTCAGCTTCATGGGCCATGCCAGCCAGCACCCGCGCCAGGTGCCCTGCTGGATCACTCACACCAACGAGCGCACCCACGCGATCATTCGCTCGGGATTTGACCGCAGCCCGATGTTCACCGGCGTGATCGAGGGTGTGGGTCCGCGCTACTGCCCGAGCATCGAGGACAAGGTCAACCGATTTGCCGACAAGGACTCGCACCAGATCTTTCTCGAGCCCGAAGGCTTGAGCACGAACGAGTTCTACCCCAACGGCATCTCGACCTCGCTGCCCTTCGACATCCAGCTCGCTGCGCTGCAGTCGATGGCCGGGTTGGAGCAAGCCCATATCCTGCGGCCAGGCTATGCGATCGAGTACGACTTCTTCGACCCGCGAGAGCTCAAGAGCAGCTTCGAGACCCGGGCGATCACTGGGCTGTTCTTTGCCGGTCAGATCAATGGCACCACTGGCTACGAGGAGGCTGCGGCGCAAGGCCTTTTTGCCGGCGCCAACGCTGCGCTGCAGGCGCGGGGACTGGATGCACTGAGCTTGCGTCGCGACCAGGCTTACCTGGGCGTGTTGGTCGATGACCTGATCACCCAGGGCGTCAGCGAGCCTTACCGGATGTTCACGAGCCGGGCCGAGTTCAGGCTGCAGCTTCGTGAGGACAACGCCGATGCGCGGCTGACCGAGATTGGCCGCGGGATCGGCTTGGTCGACGATGCGCGTTGGGCCTTGTTCAACCGCAAGCGCGACGCGGTGGCGCGCACGGCTGAGCAGCTCAGGAGCAGCTGGGTCCACCCTGGGATCGTGTCGGCAGCTGACTCGCAGCGTTTGCTGGGCAAGGCGATCGAGCGCGAGCACACGCTGGCCGACCTGTTGCGGCGACCGGGCATCGGTTTCGACGCGGTGGCCGCGGTCGCTGGCATTGCGAGGGCAGCGCGCGGCACCGGCTCGGCGAGTGTTTCACGTGAAACATTGACTGCCGAGCTGGGCATGCCGCTGGCGGATGCGGTGATCGAACAAGTCGAGATTGCCACCAAGTACGCAGGCTACATCGGCAAGCAGACCGAGGATGTTGAGCGCGCGGCACATTTCGAGCACCTGGCGATGCCCGAGGGGCTGGACTATTCGCTGGTGCCGGCTTTGAGCTTCGAGGCCAGGCAAAAACTCAATCGCCACCGGCCGCAGACCTTGGGTCAGGCGTCCAGGATCTCCGGCGTCACGCCGGCAGCGATCTCGTTGTTGCTGGTCCATCTGAAAAAGGGTCGGCTCAAAGGCCTGACCTTGCCTGGCGCTGATACGGATCAGGGGCGGGCCGAGCTGCCCGCTACCGCGACGCTTCAGGACCCGGCCTGACATGCTCAGCGACGCCGATCGGCGACGGCGACAGCAGTTGGGTGATGCTGCCGTCGCGCTGGGCTTGTCGGTCAGCGCGGCGATGCTCGATCGTCTGATGGACTACCTGCAGATGCTGCAGCGCTGGAACAAGGTCTACAACCTGACGGCGTTGCGCGATCCTGACGAGATGCTCAGCCACCACCTGGTGGACTGTTTGGCGGTGCTGCCTGCGTTGCAGCGCCATGCTGCGGGCCTGGCGGAGGGTGCTGGCGGTGGGTGTGCGGGCGCGCTGCGCATCCTCGATGTCGGCAGTGGCGCCGGTCTGCCCGGCGTGGTGATCGCGGTGTTGCGCCCGGACTGGCATGTCAGTTGTGTCGACACGGTGGCCAAGAAGGCGAGTTTCATCCGCCAGGTTGGCGCCGAGCTCAGGCTGCCAAATCTGCAGTCATTGCACGCCAGGGTCGAGAATCTCGATCCCACGATGGGCGTTTACGATGTGATCACGTCGCGTGCGTTTGCATCGCTGGCTGACTTCACGGCCTTGTCTGCAGGGGTGCTGGCTGCGCAGGGCGTCTGGCTGGCGATGAAGGGCAAGCTGCCGACTGGCGCGCCTGCGCAGCCGGGCGTGCAGATGTTTCACGTGGAACAACTGCAGGTGCCGGGGCTCGAAGCCCAGCGCTGCCTGGTCTGGTTGCGCCGCGCGGGCCCCTGAAAATCGTCTGTCAGCAGTCGGCGAGCCTCGATCAATGGCCTTGAACCAGCGGCGATACTCTTGACCATGGCCAAAGTCTTTTGCATCGCAAATCAGAAAGGCGGCGTCGGCAAGACGACCACCACCGTCAACCTGGCTGCCGGTTTGGCCCAGGTGGGTCAGCGCGTGTTGGTGGTCGACCTGGACCCACAGGGCAACGCGACGATGGGCTCGGGCATCGACAAGCGTGCGATGACGCTGTCGGTCTACGACGTGCTGCTGGAGTCCGCCACGGTGGCCGAGGCGTGCCAACGCTCCGAGCGCGGTGGCTACGACGTGCTGGGCGCCAACCGGGAACTTGCAGGCGCCGAGGTCGAGCTGGTGGCGCTCGAGCATCGCCACGAGCGCTTGCGCCGTGCCTTGGCCGGCGTGGCACAGCAAACATCAGGCGGCTACGATTTCGTGTTGATCGACTGCCCGCCGTCCTTGAGCCTGCTCACGCTCAACGGTCTGTGCAGTGCCAACGGGGTGATCGTGCCGATGCAGTGCGAGTACTTTGCGCTGGAAGGTTTGTCCGATCTGGTCAACACGATCAAGCAAGTGCACGCCAACCTGAACCGCGACCTGCAGATCATCGGGCTGTTGCGGGTGATGTTCGACCCGCGCATCACGCTGCAGCAGCAGGTCAGCGAACAGCTCAAGACCCACTTTGGCGACAAGCTGTTTGGCACCGTGATCCCGCGCAACGTTCGCCTGGCGGAAGCCCCCAGCTACGGACAGCCCGGGGTGGTGTTCGACCCCGCCTCCAAGGGCGCCATCGCCTATGTCGAATTTGCGTCCGAACTGGTGCGCCGGGTCGGCGCGTTGATACCGACGGGCCGATGAATTCGCTGCCGATCACGCTGCTGTCGCGCATCGAGGATGCGGGCATCAACGCCAGCGCGCCGCCGCAACAGCGCTGGATCGACGGCTGGTTGCTGCGCTACTCAGCTGGCAAGGCCAAGCGCACGCGCTGCGTGCAGGCGGTGGCCCAGGGTCGTTTGCCACTGGACCAGCGACTGGAGCTTTGCGCAGCAGTGCTGCGCGACGCCGGTTTGCCCATGGTCGTGCGCATCACGCCTTTCTCGCTGCCCGAGGGGCTAGACACCGCGCTCGCGGACCGCGGCTATGGCCGATTCGACGAAACCCGGGTGATGGTCGCGCGCCGGTTGCCGACGCATGCCGAACCGCTGCCGAACGGGTTGGCGCTTGAACCGCTGGCGCCGGCCGAGTTTGCCGAGGTCGTCGGCTGCTTGCGGGGTTCACCGCCGGGGCATCGCGCCGCGCACGCCGAACGCCTGGCGCTGTCGCCGGTGCCCTACCAGGGTTGGGTGCTGCGTCGCGCTGACAGCGCTGACAGCGGTGCGGTGCTGGCCTGCGGCCAGACAGCGGTCGAATCCGAACTGGTCGGCGTGTACGACGTCTTCACCGACCCCGCCGTGCGCGGCCAGGGGCTGGCTCGCCGGCTGTGCAGTGCGTTGCTGGCCCGAGCGGGTGCGGCCGGTGCCAGCATGGCCTATCTGCAGGTCGATGCCGACAATGCGCCGGCCCGGGCGATCTACCACCGCCTGGGTTTCGACGACGCCTACAGCTACCACTACCGCGCGCCTGACCCCGACGCGGCCTGACACCGGCTGAGGCCGGCCGGGCAGGCTCAGAGCCCCAGCCCTTCGTCCAGGCCCAGATGGACATTCATCGACTGCACCGCAGCGCCACTGGCGCCTTTGCCCAAGTTGTCCAGCCTCGACATCAGCAAGACCTGATGGTCGTTGGCAAACACGAACAGCTCGCAGCGGTTGCTGTCGTTGCAGGCCTGGACGTCGAAGAAGCCTTCGGCCAGCGTCGCAGGGTCTGACAGCGGCATCACCTTGACAAAGCGCTCGCCGCGATAACGCTCAGTCAGTGCGGCATGCAGCATGGCGCCGTCAGTGCCGGGCTTGAGCTGGTTCAGGTGCAGCGGCACGGTCACCGCCAGGCCCTTGTAGAAGCTCGCGACGACGGGCAGAAACACCGGTGCCTGCGCCAGCCCGGTGTGGGCCACCATCTCGGGCAGGTGCTTGTGCGCCAGGTTCAGCGCGTAAGGCCGGGGCGACAGCAGCCTGGCATCGCCGCCAGCCTCGTATTGCTCGATCATCTTCTTGCCGCCGCCCGAATAGCCGGTGATCGAGGTCGCGCTCAGCGCCAGTGTGGTCGGCACCAGCCCGGCGTCCACCAGCGGGCGCAGCAGCAGGATGAAGGCGCTGGCGTGGCAGCCTGGGTTGGCGATCCGCTTGGCCGCGCGCAGCAGCTCGCGCTGGCCGGTGGCGAGTTCGGGCAGGCCGAAAGCCCAGCCCGGCGCGGTGCGGTGCGCAGTGCTGGCGTCGATCAGGCAGGTGCGGGGGTTGTTCACCAGCGAAGCAGCTTCGCGCGCGGCCTGGTCTGGCAGGCACAGGAAAGCCACATCAGCGGCGTTGAGCAGGCGCGCTCGCTCGGCCTCGTCCTTGCGGCGATCGGCGTCTATGCGCAGCACCTCCACATCTGGGCGGCGGGCCAGCATCTCGTGGATGCGCAGTCCGGTCGTGCCTTCCTGTCCGTCGACAAATACGAGCGTGCTCATGCGGTTTCCTGTTGGTCACAATGCGGGTCAACCCCAGAGGATAAGCCAAGCCGATGACGCCACCGAGAATATTGCTGCTGCCTGGCTGGCAAGGTGCAGCCGCCAGCCACTGGCAAAGCCATTGGGAGCGCCGCTTCGGCTTCGAGCTGTTGCAGCAGGACGACTGGTGGTGGCCGCGTCGCGGCGACTGGATGGCCAGGCTGGAAGACGCTTTGCTGGCCGACGAGCGACCCACGGTGCTGGTGGCGCATGGTCTGGCCTGCCAGCTGGTGGCGGCCTGGGCTGGCCACTCGCGCCAGGGCCACCGGGTGGTCGCTGGCTTGCTGGTGGCGCCGCCCGACCTGTTGCGCGTCGACCTGGCGCCTCAGCTGACGGCCTGGGCGCCGCTCGCGATGGCCCCGCTGGCGTTTGCCAGCACCGTCGTGACCAGCGTCACCGATCCACATTGCCAGCCCGAACACAGCCGGTCGCTGGCGCTGGCTTGGGGCAGCGAGATACACGATGCAGGCGTTGCCGGCTCAGTCGACGCTGGACTGGGCGATTGGCCGGTCGGGCTGAGCTTGCTGGGCCAGTTGATGCGGCGCGCTGGCTTGCCAAGGTTCCCGCCATTCGACTCGCCCGGCCCGGGATGACGGCCGCAGCGCACGATCACCGACAATCTCCCCCCATGGTGACCAAGAAACCCAAGGGCCTAGGCCTAGGCCTCGAAGCATTGCTGGGCCCGAAGGTGGCAGAGGCGACAGCTGCCGATGCGTCGCGGCCGACGACGCTCAAGCTCAGCCAGCTCAATGCTGGCAAGTACCAGCCTCGTACCCGAATGGACGAAGGCTCGCTCTACGAGTTGGCCGAGAGCATCAAGAGCCAGGGCATCATGCAGCCCATCCTGGTTCGGCCGCTGGCCACAGCGCCTCATGACCCGTCGCAAGGGCCTGCGCCGGCAATCGGCGCATTCAATCGCTCAGCGCAACAGTACGAGATCATCGCCGGCGAGCGGCGCTTTCGCGCCGCCAAGCTGGCCGGTCTGGACGAAGTACCGGTGCTGGTCAAGGAGGTCCCTGACGAAGCGGCAGCGGTGATGGCGCTGATTGAGAACATCCAGCGCGAGGACCTGAACCCGCTGGAAGAGGCCCAGGGTCTGCAGCGACTGGTGCAGGAGTTCTCGCTGACCCATGAACAGGCTGCGCAGGCGGTGGGTCGATCGCGCAGCGCGGCGAGCAACCTGCTGCGCCTGCTCAACCTGACGCCGCCGGTGCAGCAGATGCTGATGGCTGGCGATCTGGACATGGGCCATGCCCGTGCGCTGCTGGGTTTGGAAGCCGGACAGCAGGTGGCGAGCGCCAACGAGATCGTCGCGCGCAAGCTCAGCGTTCGCGAGGCCGAAAAGCTGGTGGCCAAAGCCCAGGGCAATGGCCGGCAAGCGACCTTGCTGCGTGTTCGCAAGGACAAGCCGCGCGACATCGTCCGGCTCGAAGAGCAGCTCGCCGACGCGCTGACCGCGCAGGTCGAGATCCGCATCCACCGCAACACCGCGCGCGGCCAGCAAGGCGAGGTGGCAATCTCATTCGGCTCGCTCGAAGAGCTCAACGGCTTGCTCGACAAGCTCGGCGCCAAAGAGCGCTGAGTCTGCCTGAACGACGCTCCTTGCGCCTAACAGGCCGTAAGAGCGGACCAGCGAAAGAACGCAAGCACTGAATTGCCGCACTGCGGCCAGCCGCCGCGCAGGCTTGCGGCCCGTGTATCCGCGTCCGCCGAGTGCTTGCGACAAACCGACGATGCGAGGATTAGTTGACGCGCCGCTGCATGCCCGCGCCAGGAACAGCACCCGGATATGGGGTTACATCCGGCCATCTTGCCGCGCACGATCGAGCCAAACTGGCATCCGCTGATTCGACAACGCAATGCGCTGACCGGAAAGCTCTGATGGCGCCCTGGCCTGTGGGGCCTGGACGTCATCAGATCTTCCCCGCCGCCGAGAGGGCCCCCGCCCGATTCGACGCTGTGTCCGACCCAGGAGGCCTTCATGGACATCATCAGCAGCTTTGCCGCCCGTTACGAACGCACCCGTGAAGAGGAGTTGTCGCTCGAAGACTACCTCGCCGAGTGCAAACGCAATCCCCTGGCCTATGCCTCGGCCGCCGAGCGCATGTTGCGCGCGATCGGCGAGCCGCAAATGGTCGACACTCGCAACGACACGCGCCTGTCGCGCCTCTTTGCCAACAAGCTGATCAAGCGCTACCCGGCGTTCGCCGAGTTCTACGGCATGGAGGACGCGATCGAGCAGGTGGTGTCTTACTTCCGCCATGCCGCCCAGGGGCTGGAAGAGCGCAAGCAGATCCTCTACCTGCTCGGGCCCGTGGGCGGCGGCAAGAGCTCGATTGCCGAGCGGCTCAAGGCCTTGATGCAGGAGGTGCCGTTCTACGCCATCAAGGGTTCACCGGTCAACGAAAGCCCGCTCGGGCTGTTTGACGCGGTCGAGGACGGCGCGATCCTCGAGAGCGAGTACGGCATCTCGCGCCGTTACCTCAACCGCATCCTCAGCCCCTGGGCGGTCAAGCGGCTCGAGGAGTACGGCGGCGACATCCGCAGGTTCAAGGTCGTCAAGCGCCACCCCAGCGTGCTCAAGCAAGTCGGCATCAGCAAGACCGAGCCGGGTGATGACAACAACCAGGACATCAGCTCGTTGGTCGGCAAGGTCGACATCCGCAAGCTCGAGACCTACGCCCAGGACGACCCCGACGCCTACAGCTTCTCAGGCGGCCTGTGCCTGGCCAACCAGGGATTGCTCGAATTCGTCGAGATGTTCAAGGCGCCCATCAAGGTCTTGCATCCGCTGCTCACGGCCACACAAGAGGGCAACTTCAAGGGCACCGAGGGCTTTGGCGCGATCCCGTTCGATGGCGTCGTGCTGGCGCACAGCAACGAGAGCGAGTGGAAGGCGTTCCGCAACAACAAGCACAACGAGGCTTTCCTGGATCGAATTTATATTGTCAAAGTACCCTACTGTTTGAGAGTTAGCGAAGAGATCCACATTTACGAAAAACTCGTCAACAGCAGCTCGCTGGGACAGGCCAAGTGCGCACCAGGAACGCTCAAGATGATGAGCCAGTTCGCGATCCTGACGCGTCTGAAGGAGCCCGAGAATTCGTCGCTGTTCTCCAAGATGCAGGTCTACGACGGCGAGAATCTCAAGGACACCGACCCGCGCGCCAAGAGCTACCAGGAATACCGCGACTACGCTGGTGTCGACGAGGGCATGAACGGCGTCTCGACCCGCTTCGCCTACAAGATTCTGTCCAAGGTCTTCAACTTCGACAGCGCCGAGGTGGCGGCAAATCCGGTGCATCTGATGTATGTGCTCGAGCAGCAGATCGCGCGCGAGCAGTTCCCGGCCGACCTCGAGCAGAAATACACCGGCTTCATCAAGGAGCAGTTGGCGCCGCGCTATGCCGAGTTCATTGGCAAGGAGATACAGACCGCGTATCTGGAAAGTTACAGCGAGTACGGCCAGAACATCTTCGACCGCTACGTCACTTACGCCGACTACTGGATTCAGGACAACGAATATCGCGACACCGACACCGGCGAGGTGTTTGACCGTGGTGCGCTCAACGCCGAGCTCGAAAAGATCGAGAAGCCCGCAGGTATCTCCAACCCCAAGGACTTCCGCAACGAGATCGTCAACTTCGTGCTGCGTGCGCGCGCCAACCACCAGGGCAACAACCCGGTCTGGACCAGCTACGAGAAGCTGCGCACGGTGATCGAGAAGAAGATGTTCTCCAACACCGAAGAGCTGCTGCCGGTGATCAGCTTCAACGCCAAGGCCAGCGCCGATGAGGCCAAGAAGCACGAGGACTTCGTCACCCGCATGGTGGCCAAGGGCTATACCGGCAAGCAGGTTCGCCTGCTGTGCGAGTGGTACCTGCGGGTTCGCAAGTCGAGCTGACCCACCGGCCCGCCCGACCTGCGTGTCGGGTGGTTTCCGCTGGGCTTGTCGGCCCGGCGCCAAGCTTGTTTGGCGACCCAGTGAGGATTCATGCAACTCCAAATCATCGACCGCCGATTGGCCGGTAAGAACAAGTCGATCGGCAACCGCGAGCGCTTCATGCGCCGCTACAAGGACAAGATCACGGAGGCCGTGCGCCGTGCCGTCGACGGCCGCGGCATGCGCGACCTGCAGCGTGGCGAGGAGGTCCGCATCCCCAAGAAAGACCTCTCTGAGCCCGTCTTCCACCACGGCCAGGGCGGCGTGCGTGACATGGTGCACCCCGGCAACCAGGACTACTTGCGGGGCGACCGGATCAAGCGCCCCCAGGGCGGCCAGGGTGGCGCTGGCAAGGGGCAGGCCAGCGACCAGGGCGAGGGCGAAGACGACTTCAGCTTCGCGCTGAGCAAGGAGGAGTTCATGCAGGTCTTCTTCGAGGATCTGGCGCTGCCTCGCCTGACCCGGACCCAGCTTGCCGAGGTGCCTGAGTGGAAGACCCATCGGGCCGGATTTTCCAGTGACGGCACACCCAATAACATGGATGTAGTGCGTTCACTGCGCGGCGCAATCGGTCGGCGCATCGCGATCGGCTCGGATTCACGGCGCCAGCTCGCCGAGCTTGAGGCCCTGCTTGCGATCAACCGCGCCGCTGCGTTGGCCGGGGATGTCAGCGCCGAGGGCGAGATCTTGCTGCTCGAGGACAAGATCGAGACTTTGCGTGCAAGGCTGGGTCGAATTCCCTATCTCGATCCGATCGATCTGCGCTACCGCCACCGGGTCAAGGTACCGGTGCCCAGCGCCAAGGCGGTGATGTTCTGTGTGATGGACGTCTCGGGTTCAATGGACGAGGCGCGCAAGGACTTGTCCAAGCGCTTCTTCATCCTGCTTTACCTGTTCTTGACGCAGCATTACGACAAGATCGACATCGTTTTTATCCGCCACCACACCCAGGCCCAAGAGGTCGAAGAGCAGGACTTCTTCCATGCCCGCGAGACCGGTGGCACGGTGGTCTCGAGCGCGCTGGTGCTGATGGAGGAGATCATCCGCGCCCGCTACTCGCCCAGCGAGTGGAACATCTACGGTGCCCAGGCCAGCGATGGCGACAACTGGCACCACGACTCGGGCCGCTGCCGCGAACTGCTGGCCGAGAACATTCTGCCCCTGTGCCGTTACTTCGCCTATGTGCAAGTGGCCGAGGAGGAGCAGAACCTGTGGGCCGAGTACAGCCAGCTCAGCGCGAGCCATCGCCACTTCGCGATGCGCAAGGCGGTCGAGCCCGCGCAGATCTACCCGGTCTTTCGCGACCTGTTCAAGAAGGAGGGCGCCGCGCAGGCGGCGTGACACGATGTCTGAGTCACATGCCGAGTTCGTTGTGCCGCCTGCGGTGGCGCCGACCGATGCGCCGCGCGGCCAAGAACGCCCGCTGCGCGGCCCGCTGCCGCAGCGCCGGCCGGTCCAACGCCTGCCCTCGCCCAGCGACTGGACCTTCGAGCTGATCGACGACTACCACGACGTGATCCGCGACACGGCCTGGCGCTTTGGTCTCGACACCTATCCGAACCAGCTCGAGGTCATCACCGCCGAGCAGATGATGGATGCCTATGCCAGCGTGGGCATGCCGGTGACGTACCGCCACTGGAGCTACGGCAAGGAGTTCATCAGCACCGAGAAGAACTACAAGCGCGGCCACATGGGACTGGCCTACGAGATCGTGATCAACGCCAACCCTTGCATCAGCTACCTGATGGAGGAGAACACGATGGCCATGCAGGCCTTGGTGATCGCCCACGCCGCCTACGGCCACAACAGCTTTTTCAAGGGCAATTACCTGTTCCGGATGTGGACCGACGCGTCTTCGATCATCGACTACCTGGTCTATGCCAGGAACTATGTCGCCGAGTGCGAGGAGCGCCACGGTCAGCAGGTGGTGGAGGAATTTCTCGACTCCTGCCATGCGCTGCAGAACCACGGCGTCGACCGTTACCGGCGGCCCAGCCGCAAGTCTCTGGCGCAGGAGCTCGCCGAACGCAAAGACCGCGAGGCCTATGCCCAGCGCCAGGTCAACGACATGTGGCGCACGCTGCCCAGGCGCGCCGAGAAGGCCGACGAGCCCTTGGAAGCGCGGCGTTTTCCCGAGGAACCGCAGGAGAATTTGCTGTACTTCATCGAGAAGAATGCGCCGCTGCTCGAGCCCTGGCAGCGCGAGATCCTGCGCATCGTTCGCAAGGTGGCGCAGTACTTCTACCCGCAGCGCCAGACCCAGGTGATGAACGAGGGCTGGGCGACGTTCTGGCACCACCGCTTGCTCAACCAGATGTACGACGACGGCTACCTCAACGACGGCTTGATGATCGAGTGGCTGAAGTCGCACACCAACGTGGTCTACCAGCCGAGCGTCGGCGACCGGAACTACGCCGGCCTGAACCCCTATGCGCTGGGTTTTGCGATGTTCACCGACATCAAGCGCATCTGCGAGCATCCCACGGACGAAGACCGGCAGTGGTTTCCGGCCATCGCTGGCGCCGACTGGGTGCCCACGCTGGATGCGGCAATGCGCAACTTCAAGGACGAAAGCTTCATCGGCCAGTACCTCAGTCCGAAGCTGATGCGCGACTTCAGGCTGTTCGCGATCCATGACGACGAGCAGCAAAGCGAGCTCGAAGTCAGCGCGATCCACGACGATGCAGGCTACCGGCGGGTGCGCGAAGCGTTGTCGCAACAGTACGACCTGGGCTCGCGCGAGCCCAATATCCAGGTCTGGAACGTCAACCTGCGCGGCGACCGCTCACTGACCTTGCGCCACTTCCAGCATCACAACCGGCCGTTGGCCGAGGGCGCGCAAGAGGTGCTCAAGCATGTGGCCAGGCTCTGGGGTTTTGGCGTGCAGCTCGAAAGCAGCAACGACAGCGGTGAGATCACCAAGCGCTGGACGGTGCCCGCGCCTAGCGCTTGAATTGGCGGGCAACGCACGCAAGGAAGCCGCAGCCCGGTCAGAGCGCGAAGATCTTGCCTGGGTTGAGGATGTTCTTCGGGTCTAGCGCCCGCTTGAGCACCCGCATCATCTGCACCGTGGCCACACCGGTCTCGTCGATCAGGAAGCCTTGTTTGTGCAGGCCGATGCCGTGCTCGCCGGTGCAAGTGCCTTCGAGCTTCAGGGCGTGGTGCACCAGCTGCTCGTTCAGCCGCTCGGCGGTTTCGCGCTCGGCGGGAATCGCTGGGTCGATCAGGTAGGCGATGTGGAAGTTGCCGTCGCCGACATGGCCGACGATGTAGTAGGGCAGGCCGGCCTCGTCGGCCTCTCGCACCGCCAGGTCTATGCACTCGGCCAGGCGCGAGATCGGCACGCAGGTGTCGGTCGTGACGGTGCGGCAGCCCGGCTTGAGCTGCAGGCCGGCGAAGTAGGCACGGTGGCGCGCCGCCCACAGCCGGCTGCGCTCCTCGGGCGTGGTGGCCCATTCGAAGTCCTCGCCGCCGTGCTCGCGCGCCACGTCTTGAACGGTTTGCGCCTGCTCGGCCACGCTGGCCGCGCTGCCGTGGAACTCCATCAACAGCATCGGCGCTTCGCGCAGCGTCAGCTTGTCGTGCTTGTTGACCGCACGCACCGCGTTGGCGTCTAGCAGCTCGCAGCGCGCGATCGGCACGCCCATCTGGATGATCTGGATCGCGGTGTTCACGGCCGCTGCGATGTCTGGGAAGTTGCAGATCGCTGCCGACACCGACTCGGGCTGCGGATAGAGCTTGATCGTGACCTCGGTCAGGATGCCGAGCGTGCCCTCGCTGCCGACCATCAGCCGCGTCAGGTCATAGCCCGCGCTGGACTTCTTTGCGCGGGTGCCGGTGCGGATGATCTCGCCGCTGGCCGTGACCACCTGCAGCGCCAGCACGTTTTCGCGCATCGTGCCGTAGCGAACCGCGTTGGTGCCGCTGGCCCGGGTGGCGGCCATGCCGCCGATCGAGGCGTCTGCGCCGGGATCGATCGGGAAGAACAAGCCAGTGTGGCGGATCTCGTTGTTGAGCTGGTTACGGGTGACGCCGGGCTGCACCGTGACGGTCAGGTCTTCACTGTTGATACGCAGCACTTTGTTCATCCGCGCAACATCGATGCTGATGCCGCCCTGCACCGCGAGCAGATGGCCTTCCAGCGACGAGCCGGTGCCGAAAGCGATCACCGGCACCTCGTAGCGGTCGGCCAGCGCCACCGCGTCGGCCACTTCTTCGGTGCTTTCGGCAAACACCACGGCGTCTGGCGGCGGCACCTCGAACGGTGACTCATCGCGGCCATGTTGCTCGCACACCGCTTGGGCGGTCGAGCAGCGCTCGCCGAAACGCGCTTTCAGTGCGGTGATCATCTCGGCGGGCACGGGCCGACGCTCGGTCATCAGCAGGTGGGCAGGCAGGGTGGCGTTCATCGCTTCGATCTCCGGGACGAGGGCATCAGACGGTGATGGTATGCCGTTTGCCCCCGCCCGGTCATTGGGGCTGTTGCGCAAGCCCGTCGCCCGGGCCCTGATGTTCGGGCAACATGCTTTCTCGTTCCCGAAATTTTTCCCCTGGAGACCTCACCATGGCCAACCGGCTGACCCAGATCGCCACGCGCACAGGAGACGACGGCTCGACCGGTCTCGGCGACGGCACGCGCGTGCCCAAAGACAACCTGCGGGTGCAGGCCATGGGCGATGTCGACGAGCTCAATTCGGGCCTGGGCGTGCTGTTGGCCGAGCCGCTGCCGGCCGACGTGCGCGAGTTGCTGGTCGTGATCCAGCACGAGCTGTTCAACCTCGGCGGCGAGCTGTCGATCCCGGGCTACACCTTGCTCAAGCCCGAGGCGGTGGCCCGGCTCGACGACGCGCTGGCGCACTACAACGCGGCCTTGCCGCGGCTGGCCGAGTTCATCTTGCCGGCAGGCACACGCAGCGCCGCGCTGGCCCATGTCAGCCGCACCGTGGCGCGGCGCGCCGAGCGTGCGGTGGTCGCGCTCAGCGCCCAGGCCAGCGTCAACGACGCACCGCGTCAATACCTCAACCGATTGTCGGATTTGCTGTTCGTGCTCGCGCGGGTGCTCAACCGTGCCAACCTCGACGGGCTGGGCGGCGACGATGTGTACTGGCGCAGCGAGCGGTTGGCAGCGCAGGGCGCAGCAGCCGACGACGCGCCAGCCTCAAATTTGCCAGGAGATGCTCTCAAGTAAATGGGGCTTGGCCAGCATAGGCCGCCGCCAGTCCTGCGTCGCGCGCTTGGGTCAAAGCTTGCGTCGCGCCGCCACCGCATCGCTCAAGACCTGCAACACGGTCAGTGAATCGTCCCAGCCTATGCAGGCGTCGGTGATGCTCTGGCCGTAGGTCAGCTTGGCGGGGTCGTCCTTGCCGGCGCTGAATTTCTGCGCGCCGGCCAGCAGGTGGCTCTCGACCATCACGCCGATGATGTGGCGTTGGCCCGCAGCCAACTGCGTGCCGATGTCGCGCGCCACGTCGATCTGACGCTGGTGCTGCTTGCTGCTGTTGGCGTGGCTGCAGTCGACCATCAACTGCGGTGCCAGCTTGGCAGCGACCAGCTCCTCGCAGGCGGCGGTGATGCTGGCCGCGTCGTAATTCGGTGCCTTGCCGCCACGCAGGATCACATGGCAGTCCTTGTTGCCCTTGGTCTGGACGATCGCGACCTGACCGTTTTTGTGGACGGACAGGAAATGGTGCGGCCGCGACGCGGCCTGGATCGCATCGGTCGCGATCTTGAGGTTGCCGTCGGTGCCGTTCTTGAAGCCTATTGGCGCCGACAAGCCCGATGCGAGCTCGCGGTGCACCTGGGACTCGGTCGTACGTGCGCCGATCGCGCCCCAGCTGATCAGGTCGCCGATGTACTGCGGGCTGATCACGTCGAGGAACTCGCTCCCCGCCGGTACACCCAGCCGGTTGATGTCGACGAGCAACTGGCGTGCGATGCGCAGCCCTTCGTGAATCCGGTAGCTCTCGTCGAGGTAGGGATCGTTGATCAAGCCTTTCCAGCCGACGGTGGTGCGGGGTTTTTCGAAATACACCCGCATCACGATTTCCAGCGTCCCCGCGTACTTCGTGCGCTGGGACTTGAGCTGGCGGGCGTAGTCCAGTGCGGCGGCCGGGTCATGGATCGAGCAAGGGCCGATCACCACCAGCAGCCGGTCGTCCTTGCCGTCGAGGATGCGGCGAACGCTGCGCCGGGTGTCGCCGACGAGTTTTTCAACCGGCGTGCCGGCAATCGGAAAGAAGCGGATCAGATGCTCGGGAGGTGGCAACGGGGTGACCTCCTCGATGCGCTGGTCGTCAGTCTCGCTGGTCCTCTCGCTCAACGAATAGCCGTGGTTCGGTTCGCTGGCTTCAGCGTGGTGGTGGGACTTGGGCGCCATGATGGGTTCCTGTTGCGGTGAGATCGTCGGGGCAAAAAAAAACCGCCGGGTTTGCCGGCGGTTGGTTTGTTCGGGTCGCTTGTCTTACGCGCGATCGCCTCTCAAGCCGCCGGTCAGGGGCGAGAACCAAAAGTACGAAAATCGCGAGGAACGCATCGGTGGAATGTAGCACGGACAGCGTGGCATGCGGCCAGGCGGCGAGCTCAGGCTGTGCCGCCGACGGTCAGCCCGTCGATTCGCAGCGTCGGCTGGCCGACACCGACCGGCACGCTCTGGCCTTCCTTGCCGCAGACGCCGACGCCCGAATCGAGCGCCAGGTCGTTGCCGATCATCTTGACGCGGGTCAGCGCATCCGGGCCGTTGCCGATGATCGTCGCGCCCTTGACCGGGTACAGGATCTTGCCGTTCTCGACCCAATAGGCCTCGCTGGCCGAGAACACGAACTTGCCGCTGGTGATGTCGACCTGGCCGCCGCCGAAGTTGGTCGCATACAGCCCGCGCTTGATCGACCCGACGATTTCATCCTTGGTCTTGTCGCCGTTGAGCATGTAGGTGTTGGTCATTCGCGGCATCGGCACATGGGCATAGCTCTCGCGCCGACCGTTGCCGGTGGGCTTGACGCCCATCAGCCTGGCATTCATCGAGTCCTGGATATAGCCCTTCAGGATGCCGTCCTCGATCAGCACGTTGCGTTGCGATGCGCAGCCTTCGTCGTCGACATTGAGCGAGCCGCGCCGGTCGGGCAAGGTGCCGTCGTCGAGCACGGTCACGCCTTTGGCCGCCACGCGCTGGCCGATGCGCCCGGCGAATGCCGACGAGCCCTTGCGGTTGAAATCGCCTTCCAGGCCGTGGCCTATGGCCTCGTGCAGCAGCACGCCGGGCCAGCCCGGGCCCAGCACGACGGTCATCACGCCGGCCGGCGCCGGGCGCGATTCGAGATTCGTCAGCGCCGCGTTGACCGCCTGGTCGACATAGAGCGTGAGCTGCTCGTCCTGGAAGTAACCCAGGCCGAAGCGCCCGCCACCGCCGCCCGAGCCGACCTCGCGTCGGCCGTTGGATTCAGCGATCACGGTGATCGAAAGCCGCACCAGCGGCCGCACATCGGCCGCGCGGGTGCCGTCGGCGCGAGCGACCATCACGACGTCGTACTCGGCGGCCACACCCGCCATCACCTGCACGACACGTGGGTCGCGGGCGCGCGCCATTTTTTCGATCTTCTCGAGCAGCGCGACCTTCTGGGTGCTGTCGAGCGTGCCTATCGGGTCGGTGGGCAGATAGAGCGAGCGGCTGGTCGCGATCCTGGGCTTGCGCGCGAGCTTGACGCGCCGGCTCTGGCCCGCTGCGGCGATGCTGCGAACCGTGCGTGCAGCGTCGAGTAGCGCGGCCTCGGAGATGTCGTCTGAGTAGGCGAAAGCGGTCTTCTCGCCTGCCACCGCCCGCACGCCAACGCCTTGGTCGATCGAAAAGCTGCCGCTCTTGACGATGCCTTCTTCCAGGCTCCAGCCCTCGTGGCGGGTGATCTGGAAGTACAGGTCGGCATCGTCGATGCGGTGTTCGCCGATCACGCCGAGCGCGGCAGCGAGCTTGGCCTCGTCCAGACCGAAGGGATCGATCAGCAGTTGCTGGGCGATGGCTAGGCGTTCGAGGGTGGGTTCGCGCGAGATCATGGTGTGATTGTAGGAGTCGCAAGCCGGTTTTGCAGCACCATGTTTGACGCCGCGCCGCTGCCCGTCAACCCGCTGGTCAGTCTGGGCTGTGCCCAGCGATCACGCCGCGTCGTCGGCGTCGTCGGCGTCGTCGGCGTCGCGCCGCAGCGCCAGCGCACGCTCGTACAAGGCATTGCGCGGCGCGCCGCTGAGCTCGGCCGCAAGGGCCACCGCCTGTTTCAGCGGCAGCTCGCGCAGCAGCGGCAACAGCAATCGTTCGGCCTCGGCCGGCAGGCCGTCCGCGCCCGCTGCCACCGCCAGCGTTGGCAGCGCATGCAGCACCAGCACGAACTCGCCGCGGCCACGGTTGGCGTCTGCCGCCAGCCAGGCTGGCAGCTCGCAGGCCTGGTGCGTGACGATGGTCTCGAACTGCTTGGTCAACTCGCGGCACAGCGTGATGCGTCGCTCGGGCGCGGCCTCGGCCAAGCCGGCGACCAGCGCTTCGATGCGGTGAGGTGCCTCGAACAGCACTTGGCAGCCTGGTGCTGCTGCGACCGCCTGCAGCGCGCTGCGCCTGTCCTGGCCCTTGCCGGGCAGGAAGCCGATGAACGCAAAACCTTGGGCCAGCGTGTCGCCGGCCACGCTGATCGCGGTCACGGCGCTGCTGACGCCTGGGATGG
>Ga0214919_10003138_pt1 | contig 25280 bp, 26 predicted proteins | sample LL1503_MetaG_FD_177994 | JGI IMG/M metagenome (GOLD analysis project Ga0214919, IMG submission 177994) | Freshwater microbial communities from Lake Lanier, Atlanta, Georgia, United States - LL-1503 | ecosystem: Environmental > Aquatic > Freshwater > Lake | place: USA: Georgia | collected... | reverse complement strand
CATTTAAAAGTTCTTGAGAATACCGAGTCTCTAAAAAAGGCTGATGCAATTTTATTCCCGCGTTTTTTGCACTATTTTCCGGACGAAGAAGTCATATTCCGGCTGAAAACTTGTAAAGAACAGCTGACCCAAAAAGGATCCATTTATATTTTCGAGATGGTCCTTGAAAATGATACCCCTATGGGAGGATTGTTTGACCTGAACATGTTGGCAGAAACAGGCGGCAAGGTTAGGTCATTGGCAGAATGGCAGGATTTATTATTTTCTTCAGGATTTAGGTTAACAGACGTTCATAAAATTTCTCCTGTTTTGAGCATTTTAAAAGGAATTGCTTTATGAGGGAATGTCCAGCAAGTCTTTTAAAAGAAGAGGGTTATGTCACAATAGAATCGTTCCAAGATAGACATCTTATGGAAGATTGGGTAAAGACAATTCGGTTTCGTCTTTATCAATGCGCTCAAGATTTATCGTGCACGTATCAAGACTATCTTCAAGTGGCCAGCAGATGGGTATCACCTTCACCTGTAACAGAAGGTTTGGAAGGATTAGTCGATAGCTTAAAGACCTTCTTAGAAGAGTTAACGGAAGATGTTTGTGAGCTTATCAAGCTAAATGTTATTTCTAAAACGCCTTTTTCTCCGGAAAGCCTACCTTTTCATCAAGATGTTGCTTATTCTCCAGAATCCCCTTATCAATTTTCAGCTTGGTTAGCGCTGACAGAGGCACCCTTAGAATCAGGACCCATGGAGGTGATTGAAAGCAGTCACAAAGGTTCTATCAAGCCAGCCGTTGATTTTTGGGACCCTGAGTTTAAAGATGAAATCTCTTTGAAAAAAGAAGGAAGAAGAAAATTGCCGGTAAAGACTGGTGATCTCATCCTTTTTGATTCTTGTTTATGGCATGGCAGTGGAAAAAATGAGTCTTGTCACGAAAGATTTGCTTTAGTGACACGCTGGAAAACAAAGAGATATATCCCTCCTTTGATTCCTTCTATCGAACCTCGACCTTTTGGGATGTGGACTTGCCAGAAAGAGACTGAAAAAATTTTAACAAACGGGCTTTGGGCATTGTTTCAAGAAACACCAGGGGCTTATAGAGAAACTCTTAAAAAATGGGAGAATCTTTTGGAAAACACCACATTCTCTTTTCTTGAAGACTCCAAAAAAGCCAAAGAGAGCGTAAGACGTGTTTTTTTACTAAACGAGGCTCACCATGCCCACAACGGCGGTGATGCACAAGGGATTTTGTATGCCAGGCTCTGGAAACACCTTTTGGAACCCCTTTCTTTATATCTACGTCAACAAGAGAATTAAAATGATTGGGTTATACAGTAAAGAAAACTTTTCAAGAGCAGGTGTATTATGTTTTTAAAAATGCATTCTCTTAATGAAGAAAGTTTAAAAGCTTATTTAAGTCCACTTAACCTTAGGGTGAGTCACACGAACGATCATATTAACTATGATCAAACCAATCCTTATAATCATTTTTGATAACCAACATGATTGATTTACGAAGTGATACTGTAACAAAGCCGACACCTTTTATGAGGGAAGCAATTTTTAATGCTGAGGTTGGAGACGATGCTTATGGTGAAGACAAAAGCGTTAATAGACTTCAAGACTATTGCAAAGATCTTTTTCAAGTTGAAGAAGCGCTCTTTGTAACAAGCGGAATGCTTGGAAATCGCTTGGCACTCTTAAGCCAAACTTCACCAGGAGATGAAGTCGTTACAGATTACTCTTATCATATTAATTTTTTTGATAGCGCTGCCGCTGCCTCTGTTTGTCAGGTTGTCCTCAATACTCGTCACACAGAAAATGGTATTTTAACTCCTGAAGAAGTTGAAAAGGCTCTTGATTCAAAGCCACGGTATCATCACTTTGCTCAAGTGAAATTGGTTTCAATTGAAAATACAATTAATGGATGGGCAGGGAAGGTTTTTCCTTTTGAGGATATAAAGAAGTTAAGGACCTATACGATGCAAAAGGGAATACTTCTTCATTTAGATGGAGCTCGGCTTTTTAATGCTCACGTTGAGACTTTAATACCTTTTTCGGAATATGCGCGGCAGGCAGATACTTTGAGTGTTTGCTTTTCAAAAGGCCTTGGAGCACCCTTTGGATCTATGCTGATGGGCAAAAAAGAGACGATAGAAAAGGCTAAACGTTATCGATCTTGGCTTGGAAGTGGAGTCCATCAGATGGGAATTTATGCGAGCGCCGCTCTGTATGCTCTTCAAAATAATATCCCTTCTTTAAAGCAAGATCACGTATTAGCTGCACTGCTTGCTGAAAAACTAGCTAGCATTTCAGAGTTAAAGTTAGAAGCGACTTCGTCTGAAACCAATATGGTGCAGTTTTCATTAACAAATCCCGGTAGCGATTGTCAAAATTTTCTCAAACGATGTCAAGAGAAAGGACTCCTCCTTTTTCCGTGGTTACCTTCAAAGATTAGAGCTGTTGTTCATCGCCCCGTTAGCGAACAAGACATACAGAAAGCAGTTCAAATTATTCAAGACGTTCTATTGGAAACAACCTTATCAAAAAAGTTAGGAAAAGAATGAAGCAGGTTTTCAAAATCGATTTATTCAGTGATACGAACACGAACCCCAGTCAAGAGATGCGTTCTTTTATGTGCCAGGCTAAGGTTGGCAATGAGGTGGCTGGTGAGGATCCAACAGTGAATCACCTTTTAGAAAGAGTTTGTGATCTTTTGGGGAAAGAGAGCGCAACTTTTTTGCCTTCTGGTACAATGTGCAACGGGATTTCTTACAGGGTTTTATGTAAAAGACCAGGCGATATGATTATTTTGGATAAATCAGCTCATCCTTTGCATAAATCATCTGGAATGATAGCGGGGCTGGTTCAAGCCGTTTCTTATCCAATTGATGGGGAAAGAGGAATATTTACAGCTTCTCAAATTGAGCCTATTTTGGTTCAAGGTAAAGGATATAATGTATCTGTCCCACGCGTTGTTTCGATAGAGCAAACGACAAACTTTGGCGGTGGTGCAATTTGGCCCTTTGAAACGATGAAAGACGTTTGTGAGCTTGCGCATAAGCATCATGCTTATACTCATTTGGATGGCGCTCGTTTACTGAGCGCTGTTGTGGAGACGGGAATTTCTGCAAAAATATATTCTCATTTATTTGATGCTGTTTGGATCGATTTTTCCAAAAGTCTGGGGGCTCCTATGGGAGCCATTCTGGCTGGATCAAAAGATTTTATAGAGGAAGCTTGGTATTATAAGTTTCAGCAAGGAGGAGGAATGCACCAAGCTGGTATTTTAGCCGCAGGATGTCTTTATGCATTAGATCATAATGTGCAAAAACTCAAAGAAATTCATGGTCTAGCAAAACAACTAGGAGAGCTTTTAAAATATTTTTCTTTTTTTAAAATAAGGCCTATTGAAACCAATATTATATGCATGGAGGTGAACCATCCTGTTTTAGATGCTTTTGATTTCGAGCGCCTTCTTAAAGAAAAAGGAATTCGGGTATTTGCTTTGGATAAAAACACAATTCGAATTATCGTACATCTTGATATTAAAGAAAGCGATATCCAAGAAGTTGTGGCCGCAATAAAAATCATTCAGAAAAGCCAGTAAGGCAAAAATGAAAACTTCCCATCAAACTCTTTTTTCTTTTTACTGGAAGTTTATCAAATCCGAAAAGAAGAGATTTTTACTATTTATACTGATGCCTATCATTTGGTGTTCGGCTGAAACTTATGCGCCCTACCTGATTAAGATCTGTCTTGATAAGATGGTAATTTTTCCAGAAGATGCTCAGTCGTTTTTGATTGACTCCATTTTTGTGTATGTTTTTCTAATGATTTGCGTCGAAGGATCTTTGCGAATAGCTAGTTATCTTTGTATTGAAACAATCCCAAAGTTAAAAGAGGAAATCAGAAAAGTCACAACAGAAATTATTGAGTCTCATCCTTACAGTTTTTTTCAATCCCATCACTCGGCAAGAATTGTGTCCTCTTTAAAGAACCTTGTGGACGGATTTGAACAATTATTGATTAGTTTTCTTTATGGTCTATATCCGATTACAATCACATTTTTTGTATCGTTAGTCTTAATTAATCATGTTAGCAGCTTGTTTTCATGTCTTTTCCTATTTTGGTACTTAGGAATGAATATAATTACATTTATTTTTCTGAAACCAACTCTTCAAACTTCACATGATTATGCTCTTGCAGAAAGCAAGCAGATGGGATTTATTGGCGATTTATTCAAAAATACGTTGATTATTAAAACGTTCTCTTCTCACTCCCTAGATCAAAGTTTATTTAAGTGTTTTCAAAAAGAAACTTTACAAAAAGCAAAAAATGCTGAATGGGTAACATTTAAAGCAGACTCTTGGAGAGGGGGAATTTCCTTTCTTTTGTTGTCTTCTCTATTTATTTTTTTGGTTATTGATTGGCAGCGTGGTCTTATCACTTTAGGAGATTTTGCCTTTATAACAGCAACATGTTTTTATGTGAGGCGATCAACGTGGATGGCGGCGGTTCAATTTTTGTCTTTTGTTAAAAATCTCGGTATAGCCAAACAATCTTTTGATCTTTTAGTGAGCTCATCGGAAGATCCTCATCATAGTTTTAAAAAATTAAATGAACCTTTGTCTGGGACAATTTCTTTTGAATCTGTGGATTTTGGTTATGACCAATATAAAAAAATTTACAATGATTTTAATTTAACGATTGTATCCGGCGAAAAAATTGGAATTATGGGCGCCTCTGGGGCAGGGAAGACAACGCTGATTCATTTGCTTTTTCGGTTGTTAACTCCAGATGGGGGAAAAATCTTTGTGGGAGACTATGACGTAGAGGATTTGGATGAGGAGTTTTTAAAAGAACAAATTTCCTATGTTCCTCAACATGCCACGTTATTTCATCGATCCATTTTTGAGAACATTCATTATGGAAATCCTGAGGCAACTTTTGAGGAAGTTATAGAGGCCTCTAAGGCATGTTTGTGTCATCCCTTTGTTATCGATTTAAAATCAGAATATGAAACGATTATTGGAGAAGATGGTTTGAAACTTTCTGGAGGTCAACGACAAAGAATTGCTCTTGCACGAGCGTACTTGAAAAACTCTCCTATTATTATCCTTGATGAAGCAACATCAGCTTTAGACTTTATAGCAGAAGATAAAATTTTGGATGCTTTCTTACAACAAAATAGGACAATTCTCTTGATTTCTCACAGGCCTTCCTCCCTTAAAAAATTAGATCGTATTTTTGTCCTACAAGCTGGAAAGATAGTGAGACAAGGTACCCCTCAAGAAATATTTAACACGTCCAGCATTAACAGTACGCACGCTTCATGAGGGTGTGTCGTTTCCAAAATTTCTTTCACCTTTTGCAGTCAGGAGAAAATTTGAGGAAAGCTTAAAGTAAAATTGGAGCGATAGTGACTCCTTTTTTCCACAGTCCATAAGGCACCACGACAACAGCTTTTTTATTTCCAAATATTAGAAGACCAAAGTTCATCCAAGAACTCTTGAACAGGCCATACAGTGATTTCTTGATTATCAATTTTCATAATGCGTTTGCGTGATTCTAAAGAAATCACATTTAATTTTACGCCATAGCTTTCTCCAAAAAGTAATAATCCCTTTAGGTGTCTCTTTTCTATAGGAGAGGAGATTTTAACTTCAAATGCTTGATCTTGAACAATAAAATCAACTTCATATCCTTCTTTCGTACGCCAATAATTTATGGTATCTCGTTTTTCCATAAGAAGCTTATAGGCCATGAGTTCAAGAAATATATAATGTTCAAAGCCTTTTCGTGCATCTTCTCCTCACATTTCTCTAAATTCATAGCGTTTTAAGTAATTCGCTATCCCTGTGTCAAATAAATAGAATTTAGGAGTTTCTTGAATTGTTTGCCTGTTAATGCGTGCTCGATAGGGATGCAGAAAATACCCCAAATACATATCTTCAAGGATTTCAAAATAAGTACGAACTGTTTTTCTATCAACTCCGCAGTCACGGGCTATATTAGAGTAATTGATCATTTCCCCATGGCAAAACCCTAAGACTTCCAGAAACCTGGTAAAAGAATCGCGTTTTCTTAAATTAGCTTTAAATTGCACTTCTGTTATAAGGTAATCAAATAAGTACGAAGCTAAGCTTTTTTGTGGAACTTCTGAGAAATAATGACTAGGAATGAGCCCATGATTGAAAATACGAGCCCAATCTAGCTTCTTTAATTCAGGATAACAAAAAGGAACAAACATATAACGCCATGCTCTTCCTCCTAATAAATTACCCCCTGAAGACTTAAGGCGATAGGCACTCGAACCGCAGAGAATAAATTGTAAATCTTTTTGAGATTCAATAAGGCTATGGAGTTCATCGAGCAAAGCAGGTACTTTCTGTACTTCATCAATGATGATCGGGTGCTTAGGAGGGTGAGCAATTATTTCTTGCCGCAGAAGATGAGGGGGCCTGAAATAAGCCTGGTACACATTCGCTTGCAACAAGTCAATATAAGGAGAATCTTGAAAATGCTCTTTTAAAAAAGTTGATTTTCTAGTTTTTCTAGCTCCCCATAAGAAGCATGATTGTCTTTTGGGAAGAGCAAGGGACAAGTATCTCTTGATGTGTTGGCCCAAGATCATACTCCATAATTATCGGATATATAAAGAGTACAATCTTATTATATATGATTAGTCCATGAAATAATTAGATTGAAATTAAATAATTTCTCTGACCGAGGCTAATTCAATTTTCTTATCTTCTTTATCAAATTGCCTCAATAAGTATACTTTATGAGATTGAGGCTTGTTGTGTCTCAAGTAATGTCTTATAAGATCATTCTCATATTATCTAAAATTATAAGTACATACGATGGTAAAATATTTTACCTATTTAGGAGTTGTGAGGTTAAATGAGAGGATGAGTTTTCCTTAATTGATCGCGTTAAAACGCATGAATTCCCAATCTTTTTTTATTATGTTTTTTAAAACATTTAAATTAGAGTTAGTTTGATGGCTCTGGTAGCCGCATTCAGTACTGCTATTTTGTAAAAAATCTTCGAGAGAACCAGCAGTTATAAAGGAGTTTCTTTGAATCTGCTCAAAGGATATCAGATTCTTTGGGATCAGTAAGTGATTGGGTTTTGACATTTCGACCCATTTTAAAGAAACTTCCTTGAAATCTCGAACAAACTTTTCCAACTGATCTAAATTATTAAAATAAAACTGGACCATCTGGTGATTATCTTTATGAGCTGCAAAGTCGAAAAAATCGACATAGTCGTTTTGTTTCTCATAAATTGAAAACCCATGCCATAAATCAAATTGATCATAGGCCGCTGAAAACACCTTATCCATTTTAAACCCATTCCATAAGGCAGTCTTAACGCCATCAGCTGGAATATAGTGCTCTAAATGATCTGCGTCATCTTGATAATCATTTTTTATGTAATGCTCAAACCATTCTTGGTTATTACATAAATATAAACGTTCCCCGGTCCTAAAAATACGGCTATAGGTAAACATTGTAATACCAAAACAGTGAAGGGACTGACAAACATGTTTTATTTGTGGAGCTATTGATTTACCAAATCCTAAAGCATCTTGATTAGAAGAGTAAGTACTTTTCTGGCTTTTTACATCATACATTTTTCTTTGTTGTAAATTAGAAAGCTTCACTTTAATTTGTCCCCTGTACATAAGTTTGCCAAAATGCTTTTGGAAAAGGTTTTTTTAAGAAGATCAGGTCTATAAATACCAGTTTTGTTTTTAATATTATTTTCATGAGTATCAACTGTTCGAGCTTTAATACCGCCCATTTGGCGAGCGACTTCTTTCTTCCCAAGTCCACAAGACAAATGACACATACATTCTAATTCTCTTCGCGTTAAAGAAACCTGTCTACCAAAGATATCCCAAGAATATTTCTTTATAGGAAACAGTTCAATAATAGACTCTTTAGCGCCATTTATCTTAATTTCTGCTTGATCAGATCTTAAAAACAAGCTTTCTTTTGCAACATTAATCATTTTATCAGAAGATGAAATTGTAATAACTTCTGTAGCTTCTTGACGAAAGTACATGATAAATCGCGTGATGATGTCAAGATTATTGTGATAGAAGTTGACGAGCGCATAATTCGACTCACTCGTCGAAAAACTCCAAGCCTCTAAAGAATGATCATGATGTTCATAAAGGGTAAAGTCGTGCCATAAGCCAAATCTTCTTCTGTCAGAAATGAATTGTGCAAGATTCTCTTCCTTTGGCAAATGAGGGCTCACATCCCATCTATGAAAACGAGTTTTTTCATTAAATATCTGTTGTAGATGTCCTTTGATAAAAGGTTGACGGATATAATCCCTTATATAATGTTCGTGCCATTCAGGATTTGTGGAAACATAAAGACATGTCCCATTGTCAAAAAAATGACAATACTCAAAGGTTGTCACTTTAAGCTTCTCAAAAAGAACATTGCAAATCCTTGCTATTGATTCAGCTTTAGCTTGATTATAGCGAATTACTTTTTCATCATACTCAAGGAGGTCTGGATGCGTTGGATATAACAGGACCAACATTTTAAATCACCTTTCTTTTACTATGGCTTATTCTAGAATTAAGTTTCCAGCTAAGCATCTTACTAACTACCTTAAAAAGTCCCTATGATGTAGCCGTAATAATTACGTATATTTAATTAATTTTTTTGTTTATAAACACAATTCACGTTCTGAAAATGGAGTTTTTCGTTTGAAAGGAAGAAGTTTTGTAACCTAAAGATCTAAAAACACATTAAAATAGCCGCTCTCAAATAATCGAGAGTGGCTATTTATTCTAAATGGTTTTTTCTGATTAATCTGCTTGACAGTAACTGATGTTTTTATCCTATAAGTTCTTGATGAAAGTTTAGAAGTATTGATTCACTCATCATACCTAGCTTGACCATCATTAAATCCATTTTGAGTGATTTGCAATTTGTAAAAAACTCATTCAATCTCCTATCGGTAATGGGTCTACGATCGATAAATTCTAAGCGATTATTTACCCTTTCACAAAACCATACATCTAAACTGCTTAGTGCTTTTTTATAGTCCTTTTTTTCTTCTTTGAAAAATTCAAGATATTGATTTTGTATAGATCGTTTTTGTTCTCGAAGATGGCGTATCTCTGTACCTTCTGAATCAACTTTAGTTTTTTTACAATCTATCTCTACAATTTCTCTAGACCTTGTTATAAGGCATTGGACTCGACCATATGGTTCTAAATTTTGATCAAAATCAGCCGCAGTTGCTAGGGATTGCATATTGATGAACAGATTTGCAGATAGAATTATGTTTGTTATGTGTTGATGTTTAAGTCTAAACATTTTAAAATCTCCTTGGTTTTACCGTTTTGATAACCAACCTAAGATTGGCTGCAACCTTTCTTAGGACTGAGAAGAGAGGTTCTTCCCGAGCCTCCCTTTTCTGTATTTTGAAAATAGTATTTGTTAGCTTATTTAACTATTTGCGAGATAGGCGTAAGGAAAAACGATTACGCTAAAATTGCGTAGAGTGTTTTTACCTAGATTTTGAGGGAAAACAGATAAAGAAATTGCAAATTTCTGAAAGAACTGTAGAAACATATAAATGCTATTGAGAACAAGTCGGGAATATATAGTAAAAGCCGGCTAGTTGTTTGTTTTTTAGAGCAAAACCAATCTTTTTTGGGGTAGGGAATCAAAGATTGAGTCTTCGTGGGTAAAATCCTCAAAAAATGATTTCAATCCAACAAAGGAATAGAGTGGTTGATTATAACATTATAAAAGCAAATTGATTAAGAAGTGTAGTGCCTGTTTTTTAAGCAAACAGGTTAATCTTTTGTTAATCATTGGGCTGATTAGATAAAAAAGGAAGTTCTCAACAAGTTTTCCCCATTTTTTGTGGAAAACAATGGCTGGATTTTTTACTTTCTTATAAAAGAGCAGACCATCAACACTTTTTAAGTTTTGAGTCCGCTTATCTTAACTTAAACCGGCTATAAAAATTGCCCAAGCAGAAATAATGCTACCCCAGGATCAATAATAAAAACCAAGCATTTCCGGGTAATGAATTTAGCTTCAGTGCTGCGTGGGTTGAGAAGGTAACTTAGTAAGGTCTATCTTTAATTCAGATTCAGCTTTTCTTAGTTCATATGCTACCTGCATATTCATCCAAAACTTAGGTGTTGTGTTAAAATAGTGAGCAAGCCTTATGGCGGTTTCGGCAGTTATTCCTCTTCTTTCTAAAGTGATATCATTAATACGAGGAGCTAGAACGTCTAATAAATTTGCAAGTTTACGAGAACTCAAACCCAAAGGTTTCATAAATTCTTCTCTTAAAATTTCTCCTGGGTGTATATTCCATGTCATTTTATTCCTCCTCGATGTTGTCACCTTTTAAGACGTTTTTAAATTTACAAATTTAATGAAATAGAAATTTATTTTTAGAAAATTGAGGGTTGAAACAGGGTACGGTAATTAATAATTTACCATATGCTATCATTTTTAATATCTAAATCAGACAGACTTGGTAAGTCATGTGATAAATGATCCCATAAAATGGTACGTAATGTTTTCATGACATTTTTGTTTTTAATTTAGAGAGTCCGCCGTCAACACTTAAAACCTGCCCGGTAATCCAGCTATTGTCAGGATTAAGTAAAAATGTAATTGCTCGGGCAATATCATCGGGCTGTCCGACGCGCTTTAAGGGATGCATAGCAAGGGAATAGGCTAATGCCGCGTCATTTTTCGTTATACGCTCCGTTAACGGTGTTTCCGTTAGCCCAGGACATACAACATTAAATCTTAAATTAGCATCAGCGTAAGTCGCAGCTGCTGATAAGGCAAGACCGACAACGCCTGCTTTGGCAGCTGCAATAGCTTCATGATTAGCAAGACCAATGGCGTGAGCAGCAGATGACATTAAGACAACGGATCCACCCTTCATATACTTTCCTGCGCTTCTGACTGTTGCGAATGCTGTTGCGAGCGAGCTTTTTGTAACATCATCATAGTTTTCTGCTGTGGTCAAATGGGCTGGCTTGAGAAGCAATGAGCCTGCAAAATTTACAACACCATCGATTGCTCCAAATAGATCAACAGCTCTTTTGAACACATCATCAACGGCATTAAAATCAGATGCGTCAAGAAGTATGTCGGGGTGAATTCTCTCATTTGTGCGGGCAGTTTTAAATACACGGTGGCCATCAGCTTCTAACATTCGAACTGTCGCTTGGCCTATTGCGCTTGATGCTGCTATCACTAAAAAATTTGCCATTTTTAATTTCCTTGGTTCCAATTGATTGATTAACTATTGCATAATGCGCACATAAACTATACGTCTAGGTTGTTTGTATGATGGTCAACTATAAAAATCAAAGTGACGCATTTTGGCGAGAACGACTGGATGATGAAACTTTTGCTGTTTGTCGCCTTCGAGGCACGGAATATCCAGAATCCGGAAAATATAATTTGTTTTATGAAGATGGTGTTTATTACTGTGCCGCTTGCGGTGGCGATCATCCTTTGTTTGAATCACAGGCAAAGTATGCTTCCGGGAGTGGATGGCCTAGTTTTTTCGAACCTCTTAAAGGTGCTGTGACGCTGCGTATTGATCCTGACGATAAGACCAAATTATTTATGACAAAACCCCGAACAGAGGTAATATGTGCTCGTTGTGAATCGCATCTAGGTCACGTCTTTGATGATGGCCCAGATCCAACAGGAAAGCGTTATTGTGTGAATTCAATAGCCCTTAAGTTTGTAGCTGATTAAAGAGGCTAAAAACTTAAGTTCAAGTTGCTTATGGGATATTGTTTTTTCTATTTTTTGTTGAAACACGCGTTATTCTTCTCCGGCTTGCTAGTTTTTCTAAAGTAACATTTGCTTTCTCTTTAAACCCTTGACTTTACCGGCGCGAACTAATCTGGTTGCGTGCATGTTTAATTGCTCCACTCTTCTCCACAATTGGAAGTGGGGATTCGGTTGGTGACACCGAAGAATTACGCCAAGGTTCATGAATTTATATGCAAGAACATCTTTTAAATCAGGTACATAACGTTTTATAAAAGCAGCCTTCTCTGGATTTTGATCCAGTGACTGTTTAATTGGATATTGGGTTAAATTACAGAAACGGGTCAAATGCGAACTACGAAGATCAGTAACTTGGCGCTCCCCTTCAGAAGAGACACGCATATATCCTATGAGCATACGAAAAACCTTATTTCTGTACTTTACGTGTATCTTTGTATTCCTTCTGAAAAGCTCAATGTCCAAAGCCTTAGCGAAAATAAGGGGCATAGGTAATCTAAACAAGAGTAAGAGAAATTTGGTACAGCTGCTTATAATTTCCACTTCCAATCGAGCAGAATCTTCTTTTTCAGAAACGGGAAGGGCTTTTAACTCCTGATGAAGTGAGACGATTGTATACTAATATTCTAATTGCTTTTTTAAAAGGAGAAAACCCTATGCTACTGCAAAGGCTAGATTATCTTAAACATCCTCATTATCAAGGAAGATTTCAATAAAATATATTACATTAAATTGCTGTCATTTTTTTTAATTAAAATTTTTGTATATGTGATGCAAAAGCATAAAAATTCAATCACATAATTAGAGATTTTGACTCAAGAGCAAATAGCCCTTGTAGACCCAAATGCAAAGATGTCAACACTAGTCCTAATTTCCCTAACTTTGACCCTGGACTTTGCCAATTGATCACCGACTGTACTTTCAGCTGAAAATAGAAAATAACGGAAGCTTTTCATACCTGGAATGAAGTAACTTAATAGTCTTATTGTGTTTAAAAATTGAAAAATAACTCGCTATCAGCTTAATTCCTTACATATCTTCAACAACTTGACAGAGCTGGAAATCTACATCGATGAAACTCCCGCTACTTTTCTCTTTTTTATTGCACGCCATAAAATATACAATGAATTGTTTTGAAATCTAAAAAATAGTTTCTTAAAATGCCGCCCCCCCTCCGCCCGTAGGCGGACGGGGTGTCGTATGGTGAAAAGTATGTTTCTTACTTAGCGCAGCAAGTTGGGGGGGGGTGTAACCCACCAGACATTATAAAAATACGTAATATGTGCAAGAAGTGATGGAAAGATTGTCATGGCAGATGCAAGACCTGGAATTTCAGAAACAGCAGTCCGTATAGCTGAATGGTTAGAATGTGATGTTTACCTAGAACATGATCAGTCTCTGCTTATAAAAGAAGGAGGAAAGGGCGTGTGCGCAGCGCTCGTAGATTATTGGGCAGCCACGATCTTGCGGTCCGGTTCTGAAACACCGCACATTTTATTTCATTCTGAATTGAAAGAAGCTGGATCTAATCATATTTTAAAATTTCGCCATGGACTAAGTTCTGATAATTTCCCAGATGGGTTACTATACTCTCTCAAGTGCTACCATGATGATAGCATCAGAGGTGGACCTGTCTCATTAGGTTTAGAGCTTAAGCCTATAATTGGTGGGGATTTCCTAGGAGCTATGGCAGGTGACGATTTCAATCATTTATTAAATCAAATATCTAAATTGATTGAGAAAATTGGACCTGGAGTGTATCGATTGGCTTTAAATGTTAACGTAGGGATTGATGAACATATTCCTGGACACGCTATCGGTATATATAAGTCAGGAATTAAAGCAGAGGAATGTGTATATGATCCCAATGCTGGCATTGCCATTTGCTATGAATCTAACAAGGTTGCTGATACTCTTAAAACTTTTTTTACAGACGACGAAACTTTTGGTAGAAGAGGATACAATAGCTATCGTTGTGCGAACCTAGAACAATATCATTTAGCGGCAGCATGGAATCCGGAAGAATTTTCTAAAATACATAAAAAAGCGATAGATAACAAATTGGCTTAGTCTGAGGTGTATCTAACACGTCATATGTTCTTCAAATAAAGTTTCTAGATTCCTTTAACTCTTAAAGTTCCATCCGGCAATAACAGTACTTGAATATCTCCATTTGTTTTTGTGGTATAGATAGGGAGAGTTGTGCTCATTAAAAGCCATTCAATATCATTAGTTTTCTTAATCATTATATCTGTGCCATCTTCTAGACAAAAATGTTCATTTAGGCCAGGCAAGTCTTTAATCGAACCACCAATCGGGTCGCCGCATTGAATTAAGTGTGGGGCTACACGAGCTTTTAACCTTAAACTTGCAGCCATGTTATAAAGGACACTAAAGCGTGGATGGATAAAATCTCCTCCCCTATCTCCGGCACTAATAATAATTTTCTTGGCATTGTTTTTTAATAACCAAGCAATATTGTTCGTTCTTCCTCTATCAGCTCCATGATGCAAAGCTAAAGAGACGTCTGTTTCTAAAAAAGTAGGCGCTGCTCTTGGGATATGGGTGATTATTTTATCAGTTCCATGGTCTCCATCAATATCACCAGGGAAAGTCACTCTCTGCCCTTTGTAGCTGAGTTTTACTATAGCTCCATTATTATTTGTACCTTCATTAAGAATTGTATCTGCATCCGATATTGCTTCATCTAATTCGCCAGGATTATTTTCTGTTCCTAAGAATTTTGATTTTCCTCCATGTAAAGCATTTGCTGCTACTATAATTAATGAAAGGTCTCTGTCGGCGTCTGAGAATTCAGGTATCAAAGCATTCATAAAAAAAGGGCGAGGAGGTTGTGTAACTTCTTCTTTTCTTTCTACTTTATATGCTTTTTCCGAAGTCATAACGTGAGATAGAGGTTTGATTTTTGCATTTACAGCTTTTAATGCATCAAGGCAAGGTTTTCCGCTTCCTTCTAGATATCCTGTAAAAGGAGACCCTAAATAAGCTGTCATAGCTAGTTTTGGATCCCTATTTTGATCTTTTATCGCACGGCTGTTAGCATCAAGCGCACGAGCAAGGAGTTTTACATGATCACCATCGGAGTGAGAGAGGATAACCCCAGCTACGCGTTGTCTTGCTCCTGGTTTTCCAAAGACAGCGCCATTAAATCGTCTTAATAATGAGGTTGTTTCTTCTTCTTTCCCACTATTACCCGCATCCACAATAAAAGAAACGCCTCGATGCTTATCTTTAATAACAGCACCACTTCCTTGTCCAACATCAAAGACTGTGCATTCTATTCCTAAATCGGCCGTGATAGCTTCTTGGATAATTAAGAAGAAGCAAAAACTGTAAAGGATTTTGGAAATTCGGCACATAATCATACACTACTCTCCAAACCTAATGATGCTCTGTCGGAAATTAAGATTGCGAATAACTTTCAATTTGAACTCATCTATTACTGTATCCGTTCTCTTCCTCAGCTTTTTTATTTGATCCAAGAGAATTGGCTCGTCTCTTCTTTGATAAGCTGCTTCGTACAATAAGGTTAGAGCTTCTGGGATATCATCATGGGACAATCCCCAGGCATTAGAAGGAGGAATAAGAATGCCTTTCTCTTCCAGATGGGATAAAAATTTAACTGTATCTAAAGCAGCGTCTCCATCTCCTTTATCATGAGCCTCTTTATAGTGGAATAGAGTTCTTTGTATAATTTCAGGATTGTCTAATCCAACCTCGGGACAAGCATCGACTATAAAAAGATCTTTATAAAAGTCTGCTATTTCAAGATGAAGGAAAGGATCGAGAGGTGTATAATTTAATGCTTCTTCATAAAATGTTCTTGCTTGTGCTCTATCGAATGTTCCTTTAATTCCATATCTATAGAGATGAGCATTTTGAAGAGCTAAGTTTTCTGCAACAGTTGCTGGGATAGTAGATAAGTCTATAGGTACTCCTCTTGGATGGAGTCGTAAAGCTGCAAGTCCAGAGCCTAAAGCTTTGGCCTTTTCTAACCAATCATTCTGAGGGGTGACTCCTAAAATATCGGTTAGAATAAAATAACCATTCAGATAAACGAATGGGTTATCGCCATTGATGAAAGCAAGAACTCTATCATGTCTAGCAGGGTCTTTTAGAAAATTCATGGCTTCTATGCTATTCCAAACAAAAGGTGTTTGTAGAAGACGCACTAGAGCACCATCATCACCGTCTGATCCTTCTAGTAATGTTGTTAAATCTTTATCAATTCCTTCTAACATAAGGATATTTTCAGCTATGGGGTTTCCTAATTTTCCAGAAATTATAATACCAGTTCTAATAACAGGAGATAGTTCATAAAATGATAAGGCTGTTGACTGTAAAACTTGAACAGCAGGATAAAACTCACCTGCTAACAGAAAGGGTTTTCGTTGATTGATAGCGCCAAATTCCCCATAGTATTCGCTTTTCCATTTTGTGTAATATGCTGCTTCTGTATCTAATATAGTCGAAGGGGTTTTAAAAAAAGGAGTCTTATCTTTAAATGCTGGATTCATACCCGATAAATTAATACTTTGAACCCACCTAAAAAACTCGTCTAAATTATTACTTGTATAATAAGAATAAGTTTTGTTGGTAAAAGTTTGAGGATCATCAATGGTTGTCCCGTAAGTTGTTGGAAAGCAGAAGAGCCAAAATGCGATTCCCAAAATAGAGATAAATTTCTTTTGGCTCATGTCTTTTTAGCTTTCTTTATTTAATTTGACCTGCATAAGCACCAATAAAGCTTGTTACTTTCTCTCGGCTGCCTCGTTCTGATAAAGTCTCAGAAATCATTAAATAATAGTCATCTTTTAAAAGCGCACTAACCTTCTCACGCAGATCCGGAAACATTGCATAAAGAGCATTTAATGTATTTGGAATGTCACCTTCAAGTCTATCTCCTGTATCTGCTGTAATAGCAGGCCCAGAACCGTTTGAAGGGGCTATTTTAACTTCTAAAAGAATATTGGGTTTTCTTGCATTAAAATAGGGTAGGGTTACATCGTCATCAAAAATAGGTGCATCTAATTTAGTGCTTGCCGATATTTCGTTAAAGTTTAAAAAAAAAGCCAAGAGTATTGCTATAAAAGTAATTTTCTTCATTTCTATTTTCCCAATATGAAGTTGTTTATTTGTAGCCATTATACAGGTATAAATATAGAGTTCAAAGACTTTTTTGTTTATCAAGAAGAGAGAAATAGATGCGCTTCATAAACTGTCTAGGTAACTAGAATCTTATAATTCCATTCTAAAAACGAAAAGCTAAATAAATGTTTAAAACTCATTGAGGACAACATTAGGTGAGAGAGATCACAGGCAATCTGTCGTCTTGGAAGCTAATGTATTCTATTCTTGGTGTTTTCTGTTATAAGTGTTTTTTAATAACTAACTCCTGGATCTCTTCCTAAAGTTTTTTCAGTGATTTTACCAAGTTGGCCATTTCTGATATCCAATCCGTGGTCATTTTTGAGAAAGACAACTTGGTCACCAAGAGAGAATGCTCTGTCTTCTCTAACAATTCTGGGGGCTTTATAAGTACCTTTCTCACCGATAACATCCACTTTATCTAGGGTTTCTAGGTTTAAGGCTTTGGTAATAGTAAGAACTTGATCATGTCCTAAGAGTTGTCCAGTTTTTCTGGCTTCAGTTCGGGCTAATCGATTGAGTTCTTTCACATCTCTGTTGGTATAAGCCCAAATCAGCTTGGAAGAGCTTATTTTTCCCCTATCTTGTTTTAAATCAGCAGCCCAATCTTGAATCAGCTTTTCTTTAGCATTTGTGCCGTAATGGATATGATTATTTTGATGATAGGCTTCTAAAGCTTTCTCCGTCTATCTTGTAGCTAAGAATTTCCTAACTTTTTATTGCCAGCTTTCTTTTTGTCTAACAACATTGGAAAGTTCAGCAAAGCCAACTTGTTCCATAATGGCTCTTGTAGGAGTCCTGGCTTCTATGGGCGAAAGCTCTTCAGGATCACCTACAAGGACGATTTTAAATTCTTTCTCTTGGGATTGCTTCAAAAGCGAATGTAACCGTTTACTGTCGACCATTCCGGCTTCATCTAAAATAAGAATGGAACGATTATTGAGCTGCTCTCTGTCTCTTTGCCATTCATATTCCCATTTGTGTAAAGTTTTGGAAGAAATTCCCAAATTCTCATGTTTTATAAAAATGGTTTTGGGGAAGTTTATAATGAATAAATCATAAACTTGATGAAGTGATAGAAATATTTAACTTCATCCCTAAAGCACTAACGGCCCGAGCAATTGTGTCCAAAGTGATGCCCGGGTTATTGGGATCTAATAAACGATGAACAGCAGTAGGGCTTGTTTGCATTCTCTTGGCCATTTCGACTTGGGTTACATGTTGACTCTTCATCTCTTGTTCAATTTGCCACGCTAAAACGCGCTTATGAGCGAGTGCTGTGGTTTCATTTAAAGTCTCTTCTTCTTGCAAAAATTCATCAAAAGAAGCCCCTATATTGTCGGATTCATTCGTTTTTTTCATTTTTTGTGACCTTCTTCAGTCCCTTATAGGCAAGATCTAGACCATTATCTGAGGTCTTAAAGCTTGCGCAGGGGGGTTCTAAATATGTAACTACTGAATCCTCAGGTCGCCTTCTTTCTAATGGCCACTCAGCATTAAGTCTTCCAAGTTCTGCCTATGAAGAAATAAAACAATGGGCAGAAGAGAGAAAAGCCACTCCAGAATTGGTTTTAACTCATTTAATTGAGCAAGAAGTAGAACGTCTTATTCTTTTAAATTATGCTGACGAAGCTTCAGATTATGAGATTCAATACTATTCCAAACTTAAAGAAATTACTGAGTTATGCATCGCTTCCTTTATTCAATTGAGCTCTGAAAGTGAAATGTTCCATGTAATATGCGCGCTAGAAAATCTCCACAAAACTTTACTTAAAAAGGAGATTCTTTCTGTCAAAGTTGACCCTATATCAATCATAGACAGCTGTCGTATTGATGTTGCCCATTACTATTTTGCCAGGATTTTGGCAAAGTATACGACCAGATGGTTTGGTACGTTTGATCTTTATATGAATGTTGGATTGTGTCCTGAACAAACGGTGATGTTTATTGGCATGCTCAATAATGTCAATGTGAGCACAACTGTCTTTGAACTTTTATATTGCTTGTTTTGTCAAATTAAATTGAACCACAAAAAAACTTTTGGGGCAAAGATAAAAGGATCAGAAAAAATAATCTGACGGACATGCATCGTGGACAGGTGCACCAATTTTTTTCAAGATCTTGTTTCCTATCTTACTCCTGTAAAGCAACACAAAACATATCATCGTTTAGAATGTGGTGCAAATCAGTTCTTTTTAAAACACAGAATATGTCTAAAAAAGACCGTTCCGTAAATCTGTGTCTCTTCTTCTGGATCCTTCTCTATGACCGAAAAAGCTACATTAGATTAGCAAACACCACCCCTTAGCAAACTCATCCCTAAACGATCCCATTATTGATTTAATGCCTTATATATTTTTCTCAAATTTTTGCTAGTTGCCTTTTTCTATTTGCTATAGACCATGATTTAAAAAACTATAAACGATATATCTCTCAATCAACTTCAATTTTTGATCGAAAAAATTAAAAATTTAGAATAGTGTAAAGTCAAAATCATTGTTGTCATTTGAAAATTTTTTGTAGAAGCAAGGTATGAAGAGGCTAACATATGATAAAAAAAATTTTACTCTACATTCTCTCTATTTTATTACTAACAAGTTTTTATCTGATTGCAGCAGAAAATCAGGAAAACTCACGTCAGCTAGGAAGAAGGTTATTAGAAATACTAATGCATTCAGAAGATCTTGATCGGCATGGTGGGTGTATGACTCAAGAAATGGCTGATGATGAAGTTAAATACAATGCTCTTAGATTGTTAGATGCACATCGAGCAATAGATGTGAATATAGAAGATGGAGAATATGGCTGGACTTCCTTATTAGTTGCCCTTGATCGAAATTTTTTTGAAATAGCTAATCTTTTACTTAATCGTGGTGCTAATATTGAAGTACGCGGCAGAGCAAAACTTACACCACTAATGTATGCTTGTATATGGAATAATTTGCCTTTTTTGGTACGTTTAATAAATCTTGGAGCAGACGTAAATGCACTTGATAAAGATGAAGAGACAGCATTGATGCACACTCGTAACTTAGAAATAGCTAAATTGTTAATTCAAAATGGAGCTAGTATTAATCATACAAACATAAGAGGCCATACAGTCTTATCGTATTTTAAGAAAGAAGAAGAAAGATTAGAGTTAATAAAAATATCAAAAGAATGCTCTATACCAAGGCATGAACAAAAAAAGAACCCGAGGAAATAAAGATAATTTTACACAAATTCTGTAGAAAATTAGTTTTTGTTTAAACAAATGTAGCTTTATTGTAATGTGGCCTTAATGCCTAGAATTTTAAGGTGTCAGTTATCACGTTTATAAAGCTTCGGGTGAGAGATGAGCTTATTCAGAAGATTTAGAAAATTATGAGCTTACAAGCTTTTGGCTGATTTTTAGACGTAATTAAAGAATATCTAATTACTTTGTTCTAACCACATAAAACTTTATTGAATTTCTTTTTTCCATAATCAGTTGTAAGTCCCATTACCTATAAATAAATCGATATTAATTTAAAAATCTAATAATAAATTGCTAAAAATGAAATTATTACCTAAAATTAAGCCTAGGGATCCATGTTACCTTTGACTTTGCGTAAGAGGGGCTTGAAGAGTGACGGATATAGGGGTATTTTTCTAAAAACTGTCTAAAATTTTAGAGAACCATGATCTTTAAACCCTTGGTAAAGACAGTAACACACAAACATTGAACAGGCATAAACGCCACTTGTGAAACTTTTCCCAGCCTTATTTTTAAAGGCTGTTGAAACAGAATCTGTAAAAAAGCTCTTCAGCTAATAAAAAATGGTAAAAAAATTCTGTTGGCACAATTTGCAAAGCCTGAGAACCTAGCATTATTTCCATTGTTTCAAGGAGGTACATAATGTTACAGAATCGGTTCGATTAACAATTAGAATATGGTGAAATTCTTTGAGGTAAGTGGCCTTTCTGCAATTTTTTAATCAGGTGCTGCAAAAGCGGAGGATAAAGAGTCAAATCATAAGTCTCCAAGGTTTGTTCATCATCAAAAGTAGCTTGTTGCAACCGGTTTGTATATAAACCTTGCCTTAGCGGCGTTCCAATTCATCTTGTAACAATAAGCCAAAGTTAGGCTCTCTATTTCTCATGTTTCTTGCTTTATAAGGATCTCCTTGAGTATAGTGGCGAAATCAATCAAACATTTATCTTAAAAGAAAAAAGGATTTATTTATGGCAACCGGAAAAACAGAGCTTGTCAATTTCGTGGCAGCTGAGACAAAGCTTACAAAAGTTGATTCACAGAAAGCCGTTGAGGCTGTTTTAGAGGGAATCAAAGAGGCTCTTCAAAAGGGAGAAGACGTTAGACTGATTGGTTTTGGAACCTTTGCTATTACTAAAAGTGCAGCTAGGGATGGCCGTAATCCAAGAACAGGAGAGACTATTAAGATAAAGGCCTCTAACAGGCCCGTCTTCAGAGCTGGCAAAGAACTCAAAGAAGCCGTTAATAAGGTTTAGTTTATTAACGGATTTGAAAGGAGAAGCATTGAAGATGAGGCGAAAAAGAAATCATGTTCAGGGTATTACGATTCAGTCTCTCTCCTTTCAAAAACCCTCTCTACTGAATTGTTTTAGTAGCCTATTGGTTATTGCGTCTAAAACAAGGGCTAAGGCGCAAAATCAGAGCATTATTTACGAAAAAAGCAAATGAGTTAAAGAAGAAGTAACATGTTTTTTCTCTGAAATATCTTTGGTTTATGGGTGGGATGCCGAGATCCAAGACCTGTCTCTGATTCTGCTCCTTCTATGGTATGCGTCAACTTATTACAAAAAATTATCTTTCAAGAAAAACACATTTTCTATTTTTTCGCATAATTTAATCGAATTTATTTTTTGCGTATGATGTCGAATTATTAATTACTCGTAAGATTTAAAGACTAAAGATATGATCGCTGGTTTTTAAGCCTAATCTCTATGCTCCTTAAAAATAGCTAGGCACGATGAAAATATATGATCTTTTGCAAGTATGTTTAAAAAACCGGCTCTTATTAGTTTCTTGGTAACTCGCTCATTCGCCTCGCATAAATAAACAGTAATATTATGTTTTTTGTAGTTTTGAATAATTTCATAAAAAGTCTTTAAGCCAGTAATATCCATAAATGGAACATTTTTAAGACGAAACACAATCGTTTTAGGGTTTTGATTAATAGAGAGAAGCGTTTGCTGCAACATTTCGGCAGCCCCAAAGAAAAACGGCCCTTGGATGGTATAAATAAGGATATCTTTGGGTAAAGGTGCAATCTTTTCTTTTGAAAATTCTGATTGCAAGGAATCTTCGGTTTCAACGGAAACCTGTATGGATTGGCTCATTCTTCTTACAAAAAGTAAGACAGATAAAATAACACCAACGTTTACAGCTATAACCAAATCTGTAAATAATGTTAACAGAAAAGTGATAACTAAAACACTAACATCACTGTACGGTGCGTTTTTCAAAATAGAGATGAAATGATGCACTTCACTCATATTGTAAGAGATAATAAACAAAATCGCAGCCAAACAACAAAGCGGTATATAGGATATTAACGGTGCAAGAAATAAAATAATTAACAATAAAACGATAGAGTGTGTAATTGCAGCAATTGGGCTATTTCCACCGCTACGGATGTTAGTTGCTGTCCTGGCAATAGCCCCGGTCGCTGCGAATCCGCCGAATAAAGGACACAAAATATTGGCAAGGCCTTGACCAATGAGCTCTTGGTTGGAGTGATGACGCGTTCCGGCCATACCATCTGCAACAACTGCTGATAATAAGGATTCAATAGCAGCAAGCATAGCAATGGTGAAAGAGGGTCCTATTAATTCAATAATATGCTGATAAGAAAAATCAGGCATTTGAAAAGAGGGCAAATAACTTGGAATCGCCTCAAATGCACTGCCAATAGTGCTAACACCTTCAAACTGGAAAATAAATTGTACGGTTGTAACCACAATCATTGCCACAAGAGGAGCTGGAATTCTCTCTAACATCTTTATTCTTGGTAGTATAACCATCATAAAGAGACTTAAGGTAGCCAAAGCGGTTGTGGTTTTATGAAAACTCGGAAAGCTAGATATTAAAATAATGACTTTCTCGTGAAAATGAAGCGGCATTGGAACCGTTGAGGTTAGACCAAAAAAATCTTTCCATTGATTTGCAAAAATAACAATTGCAATGGCGCTTGTGAAACCGATAATAACAGGGTAGGGGATAAATTTAATAACACTGCCTAATTTTGACACCCCCATAATTACCAAGATAAAACCAGCCATAAAAGTCGCAAGTTGAAGCCCAGACACACCGTATTTAGTTGTTACAGCTGAAAGAATAATAATAAAGGCACCGGTTGGGCCCGCTATTTGAACACGGCTGCCACCAAAAATAGCAACCATAACTGCAGCAATGATGGCTGTATAAATTCCTTGTTCAGGCCGAACGCCTGAAGCAATAGCAAAGGCCATTGCAAGTGGCAAAGCAACAATACCCACCATGGTACCAGCTAAAAGGTTGGGGAGAAAATTGTGACGATTGAAAAGACCTGAACGATACGAGTCAATAATGGCGAGCATAGGAAAGAATCCTTAAACTTTATCGCTAATGTATTTATTCTACTCTTTCATTGACGCTCTATTCAAGCAGCTATCATTAGAAGAGGGTATTAGAATCAGTTTAACAATAAAATTTTCACCTATCATGAAAAGGTTTTTTGAGGTAGCTTTCTCCATGGATCTTTTATGGCTTAAGGAGTTTAAAGAATGTCTTTTTTCTCTTCCTTGAAAAGGGAACAAAAAGAAGCGATCGGTCTTTTGCAAATAGGTACGCTCCTAGAGTACTTTGATCTTATGCTTTATGTGCATATGGCTGTTCTTTTGAATGAGTTATTTTTCCCCAAGACCGAACCTCATACTGCCGCTCTTCTAACAGCTTTAACTTTTTGTTCAACGTTTGTTCTGAGACCCTTTGGCGCTCTAATCTTTGGTCATATAGGGGATACTTTTGGCCGAAAGCCAACGGTTGTTATTACGACAACAATGATGGCTATGTCTTGTGTTCTGATGGCAAATCTTCCCACCTATGCTGAGATTGGAATCTCAGCAGCTTGGATTGTCATCTTATGCAGAATTTTACAAGGATTCTCCTCTATGGGAGAGATTGCAGGGGCTCAAATTTACGTAACAGAAATAACAAAACCGCCCTTTCAATATCCTGTTGTTTCTTTTCTTAATGTGATGCCTGATATAGGAGGAATGTTGGCCCTCGGTGTGGCTTCTCTTGTTATTACAATGGGATTGAATTGGCGGATTGCTTTTTGGGTTGGAGCGGTCATTGCGATTGTAGGGTCTGTTGCCAGAACGAGGTTAAGAGAAACACCCCAATTCCTAGATATGAAAAGGAAGAACACAAGAAAAACTAAAGAAGAAAGAGAAGACAATCTTAAGAAATCAGAAAAACTTTCTCGATTCAGTAAATTTATTAAAAATCAAACAATCAATAAGAAAACCTTATTGGCTTATTTTTTTATCAAGTGTGGCTGGCCTATTTGCTTTTATTTAGCCTTTATTTACATGAACCCAACATTGAAAGCTGTGTATGGATATACTTCGGAAGATATTATCTTTCACAACTTTTTCTTGTCTGTTGTTGGGCTGTTTGCGAGCATTCTGTGGGCTATGCTGAGTTTTAAGATTTATCCTTTAAAATTACTGGCTTTAAAAGCGATAACCTTTGGAGGACTCTCTGTCCTGTTGCCTATGCTCATTCTTAAGGCTCCCAACCCCTACTTTATCTTTGTGTTGCAATCTCTAATCTTAATCTTTCCTTTGGACAGTATGCCTGCCATGGCGATATTCGTAAAAAACTTTCACATCTCTAAACGATTTACGATGATTGTCTTTGGGTTCGCTTTGGCTCATGCTCTTATGTACGTCAGTACATCTTTTGGTTTGGTTTATCTCACAGAATTTTTTGGTCATTATGGTTTATGGGTTATTATTTTACCTGTAACCGGTGCTTTCCTGTGGGGTGTTCATCATTTTAAAAATCTTGAAAGAGCCTCTGGGTCTTTTCCGATACTGCTTGGTATGACGGGTGTAATAGGGCCCTGAAAAATGAATTTGAAGCTGCCATTTTTCTCTTCTAAACCTATTGATAAGATATACTAAGAACCTGTCTTCACAGGTTCTGCAATCGTTTAAGAAGGATGATAGTGTGAGCGATAAAAATCATGTTTTCAGCGGATGAGATGGCTATTTCGTAATCTTTAGATAACCTTCGAAAATGATTAAG
>Ga0214919_10003137_pt1 | contig 25290 bp, 36 predicted proteins | sample LL1503_MetaG_FD_177994 | JGI IMG/M metagenome (GOLD analysis project Ga0214919, IMG submission 177994) | Freshwater microbial communities from Lake Lanier, Atlanta, Georgia, United States - LL-1503 | ecosystem: Environmental > Aquatic > Freshwater > Lake | place: USA: Georgia | collected... | reverse complement strand
TATAAATTATCAAAGATATTTAATAATATGTAATGGAATTGATCCGGTACAATATTATGATGGAAATTATTTAAAAGAATTAAAAAGTGATTATCAGATAACTCAAATATCCATTACAAAAACTTCTAATAATAGTTTATCTTTAATAGTAGATCCTATTTATGAACAAGAGTTAACGCAAAATTTAATTGAAAATTCTATCATTAAAATTGTAAGCGGATCGAAACTTGAAAACTTTAATAGAATACAGTCTGTTAATATTATACTTGATGATCCAAATCCTATTACAATAAATTTGGTTTTTTCCGATAATATTATTGGCGAACCTACCAATATTTTATACGCAAAATCAATACCTGCTTTTAGTTATATTAATATTATTAATGATAGGTTATTTGCTCTAGATAGCGGAGGTTCTTTTTATAAGAAATTCAGAAGTCCTGATAAATCAATGTTAATTTATTATTGTGAAAAAAGAAAATCAATATTTAATTGGTATAATCAGAAAGGAATAATTGAATCTATAAATCTTGCTTCTAATAGTAATAAAATAGATGATTTGCAGTGTTTTAATACATATCAAGGAAGAATTTTATTTTGGGGTAAAGAATCCGTACAAATATGGACTGGTAATGATCCAACTGTTATTAATGATGGACAGAATATAGAATTTGGTGATTTTAGGTGGCAGAAAACTGAACCTGTTGGAATTTTCAGTAAAAATATGTTTGTTGAATTACCTAATGTTTTTATTTTTCTATCAAAATTTGGTATTTGCAGTTTAAAAATAGATGGTTTTAATAACCTTAATATAGATTTGTTTTTTGCTGATAATGTAAATAGTTATATAAGAAAACAGCTTGAGAATTTAACTACTGAAAGAGAATATAGAAATCTTAATTGTTTTGTTTATCCTTATGGTGGGATTATAGGTTTCAGGTTTATTCACAATTGTTATATTTATCAATTAAAAGGTCAAGGTTTTTGGACAATATTTACTCAAAATTTTTCAGATAGTAAAACATTTCTTTATGATTCTGTTTCTAAAAATCTTTATTTAGCTAATAAAGGAAATGTATTAGTTTATTGTGATAAACTGAAATATAAAAATTATATGGATATGGAAAATAACCCAATACCATTTAATTTATATTATAACTGGTTTAATATTACTACTACTTGGTATAATGAAAATATATATTTAAGTTGTCAATCAAGTGAGGATATATTAGTTAAGATAAAAGTATATTTAAATTATGATATGTCAGATTATCAATTAACTGAAATAAAAGTTAATCAGATAGACAGTAAGTTTGATATAAGCAGGTTTGATATAGATGAATATTCAAATAATGAGAAAGCTATTTATCCACAGGAAACATTAAGATTTCATACTGATAGTATTTCTTTAAAAATAAATGGTATTGCTTATAAAGAATTTATATTTGATAGTTTATATTTATCAGGTGGTATTAATATAGAAAAAAAAACTAGTAAAAATGCCGATTAAATTATTAAACCAAAATCTTGAATATTTTAAATATCCCAACAATGTTATTAAATCAGTAGAAATTGATACTAGGTTTAACGATATTGTTAATTATTTAAATAATGAGATTATTTACAAATTAAATAATTTAAATGACAACATTATTGTAGGTTCTTTATTACAAATTGATATTAATAGTATTTTAAAAAGTAAAAGCGATGTTGGTTATATATGGAAAAAAATAAATAATGATGATTTTATTGATAACACAATAAGTATAAAAAAACTTAATTACAAAAATATCATAAATTCAATTTTTAGAGCTTCTGCAAGTGGTAATGTAGAGCAAATAAAAAATCAAAATATGGCAAACCATACAACAATAGTTTGTACTGCAAATGGAGTTATATTTGATAAAATAAGTAATAATTTTATTGATGGAGCAACTAAAATAACCGGTAATAAAATAGCTCTTAATACAATTAGTAGTTATAATTTATCAAATATTACACCTAGTCTTTTAGATAATAGTATTATCTCAGATTATATTAAAGATAGAGCAATAAGTACTTCTAAAATTGCTGATAATTCATTAAGTTTAAATTCTTTTAATACAAACGCTAGTCAGTTAATTATGAATTATATTTGGGATAATATTATTCCTAAAAATTTTATTAATTTAAATAATATAGGTAATAGAAATAATATTACTAATAAATGGGATAGGATGTTTTTAAATAAATATGCTTTTAATTATATTTTACCGGTAGGTCAATATAAAGGAACGCCATATACTATTCCTCTTACTAAATTTAATAATTTTTATGTAAAGAATATTATTAAATATTATACTAATAGTGCAGGTATAACTGATTTATCATTAACAGACCCGTCCGGTAAAAAAGTTGGAGCTGAAAAAAGATATATATTATCACCTAATGTATTTAAACCTAATTCTATTGATTCAAACAGACTTGTTTTCTGGTTTAATAGGAATAATGATGCTAATAAATGTCATAATATAAATAATATATTGGCTAAAAATACAATAACAATTAAGCATTTATCACCGGCAATACAAGCAAAACTTGGTTAGATATGATAAGTAATTTTACAAGAGATAACAGTTTTTATCAGTCTTTATCAGAAAGTAACAGTGATGTTACATATAAGGATTTTGATAATGAAATAAATAATCTTGTTGATTATTTAAACAGGAAAATTGTTACCTCAATAAATAATATTGGGGAAAAATCATATAACGGAATTGTAGATAATGTTAATTACATAATAAAAAATATAGGTAACGGAAAAGTTGTTTTTGATAGTCTAAAAGATGTAAATTATCAAAATAATGGAATTAATCTTGCTAAAATAGAAAATACTATTAGTCCTTTTTCTCTTCTATTTGTAAATTCTGCGTCTGAAATCATGGTTCATAGTATTAAATATGATAATCTTGGGTTAGGAGGTATTTTTGGTAATTTTGATAACCACTTGTTTTATCAATATTCACAAGGGTTGAAAATAGAGGGTAAAAACTTTTATAATAAAGCAATTTTATCAAATAATATTGATGTAAATACTATAATATCTGATCATATAAACAATGATGGAAAAAATTATCTAGTAAACAATATTAAAGTTGAAGAAAGACACATTATTAATAATAGTATAAATAACAATAAAATTGCTTATAAAGCAATAACTTATGATAAATTACATCCAGATATAAAAACATTTAGAGAAAGAATAGATGTTTTTTTAACTTATCAAAATAACTCTATTACTTTTGATAAAATCAAAGAGAATAGTTTTGATATGAGGTTGATTTCAACTAATCTTGATAAATTTGGTAAAGGAATATTACATAAAGCAGTAATTCCTTTAAATTCAGTGGTAATAGCTAAACCGGATATTTATGCAAATGAAACAATAGATACTTACAAATTATGTATTTATTCCATATCTAATGCTTATCAATTAAATACATATCAAGACCCTCGACCTGATAAAGTTTATGTAAATCCTGCATATATTGAAAAACTTAACTTATATAATAATGTAAGTAAGCAATTAATAGATGCTAATAATTATTTGAATCAGTTATATTCATTATGTATTGCAGCTGGTAACTTTATTTCTATAGATAATTTTAATAGAGGAAAAGGTCCGTCAGGGGAAGATTTAAGATATTTCTTTAAATATTGGGGTTTAAATTATGATATCTTTTTCCAAAGAGCTACAAATTATGATGCTCAATTGAAGTATTATAATAATACATATCAGTATTTAATAAATATAAATGTTGATTTACAGAAAATACCGCAAAATATTTATACACCTGTGACACCTATTGTTTATCAAAAACTTGAAGCTGTTCCTAATACTAAGGCTTACAAAAAAAATGTAAGTCAGTGGAGTATTAAATCAAATCATTTGAAAGATAATACTTTTAACATGCTTAATATTCCTGATAGAATTAATTATAATAATGTACCGAGTAATAAATTTATAAACAAATATGCTCTCCATAAAAACCTACAAATAAAATTAGGTCTTATATAATGTTAATAGATTACGTTAGAAATAAAGAACAATTTAAATCTTTAGCTAAAACAATAAAAAATTTTAGAACAGCAGATTTATATAAAGAATTTAATGATCTTGGGGATTATATAAATACTTCCTTGAAAGAAGAATTTGAAAAAATATTGAACATAAGTCTTAAAATTGAACCTGATAAATTTCTTATTAATGTAGGTGATGGTAACATTAATTGGGTAGATATTGTAGATATTGTAGATGATAATTCCATACCACTTAATAAATTGCAGAAAATACCTAATAACTCCGTATTATGTACTGATGATTCCGGTAATGTAATACCTATAAGATGTACTGTTGATTATGGTATTCTATTTGGTAGATATCAAAATACTCATATTTGGCGTAAGTTATTAAATGAAGATATTGAAGATAATACAATAACAGGTGATAAAATAGATAAGTTAAGTAGGTTGAATATTGATGATAGTTTAACTAATAGTTTTTTATCGGCAGATATTTTAGAGACAAAACATTTTGAGGATAATAGTATTACATCCGATAAAATAATAGATGGTTCATTAGATAGTACTTTATTTAATGAACCTGCAAATAATCCAAATACCCCTTTTATACCTGCTAAATATGAAAATGATGTAGGAGTTGATAATCTACTTGCATTTATTCCGGGATTTTTACAACCGAGTAAAATTATGGATAGCACTATTTATCCAATTTATAATCCACAATTATTTTCATTAAGGGAGTATTCAGATAATCAGATTTATTTATTTAAGAATCTTGATGTAGGTTATGAATTTCCAGAGAATCAGACTTTAAATGTAGCTGAAATACTTGAATCATTTAATATTACTCCTGAATGTCTTGAAGATGATCATTTGATACCTTATCAAAATATAGGTGATTGGCAGAATATACCTTGGTATGATGATTACAACGAACCACGTTATTTTCAACAAGGTTATATAGCTCCTAATGATACTTGTAGAGTAGAGGGCAGGTGTATACCTCTTGGACAACTAAGATTAAGGCATTTTGACGATGAAGTAAGAGCTGCATTAATTGCTAAAGGAGTTAATGATAATGATTAAAGTTTACTTTAAGAAAGGTATAATAAACATATTACTATACAATAACGGCAATATAACGGGGATTATAAGAGTGTTTAAGAGAACTGATAAGCAAGGAGTGCTTGATTTGTTTATACGCACCCCATACCGCTCCAAATGGCTTAATAAGGAGTTGTATCTGAATCTTAAAAGCAAGTTTATTGATATATGCTCTAAAGTAGGTTATGATGTAGTTATTACAAGGCTTAACAATATCAAGAGTTTGAGGTTACTTAATCATTTTGGTTTTATGAAGTATAACGAAAAATATTATTATTTAGGTATTTGCTAATGGGAGGATTCTTTGGCGGTGATGACGATGAAGCTCCACCGATAAATTTTACACCTTATACACCTATTGATGCTACTAAAAGTAACCCTCCTATTAACTATATGAGGATGTTTGATGCAGTAAGCGGGCAGGAATTTGTATTTAAGAAATCACCTAAAGGTGAGCGTTATCTACAACTTAAAAATCTCATACAACAAAAAAAGGATGAGTATAACAGAACTAGTTCTAATACTAATTTTGGCAATTTGAGATCAAATATAAATAATATTGGACAATTAGAATCTGAAATAGCTAATTTGGAAAATGAAGCTTCGTTGTTAGAACATTCTGCCGGTGATACAGAAATTCAAATTAACGATTTATCCGGTAGAGTACCTTTAGATGCTCCTTTTGAAACATTGTTGCCAGAAATAGCTAATTTACCTAATGTTGATTTGAATTTACCGCAAATTAGGGAATTATTACCTTTTGAAATGCGTTATGCTGCCGCTGTTAGTGATGTAAGTAATAGACTTAGGGATTTGCAGGATACAATAACAGGTCTTGAAGTATCCGATCCTATGACAATTGAAAGATATGGTCCAATGATAAGGGCTTTTAAGGATGCAAATAAACTTGCTATGGATAGGGGTTTTGATATCAGATACAACGGGCTTGATGCAAAACTCCGAGAAATGGGTTTAAATAACTCAACTACTGCTCTTGGAACTATGATTAGTCTGCAAAAACAAAAGGTAGATACTGAAATAGAAAATAACCTAAAAGAATACGCTTTTGCAAATAATCTGAAACAGCAATCAATAGACAATTTAATTAAGTCTGGTAGTACTTTAGCACAAGAGGGGGATTTAAGGTATAAGCAGTTTGCACAAGATAGTGATAATCAACTCAAAATAAGACAACAGGACTTAGGTGTTGAGGAGTTAGAACAACAGAGAGCAAATGCTATATTAAATGCACAAGTAGCAGAAAGACAGCAGGATTTAGCAACAGAGGGGTTAAAACTTGATAAAGGTAAAGCGGAAAGACAGTCAGAACTTGCTAGACGTGAACTTACTCTAAATATGCTTGTAAATAGAGACCCAAGTAAGATGGGGTTAAACTTTATTGCTAATAACAACACCAACGCTATTAATGCCGTAGGAGTTACCAATGATGCTATGTATAAACAACAATCTAATGAGCTGCAAGCTTCCGGATTAGAGCAGGAAAGATTTAGAAACGAACAGGCAGCTAATGCTAATAATGATCCTTTTGGTACTATTGTAAAAACTGGACTTGGTACTTTAGCAGGAGGACTAGGTGGTAATTTAGCTGATAAAATAATTAAACCGGTAATAAAGAAATAATGAAAGATTACCAAGATATTTTAAATAGAAGAACATATAAGGATAACTTCAGTGATGCTTTAAACAAACAAGCTGATAGTATAGGAAGACCTATGAATAAAGGTCAAGCTGATACTAGTGCTATTCTTAGAGGTTTTGCTGCTGGATTTTCTCATGATTCAGAGAGAGAAGCTAAGCTTGCCGAACTTGAGAATATGTCCAAAGAACTTACAATGAATAAGTATGCTCTTGAAATGCAAAGCGGTGAGAACGAGCTTAAAAAACAAAAAGATTTAGCGTTTTTTAATAAAACAAGACATGATATGTCTATAATGAGTGATTTTGCTAACAAAGGTGATAATGAAGCTGTAAAACTTATGTTACCGACTTTTCTTAAAAAATACGAAGATATTTATGGTGAAAGTGCTGGTAGGTTAGTTGATTTTCACGATGGTAGGGTATATTTAGAAAAAGATGGAAAGGTAAAAACTCAACATTTAGCAGATTTAGCAGATCATGTTATTCCTGAAAATGAAAAAGGTAATTTCACAGGATTACTTACTTACAATTCAAAACAAGCTGTGCAGAATAAACTTGAAGAACAACGCCTAAAAAATGAGCATATTAGAGCTAACATTGACGCAAGTAGAGCTAGTGTTGAGTCTAGTAAAGCTCATGCTGAATTGTATAAATCGCAAGCTAATCCTGATTTAATTGCTGCTGAAATGGATTATAAAAAAGCTCAAGCAGAAAAATTACGTCAAACTGATATTAGTAAAGAACAACAACATGTAAGTAAAGAAATAACAAATAGTAATTTTAAATATATTGATGAAAACTTTAAGAAAATATCAACTAATAAACGAGTAATAGAAGCTTATAAAAAAATAAATAATTTAATGTCAGAAGAAAGTAATTCATTGTGGAACAGAGAGGGTTCTGGTTTCATATCAACATTACAAAGATGGTCTGATCCTAGTATTACGGATGCAAATGTAAGACAAGCTAGAATAGAGTTAGAAAAAATGCCTTTGTGGGGTGAATTTAAAGAAATATTTGGAGCTAAGGCGTCAGATCAAGATTTAAAAGCGTTCTTAACAACAATGCCTGATTTAAATAAACCTTACAAAGCTAATAAAGAAGCAATATTAGGTAGAATAGAAGACTTAGAGCAATCAACATTCAATATTGAAAATACTATAGATATATTGGAAAAAAGCAATTATCTTACACATCATAGCAATAGTTCTGTTAGAAGAGAACTTGAAGAACGTAATAACAAAAGAAAAGAAGACATTTTACTTGATAATGGTAACAATGTAAAAATGAAAGATAAAAATAATAAAATATATTATATTCCAAAAAATGATGTTGATAAAGCTATAAATGATGGATTAGAAAAATATGAGTGAGGATAAATTAAAAAAGTGGGAAAAATATTTAGCTCCAAATAGCTCTAATGTTTCTAATTCTAACTTACAAAAAGATAATGAATTTTCCACTTTAGACAGAGCAAAACAACTAGGTGAGGGTTTTGCAGGAGGAGTAGGTAAATCTGTTGATATCTATAAAAAATATGTTGAATCACCAATTAATTATGGTGTTGGAGCTGCTGCTAAAGGTGTTGGGTTAGAATCAGCGGGAAACCAATTAATGGATTCTGCTAGAGATAATTGGAATAATCAAGAAAGATACGAGGAATCATTTAAAAAACCTTTTGAAACACAAGGTAATGATGAAACAAAAGAGTTATTACAGTCTGTCGGTAAAGGTATTGATGAGGGTGTAACTTGGGGAGCAATGACTGTTGCTACAGGAGGGCTTAATAACGCTGTAAACATAGTTAAAATGACTCCAAAAGGACTTGCTCCATTATCTGCTCCTTGGCTTAATAAGATAAATGATTTCTTACAATTCGGCTCACAATCAATCGGTAAAACTGCTGCTACTTTTGGAGCAGGTCGTGGTATTGAGAAAATGGTTGAAAAAGAAGAAGACGGAGAACTTATGAAATTTACAAAAGGACTTGGTTCTTTTGTGTTAGGGGGGATAACAGTTGATAAACTTGAAAAACCTTTAGTTAATGCAACAAAAGCAGCGTCTAATACTATTTTATCTTCTGCTGATTTCATTTTTAATCCCTCTACTGCTAAATTTAATGCTTTAAAAGAAAAAATACCTACTTTAAAAGAAGCTGCAAATACTATTAAAGAAACCTCTAGAATACCTAGAGATGCTGCTTATAACTTTATTGTAGCACGGGCAGAAAGAGCTAAATTAGATCAAGGTGCTATAAAATCCTTTGATGAGCTTGGAATACCAAAATCTGCATTAACTATATATTCAGAAAGTTATTTACGACCAAACTGGGTTGCAAATCATTTTCCATCTGGAGTTTATGAAGATTATATGACAACTGTTAGAGAAGACTATATAAAATCAATAACTTCTGAATTTGAAAAAAGTTTAGGTAAAATACAAAAAATTGAAACTGAAGATACATTACCAAGAACTGTTGCTCAAAAAATTACAGATGGTTTCTTAGAACAACCTAATTTACCTGTGGAAAACCAACTTGCAGTTAATAGTATTAAAAACGATATTAATTTAAAATATCAGTTTAGTGAAGATAAAAACAATCTATTAAATATTCCTACTAAAAAAGATAATGATATTAAGAGAGCCTTATCTAAATCTAGTGATAAAATGTTAAAAATAGTACAAGAGTATGAGGGAATTAAAAATTATAAATATAATATTAGAGATAATGCGATAACCCCTACCGATAAAATTAATCCATCACTGATATTAAAAACAGCTGAACAATTAAGAAAAGAATTTGATATAGCTGGATCGCAAGGAACATCTATAGGTACTGTTCACAATGTATCTAAAGATGTTGAAAAACAATTTAGTTTTTTTAGTCAATTGAAAGAAAATATATTTTTACAAGAAGAGAGTGGTTTACAATCAGTTGGACCTGAATATGTTTTTAAATTAAAAGAAACAATTAATCAACATGTTAATTCCGGTTTTATATCTGAAAATCAGAAAAAAGTTTTAACAAGATTGACTAAAGCTTGTGATGATACTATAAAACATGGAATTGAAGATGGAACAATAAAAAATCCTGATTTATATAAGTATGCTTTAGATGCAGATGATTTTTATAAAAATGAATATATAAACTTAGTTAAACTAGATATAGTTAAAGCTTTACAACATAAAGAAACTCCCGATTGGTTATTTAAACAATTAGATAACCCAGAAAAAGTACATCAGATAAACTATATTCTTTCAAAAAGTTATAGTAATTCTAAAGAGAAAAAAAGTAGTGAAATATTAATAAATAATTTAAAACGACTTAAGGTTCAAGATATTTTTGCAAAAAAATTAGGTTATTCTGAACAAAATACATCTAATATTAATCACGATTCTATTTATAGATTATTTAATGATCAAGACACATCTTTAAAACTAAAATCATTAATGAACGAATCATCTTTTGAAAGATTAAAAGAAAACTCTATAGAAATTGGAAAAAGATTAGAATATTTACAAAGAATTGCTAATAACCCTCTTCTTAAAGATGGAAATAATGCTGTTGAAATGATTTTAGAGAAAATTAAAACCAGAAAAGGATTAGATGAATTAATAAGTTTTATTAATAGAGATATGAAAGATACGCCTTATGCTCAAAACTTAATTCGTTCTTTAAAAAAACTAGCTGGTTATGAATACTTATTAGCTGATATCTATAAACAAGAACCTAATATAAAAGGACCTAAATTATATCAATCAATGTCTGATAAATTACGAAATGAGGATTTATTAATAGGTATTTTTGGTGGAAAAACAAAACTTAATGAATTTAGAAGAGATTTATTAACTGTATCTGATAAAATGTATGAAACATATAATAAAGACGCTAGAGGAGGTGGGTTTTTAACCTTACAACAATTAGGTAGTCCTATGGATAATTTAATATATAGGGCTAAAAATGAAGTAGGTTATGCTATTGGTGGTTATCAAATTAATGGTATAAGCGGGGTTGTTGGAGCAATACTTGGTAAAAATTGGGTAGCAAGAAGTTTAGCAAATGCTGCTACTGATGAAAAAATGGTACAGAAACTAATAAATGCAGCAAATAAAAAAGATAATGGTTTAACTTTCACTAAAATTATGATACAATCTGCTAACGATATTGTGAAAAGAACTTATACGTCGCAGCATCCTAAAGTGTACGGGGTTGAAAAAGCTGAAAAAACATTCGACGAATATAATAAAGATCGTATTCGTAGAAATGGAGGAGTTAATTTTAACCCAGATAATACAAAAGAAGTATTTGGATTTTAAATGTTTTTAATAGTATTTTTATTAGTATCTTTTATAGAAACATATATAGTTTGTAAATTTATTTCACAAACTATAAGTATAAAAAGATTACTAACTGTTTTTACATAAATACTATATTAAAATTCAATTATACTATATTAATTGAATTTGACAGCAATTTTAAATACTTAAAATCACAATATTATTTAAAAGAATTTTTAAAAAATGAACATCTTTTACAAGATAATAAAAAATATAAAATCTTGGAATCTAATCCAAGTGAATCTTGTACTTGTAAATGTTCTACTCCTGATGATGCTAACAGCAGCAAACGACCTTGATCATTTTGTAAAGGTATTCGGTCAATTATCGTTATCACTTGTAACCTTATTACAAGCTGTTCATGGTATATCTGACGGAACTGAACTAGGTGATATAGATGTTTGAGTTTGTAAAAACAACTCTTACAAACATAAATTTCTGGATAGGTTTTATTACCTGTTTTATATTATTCTCCCATTACATATTTGGCAATGATAATGCACTTGAGCAATTTGGTGAGCTTATTACTCAAATATTAACCGGTCTAAAACTAGACTTCTCACCTACATCATGAAAACTTCCCAAAAAGGACTTACTTTAATCAAGAAATTTGAGGGTTTTAGCGATAAGGAATATATATGTCCTGCAGGTAAACCCACTATCGGCTATGGACATGTAATATTACCATCTGAACATTTTCCCTCAACTATTACAAAAGAAGAAGCAGAAACCTTACTTAAAAAAGACTTACAACCACGTGAGAAGTCATTAAATATACTTGTTAAGGTAAGTATCAATCAAAATCAATTTGACTCTTTAATAAGCCTTATATACAATATAGGAATTGAAAATTTTAAGCAATCAACACTACTTAATTTTCTCAATAATAAATTATTTGATAAAATACCTGATCAGTTTAGACGTTGGAAATACATAAATAAAATAGTTTCTAAAGGATTACTTAATAGAAGAGAAGAGGAGATTAAATTATGGTTAGCTTAAAGAAATAACTAAAAATAATTATGAAAAGATTAGAGATGTTAGCTAAACAGTTAATTGATTCAGTAGCTAAAAATGATTTTGATAAAGTAAAAGAACTAACTGCTATTTTAAAAGATAATGTAAATCTAACTGTACAATATGGTAAAAAACCTGAACGTGATGCACTAACTGAAGCAGTACATCACGGTAATATCAAAATTGTAAATTATATTGCTAATAACTATGGTAATGTAAATACACATATTGCAGGCGGTAAATACAACGCACTAACAGAGGCAATATCTCATAGTAATAAAGAACTACTAAAAATACTTCTAGAAAAAGCAAATAGTGATACAAAACAGAAAACTCTTGATTATGCTATTGAGGAAAAAGAAACAGTAATGGCAGAGATAATATCACAATCTATTGTAAGCGATCATCAAGGGTTATTTGATTTTATTGAACAAATAAATCTTTCTGGTGATATTAACTAATATGTTAATATTTGCTTACTTGAAAGAAATATTACTTGGTATTGTTGGATTCTTTGCACTTTACTTATTTAATCGTAATAAAACCTTAAAAGCAGAGAAAGAAGTATTAGAACATAATATAACAACTAAAGATAAGGTAATAGATGTCCAAAATAAAGTTATGGAAGCTACAACAAGTGTTACTCATAGTGATATTAGCGATTCTATTGATAGGTTGTCAGACACAAACAAGAAATAGTATACCGACACTTAATCTTCCACCTTTTCCGTTAATGTCGCAATTAGCTACAAATGAGTTTAAAAAACTTTGTGTTCCTTACAATAAATGTGATAATTTGAATAATTGGCTAAATGAATTATATTTATTTAAACTAAAATATGACATTTATCGTATTGAACTTTCTAAATAAATGTGATATAGTACTAGTCGCACATAAAAGGTTATTAATTAACCTCTCTTTTTTTATTGTTGGTAAAAACCTAAAACCCTAATTAATCCAAATCTAATTAGGGTTTTTTATTATTTATTCATCTTTTATAAATAAAGGATGAATCTTATTTAATTTAACCTCAAAATCCTCATACGTATCAGATAACTTCATTAGTGTTACAACAGAACCTAGTAACTCTTTTAACTTATGATAACCTACATCTCTAGTTAAACTTTGAAAATATCTAGCTGTATTATTACCATTTTTTGATTTTGGAGTTAATGCTTTTAATCTACCTAATATTTCTGGAGCTAATCTTTTGTAAATAATATTATTAGTTAAATGTCCAAAATATGATGGTATTTTCTGCTTTCCATATTCTAAACCTCTTAATCTATATAATTGCTTATAATATTCCAAAGGGAATGTATGAATCCAGCTTTGTAATTCTTTTGCCAGATAATTTTTTAGAAGTATGGATAACTCATCTTTTTCTCTTTCTTCCTGATATCCCGTAGCTTCATCAATTAAGGCTACAATACCTACTTTTGCAACACTTCTAATTATACTATCACATTGTTTAGCTATAACTAATTGCTCACTAGTTAATTTAATATTATCTTTAGCATTTAAAACAGCACTGCAAATATCTATAAGTAATGTTGCGTCATAACCATTTTTAGTTTTTCCCGTTGATAATTTGAAACTAAAAGGATTATTTATTTTTTCTATAATTTCTTCAGATAAAAAACTATTTATCCATTGAGAATTAGCAAACCTAACTAATCTATCACCCCCTTTTGGGTTAGTAGATAAAGCTTTTGCCATAGGTCTTTGTAATATAACTCTTTTTCCATTAGCTAATACAAAACAAGGTATTTTAATATCACCTAAATTTAAAAAACTATTTTCACTTCCGTGAGTTACATTAAACTCTTTATATACATCTCTAGTTTTAGATGCTTTAGTTGCTATTTCTTTTCTTTTTTCTTGAGATAAAATTAAAGCTCTTGCTTTACCACCTAAACTTTTTTTATTCATTTCTGGCCTATAATTTTGTTAATATTAACAATATATATCTTACATTATTATAAAATGCAAGATAATTTGTAAAATAAATAATTTATTTTAGGCCGCAGAATTTTTTAACACCTCGTATATCATTTCAGAAGTTGTGTTTTTATTATCAAGTATTTTCATAACTTGCTCATCCTTACATTTATTAGCTACAATATGATAAATAAGAACAGGTTTAGTTTGTCCTTGCCTATGAAGCCTTGCATTGAATTGTAAATAATGTTCTAAGTTATAAGTAATACCTAACCACACAATAATTCTACCTCCATATTGCAGATTTAATCCTTTTGCAGTACCGCTTTGACAAAGTAATAATTTTATCTCGCCTTTATTCCAACGTCTTTCTGTATCAACGATGTTATTCCTGTTTAATGTAATACTACTAGGAATAGCTAATCGTATTCTTTCCTCATCACTTTTGAAGTTATAAGCTACTAATATATTCTCATCCGAATAAAGCTCTATAAACTCTTTTAGATAGTCTATTTTATTGTTATGGATGATTGTATATGATCCATCATTTTCACTACTATAAACAGCTCCATTGCAGTATTGAAGCAGTTTGGACGATAATACTGCTGCGTTAACAGCTGTTATTTCATCATTGTTAATTCGCAAGTAATATTCTTTCTCAAATGTTTTATATAAATCATAATTATCAATATCAACTTTTACCACGTTAGATATTTTATCCGGTAATTCAAGATAGTCTTCAGCTTTCATTGAGATAGTAATGTCTTTTATTTTATCTAGTATTGTATTTGGATATAAGCAAATATATTTACGCTTATGTTCATCATAAGTAAAATACTGATTTCTATAGTGAGTTATGTATTTACCGAGTCGCACTCCCTTATCAAGCAAGTATATCTGACTCCATAAGTCCATAAACCCATTAGGATATGGTGTGCCTGTAAGAAGTACCATATAGATAGATGTAAAATGTCTTAACGCTTTAAAACGATTGGAGCTATGAGATTTAAAACCAGTGCTTTCATCTACAATAATAAACCCATACTTTTTAAATCCTTTGTGAAACATCCATGGTACGTTTTCTTGATTGATGATATAAACATCAGCTTCTTTTTGCATAGCAGCTAATCTTTGTTTTTCACTACCTACTGCAAGAGAGTATTTTAAGTATTTTGTATGCTCCCACTTGGATAATTCATTTACCCAAGTAGACTTAGCAACATTTAAAGGAGCTATGATAAGGCATTTTTTAACTTCTTTGTTCAATATTCTAGTAAAAGCAGTTATTGACGCAATTGTTTTACCAAGCCCCATTTCTTGGGTAACAAATATTCTTTTTGTTTCAAGTATTCTATTAACTACTTCCTGCTGGTAGTGGTATAGATTTGATTCATTCAGCATTTAAAATACAAATGATTAAATAGTGTTATTGTATTTTTTATAAAATCATTAAAATCATCATCTCTCCAATTATTTTTTTTATTAAAAATATCATTATCTAAGTTAATAATACATTTTTTAAAATAACTTTTACGCATTGAAGCTTGATTAATATTACTATTTGTAAAATCACAATTAAAAAAACCACTAAAAACTATCCCACTGTCCTTATAATTGTTATTTATTACCACATCTTTAAAAACACAATCCTCAAACTCACAATCTCTAATATAACAATTATTAATTTTTAAACCGGTAAAATCACAATTAAAGAATCTTATTTTCCATCCACCAAATATTTGCCCATCTATCTCAATGTTAGAAATTTCTTTATATTCAAACTTTATATTTGAAAATTGTATATACTTATCATCTTTTTCCGATATACTAAATCCTTTAAATAAATTTTTCATTTATTTACTCATATATTCTGTTAATATTTCCATAGCTAATTCCTCATTATTAACTATGAATACCGATTGTTTTCTTGCTCTTAACTCCGATATTTTCTTCTCTTGTAATTTGCTTAACTTACCTTTTTTAGATTTGAACTCAACAAAAAACAATTTACCGCTTTCACTTATAAAAATCCTGTCCGGTACGCCTCTATTACTAGGTGAGGAATATTTATCTGCTATATAACCAAGCTTTTTAGCTTTAATTACTATCTTTTTTTCTAAATCTTTCTCTAACACTTTTTATCTTCCAAATAAGATATGGTTGTATTTGGTAATTAAGTATTTTTTCCATCTCACAAATTATTGCATGTATTAATATAAAAACACCCACTAAACTACCTATGATAATTATAAGAGGTGAAAATAATATCAATAACAACCAAGCTAAAATTTTAATCATTTAAACTAACCCCTATCATTTTTAATGTTTTAATTGTCTCTTGATAATATCTTGCATAATCAATATTAACCATTTCATCATCCAAATTCATTATTGGATATGCACCATTTGCGTCAGGTACTTTATGTCCTTTCATATTTAGAATATAATCACCGTCAGTTCTATAATACCAACGAACAACCTTACCTAGATACTCACCTCTAAAACTAGCACCAAATTTTGTTTTCTTGGTTAAAATATAATCTTCTTTTGCTCCGTTTCTAATAGTGTTTTCAATTGGATATTCGTTTGTAAGGTAATTCTTAACGGCTTTTTTTACTATTCCAAGATGTGCATTCCTTGATAAATCATTCATACTTAAAAATCCTTTAGTCTTAACTCCTAAGTCAGACTTTATTGCCAAGTAATTATTAACATCTCTTATGTAAATCCTATCATAATGTGTTTTTTCCAATTCAAAACCGGTCAAAAACTCCCATATTCCCAATATATGTTCAAACACTTTAATATCATCTATTTTTCCCCTTACAGTAAGTCCATCAGTATTACCAGATATTATTTCAAACCCATGTTTTTCCAATTCTTCAATAAGCATTAATAAGCATAGTTGACCAGTTATAGTAGTCTGTATCATCTTCTCTAAATCATACAAAATACTTTTTTTATAACCGAGTCTGCCAAAAGTTCCATTAAGAACGATTTTGTAAAACTTACTCGGCGTACTTGTTTTATCCTTTATTTGCAAACGTCTATCTCTCAAAGATTTATATAACTCTAAAAATTCCCTACCAATATTATTTGGATATATACCATTGTTTATAATGATACTTGGATAATATGAAGTAACATCAACATCTATCAAAAACTGGTCATCATTTGTAAATACTGATATACTTTCCTCTTTTGAATGAAGCCCGCCAATTCCAATAGTAAAACTATTTGTCTTGGATTTTATTTCCTTACCGACAAAACTAACATCCTTCTTCAAATTGGTTTTATCGGTAAACTCAAAACCTGTTATTTCACCTAAAATATTATTAATATTGTCATTGTCATAAGATAAATAATGAGGCGGTTTGTATTTAAAGCTTAATGGTTTTTCTTTTGGAATAACACTATCTGCAAACTTATTCTTAAAATAAATCTCGGCAATATCCGCATCTGACTTACTCCTACAATCAACACCTATTTCTTTCCCTATTTCCCACCTAAGCTTTAATTCATCATGTATTTGCAAATACAAATCTATTGTAATATCAACGTCATTAATACAATAGGTTTTTAATATATTTTTCTCTTCTCTTGTAAGTACTTTTGCTGGATCGTAAGGTAAATCCTGCAATTTTCTAGTATGAATCCTTGCACCATACATCTTAAGTGAACATTTACTTGGTAACACTCTAATTATATCAATATGATTCCACTTGCGAGGTGTCCACAAGAAGTTATTGCTAATAATGTTAAAACTATTATCAGAAAGTATCAAATCATCAGACAATCTTTTTAACTGGTCATTAGTGGGTTTATCGTTTTCCTTGATAAACCTCATTATCATAGGAATATCATAAAATCTGGAATTAAAACCTATTGTAAGATCACGTGATAATATATTAACTAGCTTAGTTTTATCAAAACAGTTTTCTTGGTCGTACTCAAACTCCAATAACTGACCATCTAAGGATTTGAGTACGATAAGAAAATAGTTAGGATAACACTCGGTATCCAAGAACCATTTCATTTTTATTAATATGTTAGAATAAATCTACTTCGTTTTCTGCCGTGTTTTCCGGTTCTACATCATCAGTAAGTAATGCAAACTTGTCTGTTGCGTCTTCCGGAACACCGCTTGTTATAATAGGAGCTTCATGTCTAATATGTTTAACATGATTTAACTGACAACTAAGTAGAGTAGGTCTATCTTTAGGTACTGCTCTAAAAACAACCGATGCGTGTACAATATCACCTGCTTTTACTAATTCTTCATCATGTACTTTTTGATTATCTATATCTGTAACGTTAGGTTTATCGTATGATTTTGCACTTAATTTAAAATAATCACGTAATTTTTCTTTACTACTGTCAGCATCGGCAACAATAGCCATGTCTTCAAATATTGAATACTTATTATCAGCATAAGCCATTTTGTTTTCTTTACAAAGATTTTTTAACCCAGCTGTTATTTCTGCTATTTTTTCAGCATGTTTTGTTTTGTGTAATAAAAAATTACAACCATATTTTCTTTTTGATTCTTCTGTTGGAAATTTAGGATTATTAATTTTCCTAAATAATGATGGATAACTAATTTTTACATTAGCTAATATTACTTTTAAATCTTTATTTTCGTTATTCATAATTTTACCTTTTTAATTTATATCTTTTAATTCGTCTTCTGCTGCTATGATAATTTTACCTAAATACTCTCTCTCGGTTAATTTATCTACTTGCTCTTTACCTAATAATTTTTCAGCTTGTCCTATTCCGATAATAGTTTTCTTGATATTATATGCTTTATCACCTAACAAATAATCAAGCTCACTTTCAGCGTCAGATACCCACTTTCTATTTGAATATTTGTCTACTAAAGAATAGCCGTTTATGTGTCCGCCGTTTTCAAGAATACCTTTAGCGTGATCTTCCAAGCCCATAATATATAACAGTATTAACTCCTTTTTGTCAAGAAAATCTTTTATCTCATCAGTTGTTAATGTGTACTTATCCTTAACGACAATGTTAGTAGATAATGGCTTACAAATAGACTTTGCACGACAGAATTTACAGGCTTTTACACTAGGATTAAATTCAGGCTCTAGCTTTTTACACTTACTTACTACATTTTTGTAAAAATTATCACTGATAATCCATTTGTATTTTTCCTCTTCATCCAAACTCCAACAACTGTTAGAAAATGTCGGTTGAAATATATGAAGATGTAAATCATAATCCTTTATAGTATGGTAATTACTTTTTATGTAACCCTTAGCATAATTTAATAACTGAAGATTCATATAAGCATCAACCTTTACACCATAACCGAACTTGAAATCAATTACGTGAACTTGGTGTCTATCATCAAAATTATTTCCTGTAATAATACAATCTACTGTTCCTGCTTCATTATCGCCAAGATAAGGTAAATCAAACTTTTTATCTAAAATTACATCAACATCAAATAGCTGTTTTTTAATTTCAACAAAAGACTTAAAACAATCAACAATGAGATGTTTATTGATATTTTCAATGTGTTTTACATTTTCCAAATAATGTAGATATGCGTCAAGTACTGGTTTATCGTTTTGTATTCTTAAATACTCCCGTATATCAATGGTAACTAATTCATGCAATAAAGTACCCTCATCAGCGTATTTGCTTTTAGTAGGTGGCAAATCCTTTTCCATCATATAAGATGCTGAACATAAATACCTACGCTCAAAAGAACTAGGTGAGAAATCACTATGTTTTTTCATTTTAAATCCTTTAATAATTTATTTATAATCATAGTTGCAAATTCTTTACTAAAATCTTCACTATTTTTATTTGCTATCTTAATTTTTCTCAATTCTTCCATAAAAATTTCTTCTTCATTTTTCATGATAAACTACTCATATATTTATACATAACCATATCGCCAAGATAGTAACAACCACTGCAAAGAATTATTATTGTAATCAAGTTTGTAAAAGTATCAGTTCTTTTACTAATTTCATAAATAATAAGATATAATATAGTTATTCCAAACCCTATTAGAAATTTAATCATTCTACTACCTCCCAGTCATCAGCTAATATATCATCTTCTAAAAAACACTTTAACCAACCTCTTTTAAGATCATATATCTCGTAATGATGTTCACCTTGTTTCATATCTTTTATAGTATCTATATTACGCTTTCCCTTTCTCTTAACTTTTTTACCTGTTTTAATTAGTTTTACTGCTTCAATTATATTCATTTTCTTGTTTCTAACCTCTCTTTTTTAGCGTCAATTAAATAAACCCATAATTCAATAACTCTTTTTCTAAATTCTTCATCATTTCTAAATCTTTCTTTTACTATAGCTATTTTTATTTCTTCATCATTCATTCTTCTTACCTACCTTTTACTATCTCAAATAACTTATTAACTCTTGCTTCCAATTCAAATTCTGACAAATCAGGATTATTTTCTAGCACAATCTCAACTAGATAAAGTTTTGTATCGTTATAATGTCTATCATTAATAGTTTTTAATATGAAGAATAAAGCAACCGATAAGAATAATAACGTCCATTCATTAAATATTTTCACTTCACACCTCTTGTTTTCAAATATTCATCTATTTTCCTGTTTTCTTTCCTTAAAGACTCACTTACATAACTACTTAGCTTATCATAACAACTCTCGTAGGTTTCCCCACGTTCATAAACTACGTTATCCTCAAGTTCTATCTCAACAGTTATATTTTCATAATTTCCCAGATTTCTAATAAGCTTCTTTTTGTATTTCACTATCATTTATTTGCACCTCTTTTCTTAATGCTATTAACTTAAATTTCTTGCATCCAACCAAATATGGAAATTTATATTTACGAAGCATGCTAGCTAGCTCATTTCTTGTTTTCTTATGTATAGTAGTAGCAGAATAACCTAGTTTCCTTAATATTTCAGTACAGGTATACAAAGGTGCGTTATCGTTTATTTCTCTTGAAAACTCTTCAAAAAACAAATCTTCCATTGTATCGTTCATTGTGAATTGATTATTAAGTTCCTTTTGAATTTCCTTATCCTCCACGCTTAGTTCAAAGTTAACCCAATCCTCATTTTCAAAAACCTGTCTGTAAAGCATTAGCATATCTATTTTATGTCTGCCGTTACAAAGTATGGATAATCCTTTTTCATCCTTATAATCATCGTCCAAAGGAATAATCATAAACCTAGTAGAACCTGTGTTATCCTTTAAAAAGTAGAAGTCGTTAGTTGTTGCTATAAAACTTGTTGTTCTCTCAAAATCCACAGGGAAAGTTACGTATATCATCTTGAGAGTATCTACAGTTCTGCCGTAAAAAGCCTTGAAAGCATTTATATCGCTGTGCTTAAACGACTTCTCAATCTCCCCTAGTTCTACAATAAGCTTAGTAACTAACCCTAGCATATGTCTATCATCATCGGTCTTAAGGGTAGCACCTATGTTTATAAAGTCTTTTTCCATTTTTGCAGGCAACAAATTCTTAACCCATGTTGACTTTCCTCCCTCCTGTTTTGATTGCAATACTAAAAGCAATCTGCTTATTTTCTTACTCTCATTAGGATACTTGCTCGTAAAACAACTCGTATAGATAAATTGCTTAAGCCAAGTAAGTAAAAAAGTATTACGCAAGTCTATATGTTCAGGTTTTACTCTTAATGTATTATAGAAATCATTTAATCTGCATATACCATCCCATTTTGTTTTAGTTAACAAATTGTAAAATGAATTATATCTATTTTCATTAGCATATTTGTTAATATATTTTATACCTCTACTTTTACTTGACATATTATTGATTTCCATCAAATCCAAAATGTCCTCTTGATTTGCGTTCTGATCTCCATTGCCGAATAAGGTTACTTTCTTGGTTATGATATCAACACCTAAATCAACATTATAAAACTTCATTATATGCACAAAGTTGTCGTAAGTATCCTTAGGTTTAATCGTTGTTTTACCATAATGTAAATGTGGAAACGTATCTACATCAACAGTCTTACTTTTATCTACCTTAAGAGGCGGTGCGTCAGGGTCAAACAATGTTACTTTAGGAGGTATCTTACTTTCCCTAACTGCTTTCATTATGGTTTTGAAAGTCTTGGGGTTTTCCTTATCATTAGAGAATTTTTTATAAGTGTATTCTATTTGTTGCCCATCCTCACAAGATATTTCTTTCCATAATGATAACCCCTCTTCATTTCCTTTAAATTGATGGTGAAGAATACTACCTACTTCAACCCAAGTTTCATAATCATTAAACCAACCTTTTGTCTCATCAAATCCCACTATCTTTTTATACTCTACTAACAACTCTTTTATTTTATCGGTTGTTAAATCTTGAACAGGGATATTGTTAAATGTTTTCTTTAATTCTACCTCCTCTAATCCTTGTTTTTCATTGTTGTTTGAGGTGCTATTTGTTAAATCATCACCTATGTCATATGTTAATCCCTCGCAATAAACCATTTCAAATTCGGGTGAATTATAGGGCAATCTTGATAAAGTGTTATTACCGAACGTATTATGTTGGTCAATCGCCATTACCAAATCTGTACTAAAATTTTGAGTAAGATTTACAAGTATATTCGTCTTCTCATCAGACTTGAAATTCCTATTGCAGAAAATAATAAGCCTTACTCTAGGAGCATCAAAAGTATGAGAACTTGTCGTATAAAACAAAATATCAATTCCTTTTAAGGTGTCGGTAATTTCCTCTTTCAAATAATTATAATTCTTTCCGTAAGCATCAAAGTCAATTACCAACCCACTATAATAATCTATATTCTCACTTGTTCTAGCTAATGATGTGTCTTTATATTTAGCTAGTATAAAGTGTTTCTGCTCATCCTTAAGGTCGCTTGACTTATCCTTGTATTTTAGAAATCTACTATAAATATCCTTAACAGATAGTTCGTTAAAATGTACTCCCTCCTGCCCCACAAAAGATACTTTTACGTGAGGGAATGTTGTAATTGCGTATTTCATATTATTTAATTGATATTATATTTGATAAATAAATCCCTTATAGCTTCACGAACCAACGCACTTATTGTTACTTTATAGCCTGTATCATTGCTTCTAATAATGCTTAAACCTCTTAAGATAGCTATTTGATCTAAGTCAACACCGACAGGTTGATTATTATAACCGCCTTTAGAGTTTTTAGGGATATCATTTAATATACTATCGCACGCTAGTTTATCAACTTCTCTTTCAAAATTTTTCATAACTCATTTACCAAAAGCTAATTGTCCAAGTATCAACATGAATACACAAAAATTAGTTCCAAGTACTACTGTTAATGCCCATGGTGCAAATTGATTATTCATCCAATCTTCAAATTTATTTTTCATCACACATACCTACTTTCTAGAATTATATCTATAAATGAATCTTTAAACATTTTATACGTAATTTTCTGTAATGAATTAGTAGAAAAATCACCAAACTCATATGTACAAACAAATTTAAAATCATCATAAGATAAATTATCTTTTAACAATTTCAATATTGAAGTAACTTCGGTCATATCATTTAAGTTAAAATTATCTATTAAATAAAAAATTCTACTTAATGTAAGTTTTTCCACTCCTGCGTTTGTACCGCTATTATGGTTTTTTAAAATTTCTTTCAGTTCTTCCAGATAAAGCTCTCTATGTTTTGCGTTAAAATCTGTCATTTACTTCCTCCATGTTTTCTACATTAATTTCTAGTTTACCAAGTATATCATCTATCATCTCAATAGGTGATTTTTTATAGTATGACATAAGAATTTCAAGTTTGTGATAATTCTTAAGTTCTTTTAGATTGTGTAATAATTCTGCTTCTAATATCATTTAATAACCTCCTATAAATCAAATATTTGACAAATAACCGCCCAAAAATAACAAATACATAATATTGTTACTATACTTCCCATAACTAACACCCCCTACTATTTAAATTGTAAAAATCCATTCTCAAATTTCTATTTTCATTAGCAGATATTTCATTCAACTTCTCACCTATTCTATGTCTTAGTCCTTGTGGATCATAGTTAGAGTAATCAAAGTCATTAATATCAAGGTTAACTGCCTTTTCAATTAATTGTCTGTATTCTCTATCAGCTTGAATTTTCAAAGCTTCCTTAAACCTTGTTATGTTATTAAATAATTTCATACTTACCTCACCATTTCGTACATTCTATCGTCAATTACCCTGTCTTTATTGTGGTAAAACTCAAAGTAAAATCCTGTCATTGCTATAATCATGATGGCTATTATGTATTTCATATTCATTTTATTAATCTTTAAAGTTATAATATAAGTTAAAACCAAGTCCTATTAGTCCAACAATAAGTAGTATTTCGTGTACTAATAAAATCAATTCAATATCACTCATTTAAGTTCTCCATTTCTTTTAATGTGTATCTTATCATCATTTTCATACTTAACTATATAATCGTATAAATATATTTTTTGGTTATTTAATGTAAGACATTTAATATTTTCATACTCAATGCTAAGTTCTTTTTCTATATCATTATTATATTCAAACCTAATAACTCCATCATAAATAAGTTCCTCTAACCAATTTGGAATAGAAGAGAAACAATTTTTATAGCTAAAACAAACTATATAATTTTGTTTAGTTACATATCTTTTCATTAATGGGTTAATAAATTGTACAATTTCAAATTCAAACATACTATTTTTTAATCCTCCTATACTAATCCCACAATTTCATACCAAAGTATCTTTTTAAATAAAAATTATTATCTATCCATGATCTTCTATGTAATACATCCGATATTACTGTGTCTATTTGTAAAAAATGTAATCATACTATTTTATATACCTATTTATTAATTTAAAAAGTACAAAAGATTATCACAAGAAGTAGTTTTAGTCTGCTTTCTATTCTCTACTATCTGTCTATATCTTGCTAAAGCCTGTTTTTCATCATAATTAATCTCTGCATCAATTTCTGCTAGAGTGTAATTATCATCTATATAGTCATATTTCTTTCTATTTCCTTTACTCACGCTATTACCTCCCTATTATCGTATTCAAATATTGTTTTTCTTCCTTGAGTTACTTTAATGTAGTCAATATATTCATTATTAAATAAATAATTGAATGTTGAACTATCAATGAAATATTTTAAATCAT
>Ga0214919_10003136_pt1 | contig 25290 bp, 26 predicted proteins | sample LL1503_MetaG_FD_177994 | JGI IMG/M metagenome (GOLD analysis project Ga0214919, IMG submission 177994) | Freshwater microbial communities from Lake Lanier, Atlanta, Georgia, United States - LL-1503 | ecosystem: Environmental > Aquatic > Freshwater > Lake | place: USA: Georgia | collected... | reverse complement strand
GCAGGTCTAATCTTCTTTACGGGAACCGCTTATGGAGATTATATATACTGGAATAGTAATACAGGGCAATGGGCTCTTGGTACGACGCGTATAAATATAGGATCTAATGCGGGCTATACCGGTCAAGGAACTAACGCAGTCGCGGTTGGTTCTGCTGCAGGTCAAACCACTCAAGGAACTGGCGCTGCCGCGTTTGGTTATCAAGCAGGCCAAACCGGTCAAGGACAATACGCAGTCGCGGTTGGTTCTCAGGCAGGTCAAAGCAATCAAGGACAATACGCAATCGCAGTTGGTTATCAGGCAGGTTTTACGGGTCAAGGACAATACGCAATCGCGGCTGGTTATCAGGCAGGTTTTACGGGTCAAGGACAATACGCAATCGCAGTTGGTTATCAGGCAGGTTTTACGGGTCAAGGACAATACGCAATCGCGGCTGGTTCTGCTGCAGGTCAAACCACTCAAGGAACTGGCGCTGCCGCGTTTGGTTATCAAGCCGGTCAAACCGGTCAAGGACAATATGCAGTCGCGGTTGGTTATCAAGCAGGTCAAACCGGTCAAGGACAATACGCAGTCGCTGTTGGTTATCAGGCAGGTCAAACCAGACAGGGACAATACGCAATCGCGGTTGGTTATCAGGCAGGTTTTACGGGTCAGGGAACGAACGCAGTCGCGGTTGGTTATCAAGCAGGTCAAACCAGTCAGGGAACTGGTGCAGCCGCGTTTGGTTATCAAGCAGGTAATATACGTCCAGGACAATACGCAATCGGGGTTGGTTATCAGGCAGGTTATACTACTCAAGGAACTGGATCAGTCGGGGTTGGTTATCAGGCGGGTTATTCTACTCAAGGGGTAAGTGCAGTCGGGGTTGGTTATCAGGCGGGTTATTCTACTCAAGGGGCAAGTTCAGTCGCGGTTGGTTATCAAGCAGGTTATTCTACTCAAGGGGTAAGTGCAGTCGCGGTTGGTTATCAGGCAGGTCAACTCAGTCAAGGAGTAAATGCAACCGCATTTGGTTATCAGGCAGGTTATAATACTCAAGATAGAAATGCATCCGCATTTGGTTATTTCGCAGGTAATGTTACTCAAGGAACTGGAGCAGTCGCGGTTGGTTATGCTGCAGGTCAAACCAGTCAAGGCCAATACGCAATCGCGGTTGGTAGTAATGCCGGTCAAACCAGTCAAGGCACTGGAGCAGTCGCGGTTGGTTATCTAGCAGGTCAAGCCACTCAAGGAGCGAATGCACACGCATTTGGTAATCAAGCAGGTTCTACTACCCAAGGTGCAAATGCAGTCGCGGTTGGTTATCAGGCAGGTTATAATACTCAAGGGGCAAATTCATCTGCATTTGGTTATTTCGCAGGTAATGTTACTCAAGGAACTGGAGCAGTCGCAGTTGGTTATCAAGCAGGCCAAACCGGTCAAGGACAATACGCAGTCGCTGTTGGTTCTCAGGCAGGTCAAAGCAATCAAGGACAATACGCAGCCGCGTTTGGTTATCAGGCAGGCTTTTCTACTCAAGGAACCGGAGCAGTCGCGGTTGGTTATCTAGCAGGTTCTTCTACTCAAGGAATGAATGCAGTCGCGGTTGGTTATCAGGCCGGTCAAACCACTCAGGGAAGAGATGCAACCGCATTTGGTTATCAGGCGGGTTATTCTACTCAAGGAACGGGCACGGTCGCGGTTGGTTATCAGGCAGGTCAAACCAGTCAAGGACAATACGCAATCGCAGTTGGTCATCAGGCTGCTTATACGGGTCAATCAACGCAATCAATTGCTATTGGAAGAGGTGCGGGTAATAGCCAACAACGTGGTAATGCAGTCGCAATAGGTCTATATGCAGGTTACAGCAATCAAGGAACCGACGCAATTGCAATTGGTAATCAAGCCGGTTACACAAGTCAAACCGCGAATAGTATTGTGATAAGCGCAACCGGTGCAGCATTGAATGCCCCCAATGCAGGTTTTTACGTGAATCCTATTCGTAATATTCAATCGTCACAAGTCCTAACCTATGATCCAATTACTTCCGAAATAACGCGCACAGATTCAAACAATTTCACTGGTGCAACAGGCGCTGCCGGCCCAACGGGTACATCAAATATAACATCGACCAATATAGTAAATTTTACCGGTGATCTACATCAGTTTATAACTAATCCGTTTGATTATACTGGAGGTGTCATAGCCAGCATATCATATACAGGTCTTAACGCAAATACGACATATGCATTTAATTGGTTCGTAAATGAACAATGCACTGGACCAACTAGTAATTTAACCCACTCATTCGCATATGTAATGCCGAGTACAGGTACGATCGGTTCCGTGTCGTCCGATTTACCTGCAATTATTAACGCATTTGATTCCGGTAACACTAGTAAAATTCATCGCATAACAGGCGCTGTAATAGACACTTATACAACAAATACGAATACATCCGCGACCCTCGATTTGTATCAATCTGTAAATACAGATACTACCAAGGTTATCACCGGTAAATGGACGGTACAACTGACGAGAACCACATAAATAGTTATACATGTAGGTAACCCCGGATAACGTTACACGTATTCATTCGTATATCACATATGAATGAATATTTGCGAAGCAGCAGCGCTCTAATTCGATAATATCTACCATTTCGACGTTGTTTTCTTCACCTGGATTTGTTGTCCCGCGCGCTTCTTCCCCTTACTCGGGTCATACGCCTCATCTTCGTCGTCCGACCCCATATTTTTCGAAATTTCCCAGAATTCTTTCGATCCCAACTTGAAATCGGGTCGGGTCTCAGCCTTGTACCAAAAGATTTGGTCATACAATTTATTCGATTTCGCATTATTGTTAATGACCAAACATTCATAATTCTCCGTGGTCTGATCCATGACTGAACAAAATGATTCCAATGTTGGAAACATGGATGCATAGTTCTCCCAAATACGTTTTCGATTGGTCATGTACGGTTCTCGCAAAATGAATACATAATCAATGTTTGTTCGCAAATTCGGTGGAATGCCTAAAGGATATTGCATAGTAATAATCAACATGACTTTCCAATGGCGTCCATTCATGAACAAGAGACGCATCATTTTATCCTTTGTCCAAGATTGGTCATAGAGACAATCATCTAAAATTACAAATGCGCGCGGATCAATGGTTGTTTTTTTGAAAGTCTCGATTTCCTTGTTCATTTGCTTTAGAACCGCCTTTTGACGTCGCAGGACATTTTCAATCAAAACGGTGTTGTATTCCTCGTGAATGAATAATTTGGGAACGTGGCTTGCATAAAATCCATTACCGGCTTCTGTTCCGGAAATGACCGTCCCAATTGGAATGTCTTGATGATGAAATAATAAATCGCGAACCAAATACGATTTACCTGTATCACGACGTCCAATCATCACAATAACGGGTCCTTTATTTTCATTTGGTTTAAATGTAATCCATCTCATATCGAATTTTTTTAATTCCAAGGTCATGGTTTGTAGAAGATAGATTTAATATAAACAACGCGAGAGATTTTAATTAGGGGAATCTGCCTTAATGGAACAATCGGTTCCTTTATAATTAAGGGAACCGTAGGTTCCCTTGATTACGTTAAAACACTTACGAACTTTCTGTGTATAGAGCCTATACTAAATTTAATTACAATCATGTCTAAGATGAAATTGAATTACTGCAAACCAAAAAAGATAGACTTGGATATTTTAGCAAAACAATATCAAGAACTTCATCCTCATGAAAACGGCACATCTGGTTCGATTCGCGAGCCATATATGCCTTTTTCCATAGAAAATCTGCAGTTTTACAATCCCATATACAATAAATTCTTCGATATGAATACAAAAAATTTTGATAACATCGCCCTCAATCACCCGTATCATGTCCAAGATATTAATAACGTAGTTTCTCATAAAACAAACGAAATACACGAGAAACCGGTGTTCATCAAGTTTTCGCCGATCTTGGACCCATATCGATATATGATTGGTAAATATGACGTGAAAGAATCGAAGATACGCGCGCTGCCCCGTTTAGATAGTACGGATGAGACAGTGCATCCTAAGATTCTATCGCATCACAATGCATCATATGTCGATTGTTTCTTCAGTTATTTATCCAGTATTGTGCTAAATCATCACGGGATTGTGCATGGTGTTGATTTCTACGGGTCCTATTTGGGATTGCAGAAGCAGTTTCGTGTTTGTGTGACGGATGATGTCGAATATTTGCGCAATTCCGAGTTTTTCAATGACCATGTGGGGAAGTTATTTTATATTGAAGACCCGAATCGCATCTTGGACAATTCGATTTCAGAATTGGATCAAATATGTGGTTCAAGACGACATAAAACGAAGTTGGTTTTGGACAATGTTGATGAAATAACGCTTGATTTTGAAGATTTGACGGGAGGCGCATCTGAACCTATCTTGGACATATCTATGGAAAATGATGCGTTAGATCCAATCTATGTACAATCGCCGAGATCCAATAGCTCGCATACATCCAAGTCATCCGCGGATAGTGATTTGAATTACAGTTCCGATGAAAGTGGTGAAAATGGGAGTGATTGGGAGACGGATGAAGATGATGAAGACGATTCAGAATACTCGTCGTCCAGCGAAGAGGCGGAAATTTACGGATATATTCACAATTTCCCTATACAAATGATTTGCATGGAAAAATGTGACGGAACGCTGGATGAGCTCTTTGTCCAAGATAAAATCGACGTGGAAAATGGCGCAAGTGCGCTGTTTCAAATCATTATGACCTTGTTAATATACCAACGCGCGTTCAGATTTACCCACAATGATCTGCATACCAACAACGTCATGTACGTGAATACCGATACAGAATACTTATTCTATAAATACGCGGGAAGGACATACAAGGTCCCAACGCATGGCCGGATTTACAAAATCATCGATTTTGGTCGCGGGATTTACAAATTCCAAGACCGCACATTTTGCAGTGATAGTTTCGCCCCATCGGGTGATGCGGCCACGCAATACAATTGCGAACCATTCATGAACGAAGACCGTCCAAGATTGGACCCCAATAACAGCTTCGATTTGTGCCGTTTAGGAACCTCTATTTACGATTTTTTGATGGAAATTGACGACTGCGATGAAACGGAACTAGATGATTTGCAAAAAACGATTCGTAGATGGTGCATGGACGATAACGGGAAGAACGTTTTGTATAAAAAGAACGGCGACGAGCGATATCCCAGTTTCAAATTATATAAAATGATTGCGCGCACAGTGCATCAACATAGTCCGGAAGCACAGTTGGAACAAGACTATTTTAAACAGTTTCTAATGGCGAAGGATGAGGTAAAAAATGCGATTGCCGTTATGGATGTGGATAGTTTGCCGTGTTATGTGTAAAATAGTGTTGAATCGCGGAACTATATAAACATATTTTGTGTTATGATACAAAATATGGACGTGCCCGTTTTATGTTTGTCGCATAACAACCCGTCACGTGCGGCGCGAATGCAACAACGGTTCGATACCGTTGGACTAAATCGTGTTACCATTACACCGGGTGTCCAAGATTCAAATCGTGCGAATTCCACTATGCTTGGACATTTGGACATGATTCGGCGTTTTTGTGAAATGGAAGATGCCGAATACGGCGTGTTTTGCGAAGATGATTTATATATTCACAAAGACTTGAAGACCCATTTACCGACTCTTGTCCAAGAATGTAAATCGCAAAACATTGATATTTTGCTAATGGGGTATTTATTCAGGCAAAATACGTCGTGGATTGTGAAACCAGGATATGTGGATATGCCGCACCTATATAAGGGGGCGCACTGTGAATATTATGGATACCATGACGATTTATGGGGAGGTCAAATGTATATGTTGTCCAAGAAAAAGGCGCGCGAATTTATAGAAAAGGGCCCACATGATTATGAGGGCCTACCTTATGCCGTCGATTGGGTTTTGACGAAAATTGGAAATCGGGCCATTACAGTCCCCATGTATGCAGTAGAAGATGGTACGTCGCAATATGACCATATTGGTCAAAAACGACTTCATCGCGACACATTTTTGGCGAATATTAGCGATCAATATATTTGATTATAATATTTGATAACTATATTTAAAAAAAGAAGATAAACATTATGGTCGATACTATATAAAAAGACACATACAATATTATGTTTTCTCAGCCTGTTCTCGATGTTTCCGCCAACCCTGTGATAGAAGAGAAGAAGAAGACCCCTTATATTCCCGGATACAATGCGTCGCATGCGGGCCTATCCAATACGATGACTGTTGGATCACTTGATACGCTATTGGAAAAAGAAAAGCAGCATAATAAAACGGAACCATGGAATAAATTGGACAAGACAGCAAAGGTCGTGAAACTACATTGCTTTGCTGAAAAATACGGCAAGGACAATGGAATACCGGCGAAGGAGATCAAGGGTCTGAAACAATTTTTTTCCGAATGTTTGGAAAAGGGGAAACTACAAAAGACGAAGGATGTTGTGTATGACCGCGATGGGTGTATGCTGACCGCGATTCCCGCGCTCCATTTTAATGCGGAAAAGCGCCATTTCACGTTGCGTATTGTGGATGTGAAGCGTGTTTCAACACTGAAATCACTCACACCGAAGCGGCTGGCCATAGAAGAGGCGTAAAAAAGGGCTCGGTATTTAGTTGAGCCCCATTTTTATTTTACGCCATTGAAAGAAATAAATCTATATCGGTGTATAATCCATGAGCGACGATGTTTGTTCTTCGAATATATCTTATTTGTATGATATATATTCTTGAATAATGACTTCGAAACAAGTACATGCGATTGCGGTATTTAGTGACGACATCAAAGGAACGGTGAAATTCACAGAAGATTTAGCCAATAAACAAGTCCGTATTGATTTGAATATTACAGGATTGCCTGCAAATAGCCTTCACGGATTTCATGTGCATCAAGCCGGCGATTTAACTGATAAATGCGCAAGTATGTGTGCGCACTTTAATCCATACAACAAAACTCACGGCTGTCCTGGGATGAAAGAACGGCACGTCGGAGATTTAGGTAATATATCTACAAATAGCCAGGGCGCGGCCAAATATACTTTTTACGATAATATGATTACACTGCGGGGAACCAGGTGCAATATTTTGGGCAGAGGTCTAATCATTCATGCCGACGAAGATGATTGCGGCAAGGGCGGAAATTCCGAAAGTTTGATTACTGGAAATGCGGGGAAAAGAATCGCGTGTGCGGTGATTGGATACTCAAAAGACAACTGTTAGACTTTTGCACAATAGTTCAATATTTTACCCGAGGCCTAGAAGAAAATTGATTGTGAAAGAATACAAATAAATAGTTTGTATTCTTTATAATTATCATGGAATTTACCGATTCAGATTATGCACCCGACGCGGATAGCGACGCTTCTTCCGACACCTCTTTTATCGAAACCGTTATGAAACTGTTGAATCCAAAGGAACCCAAGACACCGTTCATAGATACGTTGTCGGAAGATGAGACGGAGGAAATGATTACGACAATTACCGAAATGGCGGACGAATACGTCAAGGAACACATTTTGGAAATGTCCGACCCACAGTTTAACAAGAAAATGGTCGATGATATTGCCGCGATTTTATTCGACCAGTGGTCTGACGCAGGATTGTGTAGTCACGGCGAAGACGACGATGACCCAGACGACGATTTCTACGATGTCCACGAATTTATTGGAGAAGCCATTGATGAATATTGGAATATGATTATTGAGTGGGGAGATTGTGTGCCTCTTCGTTCGCGCCCCATGTACTCAGATAGCAGATTTCGCGCGTCGACAGACAAGGATATGGCGCAAAAAATCGCTAAGATTCGATCGATTCCTCAGCCCGAACAGCGGACTCCGGCATGGTATGAATTTCGCCATGACCTCATTACTGCATCTAATTTGTACAAAGTATTTGGTTCGGAAGCCCTGCGTAATAGTCTGATTTACGAAAAGTGTTTGCCTCTGAAGGACGACGTCGATTGTAGTGGTGGGTATGTGAATACGTCCAGTCCAATGCATTGGGGGCAGAAATATGAGCCGGTTTCGGTCGCATTATATGAATATTTGTATGAGGCGAAAGTAGAAGATTTCGGATGCGTTCAGCACCCAACGATTCCCTGTATAGGCGCTTCCCCTGATGGGATTGTTACGGATCCGGGGTCTCAATTATATGGCCGGATGTTGGAAATCAAGAATATTGTGAATCGCGAAATGGACGGCATACCGTCCAAAGCCTATTGGGTACAAATGCAGGTGCAAATGGAAACATGCGATTTAGACAATTGCGATTTCTTGGAAACGCGGTTCAAGGAATACGAGGAAGCGGCGTTTTATGCGGATGCAGTACATGCATACAAGGGCGTGATTTTGTATTTTGTGGAGCGCGTCAGCATTGGCGGATCTATGCAGTCAAATGAAAGTGGGTATCCTTTAGCGCAACAATATTCTGGCGCTCCGAAATATGTCTATATGCCGTTTTCCGTGGGTTTGACTAAAGAATGTGTCGATGCGTGGGTCGAGGAAACACGGACGAAAATGCGCAGGTCGTGGTCATTGTATTCGACATTGTACTGGTATTTGGACGAATATTCGTGTGTTTTGGTAGAACGAAATCGTCCATGGTTTCAATCCGCGCGAAGACACATTGAAGAAACCTGGGCGACAGTGCTTAAGGAACGCGTATCTGGATATGAACATCGTGCGGCGAAGAAAAAGGTGGTGAAACCTCCTGGTTTGGAAGTGGTTCATGGAGAAGGTGGAGATGAGAGTCGTATTATTAAAAATCTGCCTGTGGTAGGAGGGGTGTGTTTGGTTAAATTGGGGGAACCATAGGTTCCCTTAAGATTCCTCCCATCCGGCGACCATCACCTATAATTTTTATTATTGCTTCGGAAAATGTTTGATTTATCGAAATACTGCGAAATCGGTGAATTCGATCATTTATTATTTCTTCGTATGATAATTCTGGATATTTATGATGTAAATATAACGCAACCATGCTTGCAGAGCGACTTTTCCCGGCTACACAACATACTAATATAGTTTCCGTATTTATGAGTTTCCCTATTTTTTCAATTACATAATAACTTATTTTTAACATTTCTGTAACGCTCTGTGAATTGTCTTCTAAATCAAAATGTTCATGTTTGCATGATTTGCAAAAATAATCATTATCCAATATTGGTTTTGGTATTTCAAATCCAAAATGAAAAATATATGTTATATTGTATTCTTGTAATGTTTCAGGAGTAATCGAAAAAAGGGAACCTAAAAATAAATTATTTTCTATTTTTGCAATATGTTCCATATTATTTTACAGACTATAATATTATATTTTTATACATTTTCTCATTTCAAACGCGAAGTACTATACAATATTCGCGATTGAAATGAGAAAATATGTGGAGGGAAACTTCCGATATCATATCCACATATTATTATTATATCATAATTATTATATCGAATGTACTATGATATAATAATTATTGGAAGTGGTATTTCAGGGTTATATGCTGCATATAATATACAAAAAACGTCACCATCTACATCCTTTATTATTTTAGAAAAATACAAAAAGAAATGGATTGGTGGAAGAACCAATACTGATACATTTTACGGAACAGAAATAGTAACTGGCGCAGGTATAGGTAGAAAACACAAGGACGATTTATTAATTCATTTATTGAATGAACTGAATTTGCCTTATGAAGAAACCCCGTTTAAACCATATTATTCAACACAAATTGATAAAATAGTAGATATTAAAAAAGTAATTCAATATTTAAAAAAGGAATACAATAAAAACAAAACCCAACCGCGAACTACATTTAAAGAGTTTTCCAAACCATTATTAGGAGATAAATTATATAACGATTTTTTAGTGTCTTCTGGATATACTGATTATGAAAACGAAGACGCATTTGACGTTATACAGAATTATGGAATGGAAGACAATGCATGCTGTTGGAACAAAATGCATATAGATTGGAAACTATTGGTTACCACTCTTCATAATAAAATTGGTATTGATAAAATAAAAACGTCAATGAATGTAGTTACCATTAAGAAAACAAGAGACAACCCTCGTTTATTTTCAGTTGAAACAGACAAAGGAATCGTATTTGAATCGAATAAAGTGATAGTTGCTACAACAATTGATAGTATAAAGCAATTAATTCCAGGTGCCTCTAATAAAAATAGTATTTATAATGAAATAAAAGGTCAAAACTTTCTTAGACTGTATGGGAAATTTTCAAAAAAATCAGCAGAAATAATGAAAAAATATATAAATGGATATACGATTGTTCCAGGCCCTTTACAAAAAATTATACCAATGGATGCGAGTAAAGGCGTATACATGATTGCGTATTCCGACAATGCTAGTGCTACTTTTTTAAAACAGTATTTAGAAAATACGCCAAAGAATAGAGACGCGCTTTGCGATTTAATAGAAAAAGCTTTAGGCATTTTTGATAACAGTTTAGAATTAATATCAATTAAAGACTATTATTGGCCGATTGGAACACATTATTATGCTCCTTTATCAAATAAATATGAAAACAGAGAAGAATTTATTCGCAAGGTTCAACATCCCGAAGATGGTATTCTTGTTGTAGGAGAAGTTGTAAGTAATAACCAAGGATGGACAAATGGCGCACTTTCTAGCGTAAAAGCCGTTTTGAATAAACAATGGATTAAAATGTAGGCGGGGGACCGAAGTTTTATTCGATCAAATAATAACCGTGATAGCCGATCGAAGCAAATCCTAGCATCAATAATATTTCGAAATAACGCCTTTCTGTATTCTCTCTATTTAATCCAATATAAAGTAATAAAGGTCCAATAATAAAAAGATGTATATAGTTTACCCATGGATTCATTCCTGCACTTAGTTTTTTATAAATCTTAAAGCCATGATACAACATGATTATTATTCCGAGTGTTACCAAAATTGGATACATAAATTCAGGAATATTTAATTTTGTAATTCCGACATATAAAAACAGACCACCCACTATAAGTATGTGAAATAAATGAACAAAAATGTCTCTCATATAAATAATAATATACTTTTATTTTTATTTATATCACTATATACTATAAAAATGCTGAGTTCTTCTTCGGATATTTTTGATTATAACAATATTGAAGTCAAACCCAATCAATATGGTGGCAAAACAGTGCGTAAAGTTTATATTAAAAAGGGGAGGGGCTATAAAAGTATTAGCAAATATCATAAAAAAAAACACACCGGAACTGTTCGCAAAACGCTTAAACGCGCTGAAATACAAATGATAAAACTCGGTAAATTTATACCCGGGCTGTTTAAAAATTGCAAAACATGCTCAAATAAACATAAAAACAGTAAGTAATAAATTAGATTTATTTATCGAGATTTTTTCGTGTGATTTTTCCTCCCATATTTACAATGTTGTTTTTGAGAAAATCCTTTTGGACGATTACAATTAATGCTTTTTTTATATTTTATACTCCATTTTCTACCCATTCTTTTTTTACTTCTAGTCATAATTAAAAAAATTGTTTTATTTCTCATAAAATATAACTATATTTTATTATTTATTATACTCGGATAATCATTTTGTATCTATCTTGCGATTCGAATTCACTCGCATCTTTTTCGGGCATTATTTTGTGATGTGAATTCTTTACATAATACCAGTAATATGCGATTATTATTATTATGATGCCCGCAATACATCCAAATACAACATACGCACTATTTTGATTGGTGCTACAACAATCTCCTCTATTTTGAGAACAACAATACTCATTGTTATTCTCAACGCATAATTTATTTGTTCGCATACTTTCGTACCAATAACACTTGTCTATTTTATTTCCACTGGTGCACATTTGATAGCAATATGTAGTATCAATCGCTATACTTGGTTGAATTGTCGGCACACGTAATGTCGCTGCATCGACCAAGCATCCAACTATATTTTTTGCACAACAATCATATGTACCATCTGTACGCATACAAGTCGTTTTGCGATTGCACGCGTATTCATTGATTCCAATTGAGAAATTACATATTACATTGTACATTTTATCGTTTGGGCAGGCATTTGTGTCTAAACACGTGGGCATTTGTGATTGAGTGTTTGATATACTACGTAACAATACTATATCAATTTTGTTATTATCTAGCAGCTAACATAATTCTTTATTCTCACAAAACGGCAAATACAATAGTAAATAAAACGCATAATAAATCATAATTGAATTTATAACCCAGCACCACATTGAACCAATTGTTTTATCGTTATAATAATTATAATAAGAAATAGCAAATAAAACAATACCAAATAACACGGTACGAATAGACTGCGTATAAATAAAACTAATTAAAAAGAAAAACAACCATCCAAAAAATAATAGCATGTTTGTATCAAAAAACAACCACATTAAATGACCCTTATAACTTATTTGAGACTTCATATTGTTAGTAGTGTATTTATATGTAAAATATGGAATAAATAATAGTGAATATGCACCTAGTAAGTAATTTCTTAATGATATATTTGGTAATAACATAAGACTAGCTACTGGCTGAATAAATAGTAACATTGCAGCCATAGTAGAAAAAATATGATTATAAAATTTATTATCAATGTTACGCCAAATAAAAAATTCTATTAATTGCATAGAAATAAACGAAATATAAAAAATGTAATGCCATACACTATTAAAATCTGTAATTTTATATTGGGTATAAGTATTATTGTATAAAATCAGCAACAATACAGCGCTACTAAATAAAAAAGTATTCAAGGACACATGTTCATTCCAACACATTATAATTATTGTAATATTGTAATATTATAATACTTTATTTTTGCACCCCCCTGAAACATTATCTCCGCCTTTTTCACTTAATTTTGTTCCCCTTATTTACTTCGTGTGTCGCTTATGTGATTTTTTGTTGTGCTTCTTCGCCTTTGTTTTCATGGACTGGCGCTTTCTTCTTGTATTGCGACCGCCCCTTTTCCCTTTTTTCATGTTGGCTATATCTTGGTTGAGTGCATCGAGCTGCGCCTCCATTTGTGTCTTACGTCGAATCTCAGTACCTTTATCCGCCGCGAGAGCAATTTTTGCGCTTAACTTTTCGCCGAATGTAGTAAGTGCATCAAGTGATCTCTCATCACGTCTCGACTTCAACGTTTCTATTATTGTGGGCAGTATCCCCCCCACCGTTTCATATCCCATTGTGGTAAAATCAGCTTCATCTATAAATTTAACGACCAATGTATTAACTACCGTCGCGTCCTTACCTATACGATTTAAAATATACGCGGCGAAACCTGCGCTTGCACCAGTCAAAGTCGTGATACCCCAAACATTTGTGAATAAATTCGCGATATTATCTCTAATCAACCATAATGCGAATGCACCACCGCACCATTGTGCGATCATGTATAATTTGTTTAAAATCATGTCTTTATTTTCGATCAACCAATTTTTAGCACTGTTCGCTGTGCCCGTAACATATTGCATAGGCACATCTGCACCTGCGTGCAACATTGCATTAAGCTTAGTGAAAACCACATCTAAGACACGCGCGACATCTTCTGCGACCTGGTCGGATGCCTCAAATGGTACAGCAGCCAACTCCAGATTAAGTGTAGATGTATCGGGTAGATCAGTAACAGCCTCGAATATATTGTTCATCTCAGCTGGATCGCAACGTTCCTTGTTTTGTGTATCTTCTTTAAATTCGGCCCAAAAATTTCTAAACTTCGCGCGCAATGCGTATTGACGCTCCATAGTTTTACGGTTTTCGCGCGCACCCGATTCGGATGCAGCAGATGTTATTGGTGGTGAGCCCATATTTAATGACGGAGCCGGCCCTAGATCACTCAGAGGATTAGCAAACCCGCGATCGGCAATTGGTGGTCTTATTCCCACATTAGCCGCTTTGAGTGCCTCCGCGGTTAAAAGCAGTCCCCCAAGCCCCCGTGTTTTTACCTCGGTCCGGCCTATTTTGCCGATGGGTTTTTCCGCGGATTTGGCCGGGGTTTTTTGTCCTCCTCCTCCTTCTTTTCCCGCTCCTCCTGCTGAATTGGAATTCATCTTATTTCGTAATTATACATTATGCCCCTATTTTTTTCAAAACGTGACTCCCTTACACATAACGTAAAAATGATAATACCGATAATTTAAGAAATCCATCCTACATTTCCTAAATTATCACCAAACCCGCATAAAAATATTCGTATATTATATAAATATGCCGAAACATGCGAAATGTCCGATAGGAACACGTAAAAATAAGAAGACGGGAAATTGCGTAAAAACAAGCCTAAAGACATCCAATGGAACGCGTAAAAACAAGATGACTGGAGGTAGCCCAAAAGAGAGCCCCAAATCCCCGGATGATGTTTGTAGCATATGTTTAGATGTGTTAGATGACGACAAGTATAAGACAAAATGCAATCATGTATTCCACTCAAAATGTCTCGGCATGGCGTGCAAGGCAAGCAGTTCCAAAAAATGTCCCTATTGCAGAGCACCAATTATTGAAGATTGTAAGGGCCTACAAGACATAGACAGTATCGGTATCATGCCCTATTTAAGCGCAATGTTTTTTTACACAAGTTCTTATGGAAGAGCGGATGTAGATAAAGCGAGAGCGGACAATGATGCGGTTATAAAGCGATATTTAGACAATCCTAAATTTGACCCCAATGTGACCGATGATCAAGGCCGGACACCACTTCACGTCGCGGTTCAGCACAGGCGAGCATCAGTAGTTAATAACCTATTGGCGCGCAAAGATATTAAGGTCGATATTCGCGACAACAATGGGAAACTCGCAATCGAGTATGCACTGGATTTAGGTAATAACGATGCTCTTGCCGGATTTAGAAAACATAGGAAGAAATTGCCGAAAGGTGTCCGCAATTTGATTTAAGGCATCGATTTGTCCCATTTCAAATGTTCATTTGTCCCATTTCAAATGTTCATCGATGTAAAACGACATAAATATTTCCACCCAGATATATTACACAATAAACATGGCCCTTTTCGCAGCATCAGATGATCATGAAATGTATGTGACGAAGCGCAATGGACAAAAGGAAACAGTCGCGTTTGATAAAATCCTGCAACGAATCAAGAATACCGGAATGGAGGCGGGCATACAGCTAAACTACACTACCCTCGCGATGAAAGTCATTGATCAATTGTTCGACGGAATTTCTACCACCCAAATCGATGAACTCAGTGCCGACCAATGTGCGTCATTGGCCTCGACCCATCCAGATTATAACGCCTTGGCCGGACGCATTGTCGTATCCAATCTCCAGAAAAATACGTCGTCTTCCTTTTCTCATGTCGTAAAACAATTATATGCATTTCGCGATAAACACAACAATATATCTCCCCTGGTTTCGGACACATTGTATCAAATGGTCAATGACCATGGCGAAGAGTTGGACGCATTGTGCGATTACTCGCGCGATTATCTGATCGATTTTTTTGGATTTAAGACGTTGGAACGAGCATATTTGATGAAAATCGACAAAAAAGTGGTGGAGCGACCGCAACATATGTGGTTACGCGTGTCTATCGGTATTCATGGGTCCAATATGGAACGCGTAAAGGAAACGTATGAATACATGTCTTTGAAGTATTTCACGCATGCGACGCCGACTTTATTCAATGCCGGTACGCCCCGCCAACAATTGTCGTCGTGTTTTTTGCTGGCTATGGAGAGTGATAGTATTCCAGGTATTTACAATACATTGAGTGACTGTGCTAATATTTCGAAATGGGCGGGCGGAATTGGACTTCATATTCATAATATTCGCGCAACCGGAAGTCATATTCGCGGAACAAATGGAACATCGAATGGTATTGTTCCCATGTTACGGGTCTTCAATAATACGGCAAAATATGTTGATCAAGGAGGCGGAAAACGAAATGGTAGTTTTGCGATTTATTTGGAGCCATGGCACGCCGACATTGAGATATTCTTGCAAATGCGCAAGAACCATGGCGACGAGGAGCTCAAAGCCCGCGACCTGTTTTACGCATTATGGATGCCCGACTTGTTCATGGAACGCGTGAAAGCCGATGCGGATTGGACACTCATGTGCCCAGACGAGTGTCCGGGTTTGGCCGATGTATATGGAGACGAATTCAATGAATTGTACAAACGTTACGAAGACGAGAAACGCGGTCGCAAGACGATGAAGGCGCGAAAACTGTGGTTTCAAATCCTCGATGCACAAATGGAGACGGGCACACCGTATTTATGTTACAAGGACGCGGCAAACAAGAAATCGAACCAAAAAAACGTGGGCGTCATCAAATCGTCCAACCTTTGCACGGAAATCATGGAGGTTTCCACCCCGGATGAAACCGCTGTGTGTAATTTAGCGAGTATTGCACTTCCGGCATTTATCGATCATACTACGACTCCGCCCAGTTATGATTTCGCAAAATTGCATACAATCACCAAGGCGATGACGTATAATCTGAACAAGGTAATTGATGTGAATTATTATCCCACGGACAAAACGAAGGCGAGCAATATGCGGCATCGGCCGGTGGGAATTGGCGTTCAGGGTTTGGCCGACACCTTTATCCAACTGGGTTTCGCATTCGCATCCGACGCAGCAAAAGATCTGAATCGTAGAATATTCGAGACGATGTATCATGCAGCATTGGAACAGTCGTGCGAAATGGCCAAATTGGAGGGGGCATATGAGACATTTGCAGGTTCACCCGCGAGTCGCGGCGAATTGCAATATGATATGTGGGGAGTGACGCCGACGGAGGGGCGTCACGATTGGTCTGCATTAAAGGAACAAATAAAAATTCATGGATTGCGAAATTCACTTTTACTTGCCCCGATGCCTACTGCATCTACATCGCAAATTTTGGGATATAATGAGTGTATTGAACCGATTACATCGAACATTTACAGTCGGCGCACATTGGCGGGGGAGTTTATTATGGGAAATAAATATTTGATGCGTGAGCTCTTGGATTTGGGATTATGGAACGAGCAATTGAAGAATAATATGATTGCGAATCATGGGTCGATTCAGCATATAACTACAATCCCGGAAAACATTCGCGAAAAATACAAGACGGTTTGGGAAATCCCGATGCGCCATTTGATTGATATGGCGGCGGACAGAGGGGCATTTGTGTGCCAGAGTCAGTCGCTCAATTTATGGATGGAAGACCCGAATTACGGGGCGCTTACGTCGATGCATTTTTACGCATGGGGAAAGGGGCTGAAAACGGGCATTTATTATTTGCGCCGCAGGGGGCGACATCAGGCGCAACAATTCACGATTGAGCCAGAAAAGGGTGTAGGTGCGGGCAATCACGAGGAGGATATTTGCGAAATGTGCTCCTCTTAGGGGAACCATAGGTTCCCTTGCTTTGCAATTATCCATAAAATTGATAGGGTTTTATTTCAATATGTATGTTGTGTTTGTCTGGATACAAACACAACCAATACAGAAAAAATCCAGAAATGGAATTGTAATCATACAATAATGCCCGGCCTTTTGTGTGATAGAATATAATATGTAAAAATACACATTATATTTGTAATAAATTATTGGACACAAATGTCTTAATTATCTACGATTCCTTTCTAGTTGTATTTTTCCTGCGTAGTTTGATTTGACGGGTTTTGTATTTTCTTCCACCTGATTTCTTACTTGGGTTTGGTTTCTTACTTGGTGCAAGAAAGTCTTTCGTAAGACCCCACTTTGTTGCGTTATCTAGGCCTAGTTTTTTCTCAAATACACTTTCTAGTGCCCGTTGTTCAAACCGAGGCACTATGCTGTCTTGCGCGGTTTTAAAAAATCTATAATAAATCTCATCGCTTGGTTTTTGATTGGAACTGACTTGTGTAGTAAGTCTTTTCTGCATATCACTGGTGCCAGGAGCAGCTACTGTAAACTGCATAAATCGATTCCCATATAATCTCGAAGGTCCATCAAACCTACGTAAACTCGTGTCTATAAGTGTAAATGGTTCGTTTATACGTACAGGTGATCTGTAATAGAATTCTATTCTGTATACTTTTCCCTTTTCTAGTTCTTTTAGTGTTAATTCACCCTCTTTTTGTTCAAACGCGGCCATTATATATATATATATATATTATTTCATTTATTTGGTATGCCTTTCCTAAAATAGAATATAATTATGTTTTTTCTCCTAAAATTATGGTTCCCTTTCTTTGCAAAACCCCCTCATTAATTAGTGGGACCCTAGATTTCCCTGCTTTCTTATCCATAAAATTGATAGGTTTTTGTTTCAATATGTAATTCTAAATATCAAAATAAATCCTATCATGGAGCAAGACCAACTAAGTTCAATGGAAGAGAGCCCATTATGTTGTGTTTGTCTGGATACAAACACAACCAATACAGAAAAAATTCAGAAATGGAATTGTAATCATACATTTCATGCGGCTTGTATAGCCAATTGGAACGTTTCGTGTCCAATGTGTCGAACACAGCATAGATTAAAAAGCCAGCCCGGTTCCAATCCAGTCACAGTGACCTGGACACTATCGCGAAATCCGGCGTGTATAATAGACATTGAAACAATGAAGCAGAGTTTTATTCGCGTGCCCGATCAATATATTCCCATGTATAAAAACACATGGAAAGATCGCGATTGCATATTACACAATCATACTATGTTGTATCTACGCACATATGGGGTTTTGGGTATTTGCGAAGATTGCAATACCATTCAACCATATAACTGTATTCACTCATCGAATTCAAATGATGAATAAATTACACCCTTGAACATTGAATAACGGCAAAAATATAATGCATGCATACATGTATATTAATGTTTTTTTCTCCTGAAACCGCGGATTTTTGTATTCGCGACAAAGAAGAAGAAGAGGAAGAAGAAAAAGATCCCCACTATACATCAGATCAAGATGAAAAAGAGGCGTTTGATATAGAGTCGGCAAAAAAACCATTCACTCCCATACCGTATCGTGGATTTTTAGATATAATGGACACTATGAACATTAAATTTGGATATAATGACGGCAAATTATCAGCGGCGTTAGATCTAATTTCTTTGTATTTAAAGGGCCAAAAAATGCTGTATTTAGAAGCAAAATCTTATTGTGAATTTTATCTATATCGTCTAATGATTCCTGCAATTTTTATTTCGTCTGCATCGTCAGTCGTCAGCGGAATATTTTATGATAATACGACCGCTGTAAAGATTGTTTCCGCAACAAGTGCTGCGAATACTGTTATTTTATCACTCGTAAATTTTTATAAGTTAGATGCGAAGGCAGAAGCGCATAAAATGACTGCATATTCATTCGACCAACTTATTTCAGAATGTGAATTTACGTCTGGTAAAATATTACTAAGCAATGTATCCGAAAATAAAAAGAATGGCGAGCCCGAACAAGCGAATCAATTCGAAAAACCGGTGAAATATGATATTCAATTTGTTCAAAATTTTATTACGCAAATTGAAAAAAAGGTAAAGGAGATCAAAGAAAAAAATCAGTTCATCATTCCGGATGCAATTAGATACAGATATCCTACAATTTACAACAAAAATATATTTATGGATGTTATCAAAATGCATATAGACGAGATGAAATTCTGCAATGAATTAAAGGTTATTTGTAACGACGAGATTGACGCGCGAAATAAAATTCTCAGCGGTGACAAGTCGCGCAGTGCACGCGAAGAGCTGAGTCGGATGTATCTTGATAAAAATAACAAAATAACAGACATTCTTGACTATCGGAAAACTAGGACAGAATGTGACGAAGATATATCAAACGAATTGAAGAATATAGGTTACAAGGATTCTAAGTGGTTCTGTTACTAACGAGATACAAATGGACAAACACCGCCTTTTATTATAGGTGTAACAACTATAATAAATACAATTTTAATCTAAACGTTCGATTTATCTATTGTAAAAACAATATCGTCATAGCGACCTTTATTTGGTCTTAAATCATATATTTTGATAAATTGTTTCAAATGTTCCGGAACTGCATTTTTAAGTCTATCAATCCAATCCCAATATTGAACATCCTCAATTATTAATATACCATCGTCCGTCATTATTTGTGAATATAATTTTATAAATTGCTGCATACTTTCTAAACTATGGGGGCCATCATCTAACATAAAATCGCATTTTATATTTTTATTTAAAAAATGAGTAATAAAAAAATCGTCATTATATGCGTCAATTGATGAATATAATACAATTCGATCCTTGTTTTTAAGTTCGTCCCATACCGTGTCTAAATGTTGAATATCTAAAGCATGAACCTTCGCATTTATAAAATAATCATTCCATAATTTTATACTTCCGCCATTTGTAATTCCCTGAGTTCCGTCTCCGATTCCTACTTCTAATACATTTTTAGCAGTTTCCTTTTTACTTATCAATAATTTTTGATAGAGAGGCAAATATGAATGTACAGTATTTTTGTCTGTTCTCGAATTATCGACTAGTTGGTCTAAACTCATTTTTATTAAACGTAGATTTTTTTGTGCTTGAGTGTCCGTATTTATACTTTTTCCTCGATTTATTTGCTAAAATAAAGGCCTTTTTTTTATGGTCACACCCTTTTTCAATTATATCGTAATCAACTGCCGCCGCTTTTCCAGATGTTAATGAACTTGCTAATCTGGCGATCCCCCATGATTGCGGCGTTTGATTTGGTCTTGAACCGGATGAATAGTATGCCCCTTCTCCTTTTTTAACAATTTGATTCAATGCGGATAAATTACAACCAGTTTTCGCGACCAATTCTGCATTTGGTGTGATATTTTCTATATTGTATATTTTACGAGCAGCTAATATATGTTTTGAAGTTTTATTTTTATACGACGGTACTCGTTTCCGTGTATAATATTTATTTTTTTTATACATATTTTGTGATTTTATTAACATATTAAATTGTGTTTTTTTATCCTTTTTTGTTAAAACCTTGGGTAAATATCTTATTGGGAACTGTATCAAATTCATTTATTTTATATGTATAAAAGAATTTTTGGCTTTAGAATTGTGCAATTCTTTGCCGGGTTAAATGTGCATATCGCCATTTGTAATGTGATGGTGTAAAAAGAATGCGAGACCTAGGACGGTATCAATAGACAACGGCAAATATGCATTTCGTTTTTTCTGAAATGCATAAATCGCCGCCGCCAAATACAATAACCCATGGATTATACGATATTCAGACCACCACGTTTTGCCGCCAGATTCAAATGCATTGAGTCGTAACTTTCCAAAATATAGATAGAGGAAACTCATCGAAATTGCGAATAATACGATACCATAATACGGAAGCCATGATTCGTCTAAATATAACGGCAATATAGACAATACAATCCGCATGGGAATACATCCCAACAAAAATGCACGAAATCGTTGTTGTTGATCCATTATATAGTGCGTATAGATAAGATTCTGTTATATAGGGTCTCATATGCATCCTATGGGCAAATCATCGCGGACAAAAGTACATGACCCATCAAGAGACCATTTGACTACCATTGCGAATACTTCCACGCCGGCGGCTATAGCATCACGCACCGCGGCTCTATATTCAGGATCAATCATGGATGCTTGAAACGACGTGACGTCGCTACGCTGAATCACAAATCCCATTAGACACCGCGTTTTCGATATACTCTTTATTTTGGTGAGTTCTTGGACATGTTTTAGAGCACGCGGGCTTATTGTATCCGTTATTTTCTTTCGATATCCATCTGGAAAATAGGCAACTTTGGATCGAAAATCGCGGTCCTTGTAACACTTCCCCACACGGTCTTTTGCATAAATATCTTCATAATCCGCCAATGGGACATTTTTAATTTCCAATAGGAACGGACAACCGTCTTTATCTATTCCGCTGAAATCAAACCGAGAATGGAGACCATATTGTTCAACCACAATCGATGTTTCACGTCGATAAGACAACACGTTTCGCAGTCTTGATAATAAATTTTGCTGGATCGCATTTTCGATCAACGTTTCCGCCAGTTTCGGGTTGATACCGACAATCTCATGATCGTTCGGATGATCTGCGTCGATAGATTTAGACAAATAAAAGGTATAATTGCATTTGGCTTTTACCGAAGTTGATTTAGTCATATATACAAGAGCACCTTTATCCGCCAATCCACCGCATCCCAACGCAGGTGTATGTCCAAGATAATATTGTCCGTCGATACATACATCCGCAACATAAGGTGTTTTGATGGATTGTGAAGGACGTTTTACAACGGTTCCCTCTGTTATGCTCGATAATTCATATAACATTTTGTTTTATAGATATATTTTGTACATGATTTCACACAAAAATCAATTTTATTGCTGCAGGCCTTCATTTGGCGTTTTATATATGTATAAATTATAATGAGTGGCGATATAATATTAATTGGAACGCACCAGGCAAGGTTGCGTGGGTTTTTACATGAGTTATTGTATGCAGATCGGAACCCGGACGAAAGTATTGATACGAATGCAGGAAAGATTAATGCTATATTTGTCGAAAACGGTGGTGCGGCGCTGGGGCGGTTTATGAATTGTGCGGTTGTAAAATTGGAGGTTGGTTATAATAATATTACTATAAATTTGGTTTATCAGGGCGAACTTGACCCAACTGAAGGAGGTGTAGGTCGTGTGTATTATATTGATCAATACCATGCAACAGAAGGTTCCGCGAACCGAATTGTATTTCCAACAATAACAATACCGACACCCGAAGGCATTCTCCCGCTTGGTGGTAAGACTATTTATATTATGCGACATGGTCAGGCTGACCATAACGCACGAAAATACTCTAAAAAAATTCAGTCTTTTGTTGGATTTCGCAACACAAGTTTAACCGAAATCGGCGTTAAACAGGCCGAAAATGCGGCGGACAAAATAGGCAGTGAAATTAACAATATATCACTGATAACATTTTTATTTGCGTCTGATTTAAAACGAACCCGCGAAACAGTGGCTGTAGTTTATTCAAAATTATTCGAGCGAGGAGCCATTACTAAGAGTGAAGACATCACAAAAACAATATATATTTTACCATGTTCTCACGAAGTTCAAACATATTCACCAAAGGGATCCAATCCCTATAATATTGATAAAGCGAACAAGGGCGCTGTGGTTGGTACTGAAAATACACCAACCTGCGCATTTTCGCCCATTATAGAAACAGCTATTAAGAGTACTATCAAATTCATCGCGGATTCTTCCTATTATAATGATTTTTATAATGCGAAATGCCGAGTATCACGAGTATCGCGTTTTTCGAGCTTATTTGGGCGAAGCAGCCGGAAACATTGCAGCACCACGAATATGTTAATCGAGGCAGCACTCATAATTCAAAGCGAGGAGAAAAAGGATACTAATACTATGTATAGTTCGGGATCAGATAGTTCCGGATCACGCCAAAATAGTGATAATAGCGATAGTCAAACTAATGAGAAAAATGCTGATAAGAATAGGTATAGATTGGAATCGGTTAGTTCAGAATCGGCTAGCGCAGGATCCCCGCAGGAATCGCCGTCACAAGGAGGTAAAAAAACAGGCAAAAAGAGACAAATGTACAGGAAAACGCGCAAAATAAGATCAGACGGAAACATTATCAAGAGCCGGAATATGCGCAACGATCGGAGAAAACGTCATTCTCGGAAATGAAGTCATGCGTAACTCAAAATGAAAACATATTTTTACAAAACATCGGAGGCAAACATAGGTATCGACCAATGAACTATGCAACCCATGTGGAGTCATCTGGAACAAATGCTCATACAATTCTACCAACTTGGGGCTTTTATAATAAACTCCATTTTTACCCGTCCGTTCAATCTTGCATATGTTACGTCCTACGCGCATCGTGCAAAACGTCTTTTTGTTTTGTGTTTTATGGTATTCATCATCAAATATTTGAGTAAGGTCTATGCCGCAAGGCCAGTTGAATTGGTCTTGTGCATTTGCGCATCGTTCCATTTCAATACGTATCATTTCTTTATCAAAATCGATATTATGCGCGACTATCGTATCACATAGCATATATTCTTCATAGAATTCATGCATGGCCTTTTCTATAGAGACCCCACCCGCGCACATTTCGCGAGTAATTCCGGTGATCTCAGTAATGCGGTCCGGAATTTCAATGGTATCTGCAATCTTGATATACAAATCGACTGATTTGACGACACGCCAATATTGGGTGTCGAAAATAACGAATGTGAGTTGTAAAATATGAGGCAGATCTGTTAATGCGATAGTTGCGCGTTTTTTGGGCACGAGCCCCGTTGTTTCGACGTCGAATACCATAATTCGACGTCGCCTATGCGGTTCCTTTGAATCCACATCAGCCATTCCAACAATAATAGTGAAATTATTTTGATGATGGATACTTTTTAAGGATCATGTAATCAATTTTACACCATTGAATAAACAAATCCTAAGACATGCCTTATGCGTGCTATTTATTTCTTTCAATGTAGTAACCGTTGGCTATAAAAAAACAATATGTACAACTTTACATGATCATTTTTGTTGAGCACAGTCTATGGTGCGTTATCGTTGGCGATTTAATTTGTTCGATGCGGAGCTTCCGAATAATACAGGTCCATGGCCGCGTTGATTAGATAGTGTATGGTTTCTTCGCGTAGTGGGTCCGTGGGCGGAATGTCTATATTCGCAATGCGTTTTTTGACGAGGGGGTCCATTTCGCCGAGGACATAGACGGAACCATTAAATGTGGTTATGACGTTGCCGTCGATGTCTATAATTCGACTGGTGCGAATCAAATTTCCGCGATCTTCGTAATATAATCGCATATGCATGTCTATGTGCCATTTATTTGCGATTTTTGCAGACGTCGGTTTCGATTCGACTGTACATTCCATACTAAATATAGATATTTTTGGTTCAGACAGCGACGCCAATATTTGCCCTCTGGGTTTGAATACAATTGGCCTTTCCTTCAATGATAGTGGCGCGATTTCTAGCACACACTCTATGTACGTATTATCCGCATATACAGCACAGCGAACAACTTCGTTGAATGAAATACGGACAGCTCGACACGTCATGGTAATAGTAACTTGATTACATAATATGCATTCTTCTCTATTTACGAAAAGCATTTCAATTTTACGCATATGAATATATGGCGGCATAGAATTACTCAAATTTTGGAACCCGATTATAATGAAATGTCTGCTTTC
>Ga0214919_10003135_pt1 | contig 25291 bp, 22 predicted proteins | sample LL1503_MetaG_FD_177994 | JGI IMG/M metagenome (GOLD analysis project Ga0214919, IMG submission 177994) | Freshwater microbial communities from Lake Lanier, Atlanta, Georgia, United States - LL-1503 | ecosystem: Environmental > Aquatic > Freshwater > Lake | place: USA: Georgia | collected... | reverse complement strand
TCCTGCATGATTGTGCGAGTGCTATCGATAGTTGCCTTCTTATCAATCACAAAACCGCGCATAACAGGTTTGCTGCGTTGGTGGCCAAGAATTCTATTCTCCCATAATGGTGAGGTCATCATTAAAGCTTGGCGTTGACGATCTTCTGGAATCAATCCGATACCTAGATCATGTCTATCTGCAACACTTAATTCATCAATAGAAGTACCATGAAATTCAATTGAACCGTTGTAATCACGAAGTCCCATAATCGCTTCTACAAGTTCTGCTTGGCCATTTCCTTCAACTCCTGCAATACCTACAACTTCTCCTGCATGCAGATTAAAAGATATATTTGAGAGCAGATCCCGACTTCCCGTTGCGGTCGGAATGGAAACATCTTTGAGTGCCAAGGTGATCTCATCACGTCGGGTGTGTCCCAATGTTGAAGGTTTTGGCAGTTCGCTACCAACCATGAGCTCTGCTAATTGGCGAGCGGTTACATCCTTGGATTTCACCTCAGCAACTGTTGCACCCTGTCGAACAACCGTGACCTCATCGGCAACACGCAAAACCTCATCGAGCTTGTGAGAGATAAAGATGACCGCCATACCTTGGGCGCGTAAACCTTCGAGGGCTTGGAAAAGATCATCAACCTCTTGTGGGACCAATACCGCTGTGGGTTCATCAAAGATCAATATATTTGCACCGCGGTATAAGACCTTTAAAATCTCTACCCGTTGGCGCTGACCAACTCCTAGCTCTTCAACAAGAACATCTGGATCAATATCTAGGCCATATTGCGCCGCCATTTCTACAACCTTTGCGCGGGCACCTGCAAAATCAATTGTTGCTCCATGCTTTGGCTCTGAGCCTAAAATAATATTTTCAAGAACGGTGAAATTATCTGCCAACATGAAGTGTTGGTGGACCATTCCGATACCGGCTTCAATTGCATCGTTAGGGTTCTTAAAGTGAACCTCTTTGCCATTTACTAAAATCTCGCCACTATCTGGACGTTGCATGCCGTACAAAATCTTCATTACCGTTGACTTACCAGCGCCATTTTCACCAACGAGTGCGTGCACAGTTCCTGTTTCAACCTTGATTGAAACATCCTTGTTCGCAATAACGCCTGGGAAGCGTTTCGTTATGTGTCGCAGTTCTACTGCTACAGACACTGTGAGTCTCCTTTGACTAGCACCGCATGAAAAACATTTGGCCCAACAAGGAGATCTAACTCCATTGTTGGGCCAAACGCCACTTTCTAACTAATCAATTCCTCAAAGCCTTATGGCTTTGTTGGAACCTTGATCTTTCCTGACTTGATTGCAGCTGCAGCCTTATCGATCTGAGCCTTGTACTTGTTGATGTATCCACCTGAGTAAGAAACGCCAACACCATCAAGTGAGAGGTTGTATACGCGACCGTAGATACCTGACTCATCAAGAACGTCGTTAACTGATGAACCTGCAACTGCTGTTGCGATTACATCGTAAACAGCGCGGTCAACACGCTTGATCATTGATGTGAGCATGTTCTTCTTCTCAGCTGCTGAAGCTGTTAGGTACTGATCAGAGTCAACTCCGATAGTCCAAACCTTCTTGCCAGCCTTTGCAGCATCTGCTGCAGCTGCGAAGTTACCCGCACCTGAACCGCCTGCTGCTGAGTAGATAACATCGATACCCTTATCGATCATTCCCTTTGCAATAACCTTTGCCTTAGCTGGGTCATTGAAACCACCGAAATCAGGTGGCTCTGTAACGTACTTGACGTCAACAGTTGCTGACTTCTTTGTTGCCTTAACACCAGCAACGAATCCAGCTTCAAACTTCTGTAGTAGTGGAATACGAACTCCACCGATGTATCCGATCTTTCCTGACTTTGATGCAAGTGCTGCTGCAACGCCAGCTAGGTATGAACCCTGCTCTTCAGCGAATACAAGACCTGCAACGTTCAGTAGATCTACTGATGCATCATCGATGATTCCGAACTGTGTGTTTGGATAATCTGATGCAACCTTCTTGATTGGTCCTGCGTAGAGGAATCCAACAGCGATGATTGGGTTGTATCCAGCCTTTGCTAGCAAGCGGAGCTTGTCTTCGCGCTCTGAATCTGAACCAGTTGTAACTGTTACTTCCTTAGCTGCAACACCAAACTTCTTCTTTGCAAGATCTAGACCTGCTGCTGCTGAGTCGTTGAATGACTTATCGCCACGTCCACCGATGTCATAAGCAAGGCCAACTTTTACCTTTGTTGCCGCTGTTGCTGGAGCGACAAAAGCTGTCGCAGCCATAACAGTTGCAGCAACAACTGCTACAAGACGAAATACTTTCTTCAATTTTCCTCCAAGGATTCAAGGGGATCTTCAATAACAGCTTTTTAAAGGCAATTAAGGAAGCTTTGTGTAATCGCGAGCCTATTACTTGCCTATGAATAAACTCAACACGCTGGGGCTGATTTTGATGTCGGGGGTGTAACGTTTTGGAAAACTCTCAACCATTAGTTGAGGTGGAAGGGGTAATTACTTCACTAAACCCAGGTTTTTATAGGTATCTGACAGGGTTGAGCTGGCAACTACCCGGGCTTTTTCCGCACCTTCGTGCAGAAGGTCTATCAGGTGCTTCTCATCCTCGAGCAGCTCTAGCGCCTTTGTACGAATAGGGCGTAGGTACTCAACGACAACCTCGGCGACGGAACCCTTGAAATCACCATATCCCTTGCCCTCAAACTCATTTTCCAGATCAGTAATTGATCGGCCAGAAAGTGAAGAATGAATCGTCAGTAAATTACTAATGCCAGGCTTTTCTTTTTCATCAAACTTCACTTCGCGGCCCGCATCTGTTGCAGCGCTCTTAATCTTCTTTGTATTCGCCTCAGGGGTATCCATGATTTCTAGAACTCCCGCAACCGAGCCCGATGATTTACTCATCTTTGCCGTTGGCTCTTGCAGATCGTAAATCTTTGCGCCCGCCTTCAAAATATAACCTTCTGGCAATCTAAAGGTTTCACCGAAGCGAGAGTTAAAGCGAGTAGCTAAATCACGTGTTAATTCGATGTGCTGGCGTTGATCTTCACCAACCGGAACATAATGTGCTTGGTACAAAAGAATGTCTGCAGCTTGCAACATCGGATACGTGAAAAGCCCAACGCGAGCACTATCTGCTCCACCCTTTGCAGACTTATCTTTGAACTGCGTCATGCGGCTTGCCTCGCCAAAACCTGCAAGGCACTCCATGATCCAACCCAATTGATTATGTTCTGCAACATGTGACTGCACGAAAAGTGTTGATTTTTCAGGTGAAATTCCTAGTGCGATTAACTGTGCGGCAGATGCCAAGGTGCGCTTTCTAAAGAGTGCGGGTTCGATCTCGCCAGTTAAAGCATGCAGATCAACGATGCAGTAAAAAGCATCATTGCCATCTTGAAGCTCTACCCATTGCTTTAGGGCACCTAAGTAATTACCCAGGTGGAAGGAGTCACTTGTTGGCTGAATGCCTGAAAGAACTCGCTTCTGTGTCATGGGCGTAATTCTTTCACACAGATGCTGTTCGCGAGATCAATAACTGCCCCGCGCGCTTGCCTTCCATGGTTAATACAGTGATTCGAATGCCATTTACGTTCACCACATCATGAACCTGCGGAATTCGACCCAAGAAGTGCATCACAAAACCGCTGGCGGTCTCGTATGGACCTTCAGGGATATCCAGCTTTGTCTCTTCAATTAAATCCTCAATTGAAATCAAGCCATCAACTTCAAAATCTCCGGTGCGCTCTTCTAGCGAAACCTCGCTGTCATGCTCATCGTATTCATCGCGAATATCGCCAATAAGCACTTCTACAAGGTCTTCAAGGGTCACGATTCCATCGGTGCCACCGTACTCATCTAAAACGATTGCAAGGTGCTGGCCTTGAGTACGCATCTCTGAAAGAGCAGGCAAAACACCCTTTGTTCCAGGTAAGTACATAATGTTTCTGACGAGTTCAACAATCTTGGTGCTCTTATTTGCAAGAGATGTATCCAAAAGATCGCGAACGTGAATAAAGCCCACAACTTCATCAGAGGAGCCACGAACAACTGGGTACCGCGAATGTGCCTTATCGACGGCAAGTTCGATCGCCTTGCCAACAGTCAATGAAGCATCCATGAAATCAACTTCGGTGCGCGGAACCATAACCTCGTGGACCTGTCGTTCTGAGGCGTTAAATACTTCTTCAACGATGTCACGTTCTTCATCAGATAAAGCGGCATGGCCAGTAACAAGATCCAGCAACTCTTCTTCAGACATCTGCGAGCGCTGCTCCTTGGGATCGACACCAAAGGCGCGAACAACAAAATCGGTCGACTTAGAAAGCAACCAAATAATGGGGCGGAAGATATTTGCCACAATGTTGATGATTCCTGCGGTCGTCATAGCAATCTCTTCAGCTCTAAAGAGAGCCACTCGCTTTGGAACTAGCTCACCAAAGACCAATGAGAAGTAAGCGATCACTAATGTGACGCCGATCAGGGAAACTGTGGTTGCCCACCCTGTTGCAAGACCCAATGACTCAAGCCATGGAATTACATAATCACCAAGTTGATCAGCACCTAAGGCCGCTGAGAGAAAACCGCTGACAGTTACACCAATTTGAACCGCAGCTAATAGACGGTTGGGGTGTTCTGCAAGGGCGGCTACGCGAGCTCCACGTTTTCCACGGGATGCGATTTGGCGGACCTGGCTATCTCGAAGTGAGATCAATGCAATTTCTGCAGCAACAAAGAAGGCGGCCAGAATAATCAAGCCGGCGATCGTCGCTAAGTCAGCGATCAGGGCTGCCAACGAGGGAGGTTCCATTATGTGAGAAGTATACGATCTCACAACCGCGCCGCGAAGCGAGATCTTCCCTTATAGGGGGTTTACGCGTAATCTTCGAGCGTTGGCCAACCGGCCATCACCTTCATCCACGGACCGTCGGGCACGTACCTGCCCGGAGAAGGAGAGCAATCTCATGGCATCAGTAGTTTTTGATGGCGCATCACGTATCTATCCAGGAACAACAGCACCTGCAGTCGACAAGTTAAATCTCACCGTTAATGATGGAGAGTTTTTAGTTCTTGTTGGTCCATCAGGTTGCGGTAAGTCAACATCACTTCGTATGTTGGCAGGACTTGAAGAGATCGATGGCGGCAGAATTTTAATTGGCGATCGCGACGTTACAAATGTTGCACCAAAGGATCGCGATATTGCGATGGTGTTCCAGTCATACGCACTGTATCCACACATGACAGTTGCAGAGAACATGGGCTTCGCACTTAAGATCGCAGGAACTCCAAAGGAAGAGCGCGATCGTCGTGTTCTAGAAGCAGCAAAGTTGCTTGACCTCGAGCCATACCTAGAGCGCAAGCCAAAGGCTCTATCAGGTGGACAACGTCAGCGCGTTGCAATGGGTCGCGCAATTGTTCGCGAACCTCAGGTTTTCCTTATGGATGAGCCACTATCAAACCTTGATGCGAAGTTGCGTGTAGCAACTCGTACACAGATCGCTGCATTGCAGCGTCGTCTAGGAATCACAACTGTTTATGTAACTCACGACCAGGTTGAAGCTATGACTATGGGTGATCGTGTTGCAGTATTGAAGGATGGCTTGCTACAGCAGGTTGATACTCCTCGTAACCTTTATGACAACCCAGCAAATGCTTTCGTTGCAGGCTTCATCGGATCCCCTGCGATGAACCTACTTATTGCACCTGTTGAAGGTGGCAAGGCAAAGCTTGGCGATCTAGCAATCGATGTTCCTGCAACTGCTGGTTCATCTGTAACTGTTGGTGTTCGTCCAGAAGGCTTCACACCTTCATCTAAGGGCTTCCATGTTCTTGTTGAAGTTGTTGAAGAGCTTGGATCAGATGCTTTCGTTTACGGAAAGCCAGCTGATGCCAATGTTAAGTTTGCTAACGCTTCAGATGAAGGCGCACAAGTAATTGTTCGCTGGGATCCAAAGAACCCTCCAAAGCCTGGTGACACAATCACCGTTGAGGCTGTTAAGGGCGCGGTTCACCTATTTAACTCAACAACAGGTGAGCGCATCTAATACGGATTAACAAAAACCCGCGGGAGCAAATGGCTGCCGCGGGTTTTTTACTGTCTACATTAAGCCATTGCCTTCTTAAGCCATTGCTAACTTTAGATTGGCGTCAATTGAGTTCAAGAACTCTTGTGTTGTTTGGTATGGCGCATCCTTTGAGATCAAGAGTGACAAATCCTTTGTCATCTTTCCTTGCTCAACGGTTTCGATACATACACGCTCAAGAGTTGAACAGAACTTTGCAAGCTCTGCGTTGTTATCAAGCTTTGCACGGTGTGCAAGACCCTGTGTCCACGCAAAGATTGATGCGATTGGGTTTGTTGAAGTCGCCTTACCTGCTTGGTGATCGCGGTAGTGACGTGTCACAGTTCCATGAGCAGCCTCTGATTCGCAGATTTTTCCATCTGGTGTCATCAATACAGATGTCATCAAACCAAGTGAACCGTAACCCTGTGCAACGGTGTCTGATTGAACATCGCCGTCGTAGTTCTTACATGCCCAGACGTAGCCACCCTCCATACGCAATGACATAGCAACCATGTCATCGATCAAACGGTGCTCGTACCAAATACCTGCAGCATCAAACTGTGTCTTGAACTCTGCCTGGTAAATCTCTTCAAAGATGTCCTTGAAGCGACCATCGTAAGCCTTAAGAATTGTGTTCTTAGTTGATAGATACACAGGAAACTTACGAAGTAATCCGTAGTTCAAAGATGCACGTGCAAAGTCGCGAATTGAATCATCGACGTTGTACATCGCCATTGCAACACCTGAAGATTCAAAGTTGAAAACCTCTGTGTTGATTGGCGCTGAACCATCTTCGGGAACAAATGAGATTGTCAGCTTTCCTGGACCTGGAACCTTGAAATCTGTTGCGCGGTACTGATCACCAAATGCGTGACGACCGATAACGATTGGCTTAGTCCAGTGAGGAACCAAACGAGGAACGTTGCTGATGATGATTGGCTCACGGAAGATAACTCCACCAAGGATGTTGCGGATTGTTCCGTTAGGAGACTTCCACATCTTCTTCAGACCAAACTCTTCTACTCGAGCCTCATCTGGAGTGATAGTTGCACACTTAATTCCGACGCCATGCTTTTGGATGGCACGAGCTGAGTCAATAGTTACCTGATCATCTGTCGCATCGCGGTGCTCCATACCAAGGTCGTAGTACTCAAGATTCACATCTAGGTAAGGCAGAATCAATGAATCCTTGATGAACTGCCACATGATGCGTGTCATCTCATCGCCATCGAGTTCGACGACTGTGCCCGTTACTTTGATCTTGCTCATTTGCGCTCCCTACTTAGTGTGTCTTGTTAATTACAGTGTCTGAACATCTGCTTGTTTTGCACGAACCGCTTCAGCTGCTTCCTTAAGGGCTGCAACTTCTGTATCGGTCAATGTGCCTTCTACAACCTTCTTCACACCAGTGCGACCGATCTCGGCTTCTACGCCAAGGTACACACCAGAAATTCCGTACTCGCCATCTACCCATGCACATACAGGCATGACAGCACCTGAATCCTCAATAACAGCCTTTGCCATACGTGCTGCCGCTGCAGATGGCGCGTAGTACGCAGAACCTGTCTTAAGAAGAGCAACTACTTCTGCTCCACCATTGCGTGTGCGATCAACAAGCTCAGCAATTTCTTCTTGTGACAGCAGATCACTCAGTGGCTTGCCATCAACTGTGCAACGACTTGGAACTGGAACCATGGTGTCACCATGTGAACCAAGGGTTAATGTCTTTACAGCTGCAACCTTTACGCCCAGCTTTTCAGCAACAAAGTTTGTGAAGCGTGCTGTGTCCAACATTCCTGCCTGACCCATTACGCGATTCTTTGGGAAGTTTGTTGCGATCTGTGCCAAAGCAGTCATCTCATCAAGTGGATTTGAAACCACGATGATGACAGCGTTAGGAGAATGCTTTGCAATATTTTCAGCAACACCACGAACGATGCCGGCGTTAACACCAATTAAATCCATGCGGCTCATGCCAGGCTTGCGTGGAAGTCCTGCAGTAATCACAACAACATCTGAGTTAGCTGTTGCTTCATATCCAGCACCTTCAGGAGTTGTTGTTGCTCCGATGATCTTTGTTTCAAATCCCTCGATAGAACGGGATTGATTCATGTCTAGAGCTAAGCCTTCTGACTTACCTTCGAGGATGTCAGTTAAAACCACGGTATCGAAAACATCATATTCAGCTAGACGAAGAGCTGTTGTTGAACCGTAGAAACCTGCACCGACTACTGTGACTTTGCCACCCATCGTGACTCCATTCATGGCTGATTGCGAATGGGGCAACTCTACCGCCCGCGAGGAAGTGCGATTGCCAGCACAAAAAGTGCAATCGCTATTGCAAGCGGAAGATAAAACTCAATGCGACGGAAATCTCGAGATTTGAGAGCCACGCCCATGGTTCCTGCCGCTATAAAAAGTGATCCGCCTCGCACTATGCCGAGAACTCCTAAAACCACTCCAGTCAGGACTAATCCATAACTTACAAGGCTTAGCAGGCGATTACTTAGCTGCATGCATCAACCACATTGGTCAGCAACATTGCACGGGTCATTGGACCGACTCCCCCAGGCATTGGCGCAACATATGAAGCCTTGTCAAATACTCCAGGACATACATCACCTTGAAGTCCTTCAGGTGTTCGCGAAATTCCGACATCAATTACAACAGCACCTTCTTTAATCATCTCTGCTTTTAAGAAGTGAGCTTGCCCAATTGCTGCGACAACAATATCTGCATTTCTTGTGTGAACATTTAAATCCTTGGTACCTGTGTGGGTCAAAGTTACTGTTGCATTTTCTTGTTTGCGAGTAAGCAGTAATCCCAATGGGCGACCAACTGTTAAACCGCGACCAATAACTGTCACCTCTGCTCCTTGCGTTGAAATCTTGTAATGATCTAGAAGCGCAATAATTCCACGTGGTGTACATGGAAGCGGCGCATCGTAACCAGCAACTAATCGACCCAAATTAAGTGGGTGTAATCCATCGGCATCTTTGCTGGGATCAATAGCTTCAAGAACCTTTTGTGTGTTGATTCCCTTGGGTAATGGAAGTTGAACAATGTAACCGGTGCACTCTTTAGAACCATTGAGATCTGCAATTGCTGCTAACACATCTTTTTCAGTTGCATTACTGGGAAGATCAATTCGAATTGAATTGATACCGACCTCTTGGCAATCGCGATGTTTTCCTCCAACATATGAATGTGAACCTGGGTCATCGCCAACTAAAACTGTTCCAAGACCTGGAGTAACTCCTTGTGCCTTAAGCGCTGTGACTCGTGTGGTTAATTCAGCTTTAATCGCTGTGGCAACCGCCTTGCCATCTAATATCTGCGCGCTCATGATGTAAGCCTATCGACTCAGTTATGCGTGAGAGAAATGTCGAGTATTGGTGAAAAACATCGCGATTCCAGCCGCCTTTGCCGCTGCAATTACCTCTTCATCCCGCACGCTGCCACCAGGCTGTACTACAGCTGTAACACCTGCATCGATAAGGATTTGAAGACCATCGGCAAATGGGAAGAAGGCATCACTTGCCGCGACACTTCCTTTGACTCGATCTCCGGCACGGGAAACAGCTAAACGTGCTGAATCAACTCTGTTGACCTGGCCCATTCCGATTCCAACAGATGCTGTCATCTTTGCAAGCAGGATCGCATTGCTCTTTACCGAACGGACACTTCGCCAAGCAAACTCAAGATCCTTCATAGTCTGTAAATCAACTGGATCTCCGCTGACTTGATTCCATTGTGCTGGTGAATCACCGTGTGCATCAATCACATCTGTTGCTTGCAACAACATTCCGCCAGATACCGGGCGAAGTTCTAAAGGATTAATTGTTGTTACATCACACTTTAAAATTCGAATTGAAGGCTTTTTCATCAATAGCTCTAATGCATCTTCATCAAAATCAGGAGCAATCAAAACTTCGGTGAAGATCTTTGACAATGGCTCAGCCATTGCAAGATCGACCTTTCTATTAGCAGCTACAACTCCTCCAAAGGCAGATACAGGATCACACTCATGGGCATGTTGATAAGCAACAGCAACACCTAATTCGCACACCGCAACACCGCAAGGGTTTGCGTGCTTCATGATTGCAACTGCAGGATCGCGATGATCCAAAACCGCTCTCCAGGCAGCATCGGCATCTGTGTAATTGTTAAATGACATTTCCTTGCCGTGGAGCTGTTGAGCGTTCACGATTCCTAAGGTTGCACCCGAGTAAATCGCAGCATCTTGATGAGGATTTTCTCCGTAACGAAGCGAGCTCTTTCGGCTCCAAATCTGTCCAAACCAATCAGGAAGTTCATTGCTCTCTGATTCTCCAAGCCAGTTTGCAATTGCTAAGTCGTATTCCGCAGTTGTGCGAAATACCTCAAGTGCTAATTGGCGTCGTTCTGCTTCTGTAAAGCCACCTGCCGAAATCGCTGTGATCAACTGGTCGTACTGAGATGGATTAGAAATAACCGCGACAGAGCCATGGTTTTTTGCCGCTCCCCGAAGCATTGATGGGCCACCGATATCAATCTGCTCAATGCACTCTGCAAAACCCGCACCTGATGCGATTGTTTCGGCAAATGGATACAGGTTGATAATGACTAAATCAAAGGGAGCGATATCCAGAGCTGCAATTGCAGCTAAATGTTCAGGATTGTTTTGATCTGCCAAAATTCCACTGTGAATTCGAGGGTGTAATGTCTTAACTCGTCCACCCATAATTTCAGGAAAAGCTGTGTACTGGCTTACCTCTGTGACGGGAATTCCAGCATCTGCCAAATTCTTCGCCGTTGATCCTGTTGAGAGAATTTCGACTCCGGCAGCGTTAAGTGCGCTTCCAACTTCAATCAGACGAGTCTTGTCATAAACACTTACAAGTGCGCGACGTATAGGTTTTCTCATCGTGTAATGGTCTCCAGTGTTGGAATGATCAAGGCGATGGTCGCAACTATGAGACCGCGTTCTACTTTCTTAATTCTCTCATGAAGAGTCGCCTCATCATCGTCTGGCAGCACCGGAACCTCCATTTGAGTAATGATTGGCCCGGTATCAACGCCTGCATCTACCCAATGAACTGTTGTTCCAGTTACCGAGACACCTGCAGCTAGTGCATCCCGAACCGCATGGGCACCTGGAAAATCAGGCAGTAAAGCAGGATGACTATTAATCGTAGGAAAGTAATTAACAAACTCTGGGGACAAAATTCGCATAAACCCCGCGCTTACAACTAAATCTGGTGAGTATTGTTCGACCGCATCAAAAAGTTGCTTGTCCCATTGCTCACGATCGGCGGTCAATTCAACAACGGTGGTGTTTATGGATGCCTTCTTTGCACGTTCTAAAACTTGGGCATCTGCGCGATCTGAAACAACCGCAACAATTTGAATCTCTAACTCTGATGCATCAATAATCGCCTGCGCTAAAGAGCCCTGCCCTGAAGCCAGAATGACTACCCGCTTTCTCATTTACGGGAAATAACTCTTGGTAGGTACAGCGCCAATAAGGCACCTAGGCCAAGCTCAGCCGCGATAGCCAGGGTGAACTTCCATGGCGATACTCCTACGGCAGACATTGCATCGGTGATGAGCGCGCCACTTCCTGAATATCCAACAAATGCTGCAAGTAGAACAGCCACGATCAAACTCTGAACCAATACCTTTTGATTCAGTGAGATTGTCCATGTAACTAAAAGAGCACCAGCCCCAACAACGATTAAAACTCCAAGTAATGAAATAAGTGATTTACCTTCGGGCAAAGCACCTAATAAGGGCATCGCAGGAATCTTGTTTAATCTAAATGAGGTTGGGGAAACTAGAGTTCCTGAACCGACCGCAAAGCCAACGCCTGAAAAGTAAGCCAAGGTTGAAACAATGGCGTTAGGGATATACAAAATATTGAGCAGAAGTAACAGGAAGCCACCAAATATTCCGGGCTGTAAGACTGTTGTTAAGTTCTTTACCATCGAAATATTAATCAGAAGTAGTACACCAAAGGTGATTGATGAGATACCCAACAGCAACGCGATAATCCGCGAGCCATATAAGAAACCTTGGCCTAGGGCGACTCGTCTACCAACGGTTGCGGCGCATAGCAATGTAAAGGGCAAAACGTAAATAAGCGCGAAGAACCACACTGGACGTACTGAGTCTGTCTTTGAAAAGATCGAAGCGGCTACGGCAAAGGCTGTGTAACCGATTGCAAAAACTCCGCGAGCCGGTGCCACTAGAGATGAGTCATTATCTAAACGTTCGATTGTGCGTGCCACACCATTTCGAATTGCAAGGACTGGAAAAATCAATGCACCTAACGGTAGGTATGAAAGGTGCCCTGCTAACCCTGAAGGCGGAAGAGAAAGATCAAAGGGAATTGAATGTGCGCCAATCCAGATCCACAACGCTGCACGTAAGGGATCGCCGGTATTTCCTGTTGCGCTACCTGCGGTTGCCCACGCAAGAAGCGCGATGAAAGATGTAGGAAGTAAGAGCCAAGCAACGCTGCGCAAGACTTGGGGCAATGCAGCTCCAAGTACTCGCGACATCATTGTTATCGGCCCATTATTGCGCGTAACAAACGCGCGGTTTCGCTTGGTGTTTGGCCGACCTTAACGCCAGCTGCTTCTAATGCATCCTTCTTTCCTTGCGCAGTTCCTGATGATCCAGAAACGATTGCACCTGCGTGGCCCATCGTCTTTCCTTCAGGAGCTGTAAAGCCTGCAACATAACCAACCACCGGCTTAGTTACATACTCTGCAATAAAGGCTGCTGCACGTTCTTCAGCATCTCCACCAATTTCACCGATCATTACTATCGCTGTTGTTTCAGGATCATCCTGGAAAGCGCGAAGGCAATCGATATGTGTCGTTCCAATAACTGGATCTCCACCAATACCAACCGCTGTGCTAAATCCAATGTCACGAAGTTCGTACATCATTTGATATGTAAGTGTTCCGGACTTTGACACCAAACCAATTGGACCTGAGCCTGTGATATCTGCAGGAATAATTCCAACATTTGATTTACCTGGGCTAATTAATCCCGGGCAATTAGGTCCGATGATCTGTGTTGTTCCCTTTGTCTGCGCATATGTATAGAAACTTGCAGAGTCATGAACTGGGATACCTTCAGTAATAACAACGACTAAAGGCATAATTGCATCAATTGCATCAATTGCCGCAGCCTTGGCAAACTTAGGTGGAACGAAAACAACTGAGACATTTGCACCAGTTGCAGACATTGCTTCGGCGACTGTGTTGAACACAGGAAGTTGGTGGCCATCGATATCTACAACCTGTCCACCCTTACCTGGTGTTACTCCGCCGACAACCTTTGTGCCTGAAGCCAACATGCGACGGGTGTGCTTGGTTCCTTCAGAACCAGTCATTCCCTGAACAATTACCTTGCTTGCATCATTGATGAAAATAGACATTACTTCGCCGCCAATTCTGCAGCGCGATTTGCTGCTCCATCCATTGTGTCTGCTTGCTCAACCAGTGGGTGTGCAGCCTTTGCCAAGATTGCTCGTCCTTCAACAACATTGTTTCCATCGAGGCGAACCACGATCGGCTTAGTTGCCTTAGGCCCAAGTAAATCAAGGGCTTGAACGATTCCATTGGCAACGGCATCACATGCGGTGATTCCACCAAATACATTTACAAATACGCTCTTTACATCCTTGTCACCAAGAATGATTGAAAGACCTTCAGCCATGATTTGAGCTGATGCTCCACCACCAATATCGAGGAAGTTAGCTGGACGAACTCCACCATGCTTTTCTCCTGCATAAGCAACAACATCAAGTGTGCTCATTACAAGTCCGGCACCGTTTCCGATAATTCCAACTTGTCCTTCAAGCTTTACGTAGTTAAGACCCTTTTCCTTTGCAGCAGCCTCTAGTGGATTCTCTGCAGCCTGATCAACAAGTGCTTCATGATCTGGTTGGCGGAAATCTGCGTTGTCATCAAGAGTTACCTTGCCATCGAGTGCGATGACCTTGCCATCCTTTGTCTTAACCAATGGGTTAACTTCAACAAGGGTTGCATCCTCGCCCTGGAAAACATCCCAAAGCTTGAGAAGAACATCGGCAACTTGATCGGCAACATCTGCAGGAAATTGTGCCGCTGCAACAATCTCTTTTGCCTTAGCAAGTGAGATTCCATCAACTGCAGATACAGGAATCTTTGCAAGCTTTTCAGGAGCTGTGTGTGCAACCTCTTCAATATCCATTCCACCTGAAACAGATGCCATCACCAAAAATGTGCGGTTTGAACGATCAAGCAAAATCGCTAAGTAGTACTCAGATTCGATTGGTGCAGCCGCTGCGATCATTACTGTGCGAACTGTGTGACCCTTAATATCCATTCCAAGAATTGCACCAGCTTTTTCGCGAGCATCCTGTGGGTTCTCAGCTAGCTTTACTCCGCCAGCCTTTCCGCGGCCTCCAACTTTGACCTGTGCCTTTACGACAACCTTGCCGCCAATAGTTGTTGCAGCTTTCTCTGCCTCATCGGCGGTAGTTGCAACGCTTGCGGCCAAAACAGGTACACCGTGCTTTTCAAAGATGTCGCGAGCTTGGTATTCAAAGAGATCCACTGGGCTTCCAATCAGTTCAATTCTTCAGGCGCTAATGGGTGTAATCCTAGAGCTTCTCAACGGGTGCATAACGCAGCAGTAAACGCTTCTCGCCATAGTTGCCGAAGTTAATCGTCGCCTCCGCCTTATCTCCTGCGCCTGCGACAGAGACAACGGTGCCTAAACCAAATGTGTCATGTGACACACGCTCACCAACTGCAAGCTCCATCGCAACACTCTTCTTGCCGGTGGCCCGTGGAGGAGGCGCTGTGGCTGTTCTGCTCTTCTTAATAAGTGATGGAGAAAGTGATGTTCGCGATTGATTGCGCCACTCAATAACCTCTTCCGGAATCTCATCGAGAAAACGAGAAGGTGGATTGTAATTAGGTGCACCCCATGTAGATCTGTATTCAGCGCGAGAGATATAGAGACGTTGACGTGCACGTGTTAGGCCAACATATGCAAGACGACGTTCTTCTTCAATCTCATCCTTTTCTCCCAAGGTACGTGAGTGAGGAAAAATTCCATCCTCCATACCTGTTAAGAAAACAGTTGGAAACTCCAAACCCTTTGCGGTGTGCAGAGTCATCATTGTTACGACTCCCCCATGATCTTCACCTTCTGGAATCTCATCAGCATCTGCAACTAAGGAAACCTTTTCTAAGAAGCCTGCAAGTGAGATCTCTTCATCCTCACCAAGTTCTTCAAAGGGTCTTTCCTCGTACTCCATTGATACGGCAACAAGTTCCTTTAAGTTTTCTACACGAACCTCATCTTGTGGATCGGTGCTATCTGCAAGCTCTTTTAATAATCCAGATTGTTCAAGCGCAGCTTCGACAATTACAGATGGCTTGGTCTTTGCCTCAACTAAGACACTTAATGCGCTAATCATCGATGTAAATTCATTGATCGCTTGGGCTGCACGAGCCGGAACTGATCCAATCTCGCTGCAGCGAAGTAAACCCTGCCAAAAGGAAATGTTGTTATCGCGTGCATAAAGATCTACGTAATCTAAGGATGCATCACCAATACCGCGCTTAGGGACATTGATAATTCGGCGAAGAGAAATCTCATCCTCTGCATTTGCTAGAACCCGCAAATAAGCAAGAAGATCCTTTACCTCGCGACGTTCGTAGAATCGAAGCCCACCCACAACTTTGTAAGGCAAAGCGCTGCGCATAAAGACTTCTTCAAAAACACGAGATTGAGCATTTGTTCGATAAAAGATGGCGGTATCGCCAGGTGTAGAAACTCCTTGTCTTTGCAGGGATCTGATTTCATCAGCGATGAAGTTAGCTTCATCATGTTCGCTTTCAGCGACATACCCAACCAGCGGAGTTCCGGCACCAGCATCAGACCACAAGTTCTTTTCTTTGCGGCTCTCATTTTGAGTAATGACAGCATTGGCCGCGTTAAGAATATTTTGCGTTGAACGATAATTTTGTTCCAGCAGCACAGTTCGAGCATTGGGATAATCTAACTCGAACTGCAAAATGTTTCTAATGGTTGCGCCGCGGAAGCCATAAATTGATTGATCCGCATCTCCCACCACGCATAGTTCAGCAGGTGGCTGACCTTCAAGATCACTTCCGACTAACTCCTTGACCAGGATGTATTGAGCATGGTTTGTATCTTGGTACTCATCAACCAAAACATGGCGAAACCTTGATCTAAAACGAGCCTTTGCTTCAGGGAAGCGTTGCAAGACTTCTACCGTTTTCAAAATCAAATCATCAAAATCCATCGCGTTTGCACGCATTAAACGTTGTTGGTAAACCGCATAAACATCTGCGACCACTTGTTCAAATTGATTAGTCGTCGCATTCAGATAATCCTGTGGACCTAATAACTCATTTTTCGCGTTAGAAATCATTGATTGGAACTGACGAGCGGGATAACGCTTTGGATCGAGATTTAACTCCTTTGCCACAATGGTTATTAGTCGATTGGAATCTGCTGAGTCATAAATGCTAAATGAGTTGCGGTACCCCAAACGCATCGCCTCTTGGCGCAAGATACGAACACAGGCGGAGTGAAAAGTTGAAACCCACATCGACTTTGCGATTGGTCCTACTAAATCAGCAACCCGCTCCTTCATCTCTCCGGCAGCTTTATTGGTGAAGGTGATTGCCAGAATTTGATAGGGAGCGACATTTCTACGGGACATCAAATATGCAATGCGACGAGTTAATACTCGAGTCTTTCCTGATCCAGCACCTGCAACCACCAACAATGGGCCGCCGGCATGAGTAACCGCCTCCGCCTGTTGAGGGTTGAGTCCCTCAATGAGTGGATCGATTTCAGACATACCACTGAGTCTATTAGGCTTCATGCATGGAACCGATCGCAGATACCGAGATCAAGCGAGTTTTGGTCGTCAACGCCCACCCTGATGATTCAGATTTTGGCGCCTCAGGAACTATTGCTCAATGGGTGAAAAAGGGGATTGAAGTCGCGTATGTATTTTGTACAAATGGCGATCAAGGTGGAGAAGAGTCTGGCTTTACTAAAGAAGAGATGCCAGCGATCCGTCAACGTGAACAACGTGCGGCAGGTGCAGCTATCGGTGTCACCGACATAACTTTTTTGAATTATGTTGATGGACATCTAGAGCCAACAATTGAACTTCGTAAAGATATTGTTCGACAGATTCGTATTTCAAAGCCGGATCGAATTGTGTGCCAAAGTCCTGAACGTAACTGGGATCGAATTGGTGCCAGCCATCCAGATCACTTAGCGGCGGGCGAAGCAACTATTCAAGCTGTATATCCCGATGCACGTAACCCTTTTGCCTTCACAGATTTACTCGACAATGAGGGTCTACAACCATGGCGGGTCAAAGAGGTTTGGGTATCTGGTTTTGCCCACCCAGATCACTGGGTAGATATCACCGATACCTTTGATTTAAAGATGGCTGCTCTGCATGCACATGTCTCACAAACAGCGCACAATAAAGAGTTAGAGAAGATGGTTCGCGAATGGGGTCAGCGCAACGCAGGAATGGGTGGTTTGCCTGAAGGTCGAATCGCTGAAGCCTTTAAAATTGTGAATACTGCTTAAAAATATTTGGCTAATTAATTATTTGAAACTGTTACACGGGTAATTGAGATTGGCTGATTTGGCGCTCCATCTGCGCCTCCGCCCTTAACGCCAGCCTTTGCAATCGCTTTAACAATATCTAGACCTTGCGTAATGGTTCCCCAGATTGTGTAGTTGGCGCCCAAAGTTGTATCTGCAAAGACTAAAAAGAATTGGCTGCCATTTGTTCCAGGACCAGAGTTAGCCATAGCAACTGTTCCAGCTGGATAGTTATTCAAACCTTCTGCTGGAAGATTCTCATCGCGGTAGGTGAAGTTAGGTCCACCGCCACCAGTAGCTGTTGGATCTCCGCACTGCAATACATATAAGCCTTGAGTCGTTAAACGGTGACACAGAGTGTTATTGAAAAAGCCACCGCGTGCCAACGTTGCCAACTGTGTGATGGTGATCGGAGCTTTTGCTCCAACTGTTGTCACAACTATGTTGCCGCAGTTTGTTGCAAAGGTGAATGTGCGTGGGAATCGCTTAAGTAACTTGTCTGCAGGAGCTACAGATGGTGGAGTATGGCCAGCTACTTTAGTTGGTGAACACTTAATTGCTGAAACCTTTGCAGATTTAACTGACTTACTTTTTTGCTCAGCAAAAGCAGATGGTGAATGAATTAAAGAGATTGCAATAACTGCAACTACTAAACGCTTCACTTTTACTCCCTTTGACATGGCGCTAATGGTAAATCGAAATCCTGTGAAAACCCTTAAATTATTCCCATTCAATGGTGCCAGGTGGCTTGCTCGTAACATCCAAGACCACTCGATTTACCTCGCGGACCTCATTGGTTATGCGGGTAGAAATCTTTTCAAGAACCTCATATGGCACGCGAGACCAATCCGCGGTCATCGCATCCTCAGATGAGACCGGGCGCAAAACGATCGGGTGTCCATATGTTCGGCCATCTCCTTGGACACCAACACTTCGAACATCAGCTAACAGGACGACAGGACATTGCCAGATATCTCGATCTAACCCAGCCAACTTTAACTCTGCTCTGGCGATTGCATCAGCTTCGCGCAGTAAATCTAAACGTTTCTGAGTAACGGCACCAATGATTCGAATTCCAAGTCCAGGGCCCGGAAATGGTTGACGCCACACAATCTCTTCAGGCAATCCAAGCTCTAATCCAACGTGGCGGACCTCATCTTTAAACAAGGTACGCAATGGTTCTACCAAAGTAAATTGCAGATCATCTGGCAAGCCACCAACATTGTGGTGGGACTTAATGTTTGCTGTGCCAGTTCCGCCACCAGATTCAACAACATCTGGATACAAAGTGCCCTGAACTAAGAACTCGACATCTCCGCCTGCAGCAATTTCGCGGGCAGCAGATTCAAATGAACGAATGAATTCGCGACCAATAATCTTTCGCTTTTCTTCGGGATCTGTAACACCTTTCAGCGCATTAAGGAATTGATCCTTTGCATCAATAACAACTAATTGAACCCCCGTTGAAGCCACAAAGTCACGTTCCACCTGCTCGGCTTCACCCTTACGCAATAAGCCATGATCTACGAAAACACATGTCAACTGAGATCCAACTGCTTTTTGAATAATTGCTGCTGCTACCGCTGAATCAACCCCGCCAGATAAACCACAAATTACCTTTTTGTTTCCAATCACTGCCTTGGCTTTTGCAATCTCAGTCTCTGCGATATTTGCAGTTGTCCATGTTGTATCGCACTTGGCGATATTAACAAGCCAATTACTTAAGATCGCTTGTCCATGTTCGCTGTGTAGTACCTCGGGGTGGAACTGAACACCAGCAAAGAGGCCAGTTTCATTTTCAAAGGCAGCGATTGCGGTGTCGGCGGTTGAACCACATACGGTAAATCCTGCTGGTGCCTGTGAAACAGCATCACCATGTGACATCCACACCTTTTGCTTCGCTGGCAATCCTGCAAATAACTTTGATGTTGTGACAACCGTTGTATCTGTACGACCAAATTCAGATTTTCCTGTTTGGCTAACAACTCCACCAAGAGCGGCGGCCATTGCTTGAAAGCCATAACAGATTCCAAAAACTGGTACCCCTAATGCAAAAATCCCTTTATCAATTGTTGGCGCGTTATCGGCATAGACGCTAGAAGGTCCACCCGACAAAATAATTGCCGATGGATTTTTTGCTTGTACTTCAGCTGCTGTGATTGATGAAGGAACAATCTCTGAAAAAACATTGGCTTCGCGAACACGTCGTGCAATTAACTGTGCGTACTGCGCACCAAAATCAACGACCAGTACTCCGCGAACCTCAGCCACGATGAATAAGAACCTCTACGCGCTGGAACTCCTTAACATCAGAGTAGCCACAAGTCGCCATTGCGCGACGTAGTGCACCAAACAGGTTCATTGAACCATCTGATGTATGTGAAGGTCCGAGCAAAATTTCTTCGAGGCTTCCAACTGTTCCAACATTGACGCGCTCGCCACGTGGAAGAACAGAGTGATGTGCCTCTGATCCCCAGTGCCAACCAAGTCCTGGTGCTTCAACAGCTTTAGCAAGTGGTGATCCCATCATTACAGCATCTGCACCGCATGCAATCGCCTTAGCGATATCTCCGCTGCGTCCCACTGAACCATCGGCGATCACATGAACATAACGTCCACCTGATTCATCAAGGTACTCGCGACGTGCGGCAGCAACTTCGGCAACAGCAGATGCCATCGGCACTTCAACACCCAAAACCTTGCGGGTTGTGTGCGCTGCTCCTCCACCAAAGCCAACTAGAACACCAGCTGCACCTGCACGCATTAAGTGCAACGCTGCATTTGAAGTTGCAACTCCACCAACAATTACAGGAACATCTAACTCGTAAATAAACTTCTTAAGGTTAAGCGCTTCATCCTTTGCTGCAACATGCTCTGCGGAAACTGTGGTTCCGCGAATCACGAAGATATCGACACCTGCTGCAATAACCGCCTTGTGAAACTCTGCTGTACGCGCAGGTGACAAAGAAGCTGCAACTGTCACGCCGGAATCGCGAATCTGCTGAATACGATCTTTGATCAACTCTGGGCGAATCGGTGCGCTGTAAATTTCCTGCATGCGCTTTGTTGCATGCTTATCTGGCATCGATGCGATTTCACCTAGTGGAATTCGAGGATCTTCATAACGGGTCCACAAACCTTCAAGGTTGAGAACTCCTAAACCACCCAGCTTTCCTATCGCGATCGCAGTTTCAGGTGAAACCACTGAGTCCATTGGGGCTGCCAACATCGGAAGACCAAACTTGTAGGCATCGATCTGCCAGCTAGTTGAAACATTTTCAGGGTCACGTGTTCGGCGACTAGGAACAATTGCGATGTCATCAAAGGAGTACGCAGTGCGAGCGCGCTTTCCAGGTGCTATTTCGATGATATTCATTAGCGGCCCTTCTTCTGATAGTTCGGTGCATCAGCAACATGTGCCACATCATGTGGGTGGCTTTCCTGCAACCCTGCTGCTGTAATTTGAATTAAGCGACCTTCACGACGAAGGGTTTCAATATCTGGCGCACCGGCATATCCCATACCTGAACGAAGTCCACCGACTAGTTGATGAACTACCTCAGCTACAGATCCGCGGAATGCGACCTTGCCTTCAATGCCCTCTGGAACCAACTTGTCCTCTGACAAAACATCATCCTGCATGTAACGATCCTTGGAGTATGACTTTTGCTCTCCGCGAGATTGCATCGCACCTAATGAACCCATACCGCGATATGCCTTGTACTTAACTCCATTGATTTCTACTAACTCGCCAGGAGACTCTTCACATCCTGCAAGTAATGAGCCAAGCATCACTGAGTTTGCACCAGCCACCAGTGCTTTAACAATGTCACCTGAATACTGCAGACCGCCATCAGCGATCAATGGGATTCCAGCTTTGTTGCACGCCTTTGATGCTTCAAGAATCGCAGTTACTTGCGGAACTCCAACACCTGCAACAACACGAGTTGTACAGATTGATCCTGGACCAACGCCTACCTTTACCGCATCTGCACCGGCGTTGATTAGCGCTTGTGCGCCTGCACGAGTTGCGACATTGCCACCAATGATTTCGGTGGTTGGAGAAAACTTTTTAATGCGAGCAATTGCATCTAGAACTGCGCGGTGGTGACCATGTGCGGTATCGACTACAACAACATCAACGCCTGCTTCGATCAACGCTTGGGCACGAGCAAAACCATCATCGCCAACACCAACAGCTGCTCCTGCCAAGCCAACATTCTTAACTAGTTTGACATGGGTTACTTGTGCATCGATTGGAAGGTTGCGGTGGATGATTCCAATGCCGCCAGCCTTTGCCATCGCAATAGCCATCTCTGACTCGGTAACTGTGTCCATCGCTGATGACACCAATGGGACGGCAATTGAGATATTTCGTGTCAGCTGTGTTGATGTACTGACTTCAGATGGAACAACTTCAGATGCATCAGGTAAAAGAAGAACATCGTCGTAGGTCAGACCAAGCATCGCAACCTTGTCTGTATCGCTCATCTGGCCCCCCGTTCAATGAAGTCCCAAGTCTATCGGGGCTTTAGAGCCCTAATGCACCCTCGATTTCAGCGCAGGCATGGGTTAAATCCTGGGCAACGATGACATCGGTGCAGGCATCCAGATCCCATCCAGGGCCGCCCACAATCACACGAGGTGCAGGACGGATTGCAGGGATTTCTCGGAAGAACTTTGCATCACTGTTTTGACTCAACTGGGCCCACAAAAATATTGCAGGTGGTGCTGATCGACGGACCATCGCATCAATTGCTTCGAGCGGAGTTCGGGCACCTAGAAAAAAGCTTTCAATCTTTTTCTCGGCAAGGGCTGCAGCAAGTGCATGCAGGGCAAGACAATGCATCTCTTCACCAACTGCTGCAAGTAAAACTGGTTGTGCATTTTTTGGATTCTTGATCTCTGGGACGCCTTCACGCATGATGCGTTTTAAAAGCTCAGAAAGCATGTGCTCTACTTCAATTCCAGAGCCATCTTCTTCCCATTCATTTCCCACTAAAAACAAAAGCGGAACAATGACTTCAGTCCATGTCGAGATGACACCATTGTCCGCAATATCTTTCCGCAAGACAGTTTCAATAAAGGTTTTATCGAGAATCTTGGCCGCTCTATGAATTGAATCGACTAACTCTTCGCGAACCTCAAAGTTATCTACTAACTTTTCAATCTTTAATGTGCCCTTATGAGCTTTCGCTTTTTCCGCTGCATCTGCTGGCGAAACACCAGTTGTAATCAATCGGCGCATCAACGCTAATTTGGCTAAATCATTGGGACAGTAACGACGGTGCTCACCCGCCTCATGGCTGGAAGGTCCAAGGCCATAGCGGCGATCCCAGGTGCGAAGGGTGGCTGGGGCTACTCCTATGCGGCGGGCGACCGCGGCAACGGTCAGTAGCTCCTCTTCCATAGGCGTATCGTGGCGTGAAGTGGCCCAACTCACCACCCCAAAACGCGAAATGAACAACTTGTGGAGCGGAAATACTTGAACAACCTATGGCGCGGTTGTACAGTATCGCCATGGCCGAAATTTCACGCTTACCCCGCCCCGTTGCAGATGAATGGGAGTGGCAGTACCAAGGTTCATGCCGCGATCTACCGTCAGAGATGTTTTTTCATCCAGATGGAGAGCGCGGACCTCGCCGTCGTAATCGCGAGAACACAGCGAAAGCTATCTGCGCATCATGCCCAGTAATTGCTGCTTGCCGTGCACACGCACTTGCAGTGCAGGAGCCTTATGGAATTTGGGGAGGTCTGTCAGAGGATGACCGCCTAGCAATTCTTGGCAAGGACATTAATCCAGATATTTCACACGCATCATAACTTTCCTTCCTCCTAAGGAGAAAAGAAAAGGCCCCACGGATTATTCCGCGGGGCTTCTTTCTTTGTGAATTAGTGTGAGTGTCCACCTGGGCCATGTGAGTGTCCATGTCCACCAGCAGCATCGGCAGCTGCTTGCTCTGCTGGCTTCTCGTAAACAACAGCCTCTGTTGTAATGAACATTGCAGCGATTGATGCAGCGTTAGCAAGTGCTGAACGAGTTACCTTAACTGGATCGATAACACCATCAGCAGCTAGATCACCATATACATCTGTTGCTGCGTTGAATCCTTCGTTGTGCTTCATTGCGCGAACCTTTGCAACTACTACGTAGCCTTCAAGTCCTGCATTTTCTGCGATCCAACGTAGTGGCTCATCACAAGCCTTGCGAACCAAACGAACACCAACAGCCTTGTCGCCAGTGAATCCAAGATCACCTTCAAGGGCATCAGCTGCGTGCACAAGTGCAGCGCCTCCACCAACAACGATTCCTTCTTCAACAGCGGCACGGGTTGCAGAGATTGCATCCTCTAGACGGTGCTTCTTTTCATTGAGTTCAACTTCGGTGTGTGCGCCAACCTTGATTACGCACACTCCACCAGCAAGCTTTGCAAGACGCTCTTGTAGCTTCTCTTTGTCCCATGATGAATCACTGTTTTCGATCTCCTTGCGAAGCTCTGAAACACGTGCAGCTACCGCAGCCTTATCGCCTGCGCCATCAACGATGGTTGTTGCATCCTTGGTAACAACGATGCGACGAGCCTTACCGAGATCTTCAAGAGTTACTCCCTCAAGCTTCATTCCAAGCTCTGAAGAAATTACCTGTCCACCTGTAAGGACTGCGATGTCCTGAAGAGTTGCCTTACGACGATCTCCAAAACCTGGTGCCTTTACAGCAACTGATGCGAATACTCCACGCATGCGGTTAACAACCAGGGTAGATAGCGCTTCACCTTCGATGTCTTCAGCGATGATCAAGAGTGGCTTTGAAGCCTGAGCAACCTTTTCAAGCAGTGGCAGAAGATCTGACAGCGCTGAAACCTTGTTTGCGGAGATCAATACATAAGCATCCTCAAGGATTGCTTCCATGCGATCTTGATCAGTTACGAAGTACGGTGAAATGTAGCCCTTGTCGAACTGCATTCCTTCTGTGAATTCAAGATCGAGTCCAGTTGTAGATGCTTCTTCAACTGTAATAACTCCATCTTTACCAACACGGTCCATCGCTTCAGCGATTAATTCGCCAATTGCGCGATCCTGAGCTGAGATAGTTGCAACATCTGCGATCTGAGGCTTTCCATTAACTGGAGTTGCCTGCTCGCGAAGCTTCTCTGAAACCGCTGCTACGGCCGCTTCAATTCCCTGCTTGATATCCATTGGCTGTGCACCAGCTGCAAGGTTACGAAGTCCTTCTTTAACCATTGCTTGAGCCAGAACAGTTGCTGTTGTAGTTCCATCACCTGCGACATCATTTGTCTTTGTCGCAACTTCCTTAACTAGCTGAGCGCCCATGTTTTCTGCAGGATCTGAAAGTTCGATCTCTTTTGCAATTGTTACACCATCATTTGTAATGATTGGTGCGCCAAAGGATTTAGCGATAACTACGTTACGACCCTTAGGTCCAAGAGTTACCTTTACTGTGTCAGCAAGAATGTTGACACCGCGCTCCATGGCGCGGCGTGCTTGCTCATCAAATTGAAGGCTCTTTCCCATTTACTTCTCGATTACAGCGAGAATGTCGCGAGCTGAA
>Ga0214919_10003134_pt1 | contig 25292 bp, 36 predicted proteins | sample LL1503_MetaG_FD_177994 | JGI IMG/M metagenome (GOLD analysis project Ga0214919, IMG submission 177994) | Freshwater microbial communities from Lake Lanier, Atlanta, Georgia, United States - LL-1503 | ecosystem: Environmental > Aquatic > Freshwater > Lake | place: USA: Georgia | collected... | reverse complement strand
TCGTCTCACTCCTCCTATAAAAACCCCCTTTCAAATCCCCCTCTTTTTCAAAGCGCAAGATGCGTGTTGAAAAAGGTATTTCACTTACACCATAAATACAGAATGCCTTGCGCATGCCAGGTACCACATCCAGATTATCCAGAGACTGCAAACTGGGGCCCCATCTTCTGGAACATTTTCCACGGCTTTGCTGAAAGAGCCGAACGCTCAATAAGCAAGGAGGATGAGGTCAGAGAATGGCAGAAATTCGTCAAGCTCACGGGAGATATTCTCCCGTGTGATATATGCCGCGACCACTTCAAACGATACATCGCGGCAACACCTTTTACACAGATCTCAAAAATCCCTTTTAATCAAATAAAGACATTTGTTAAGACATGGTTCTGGAATCTGCATAATGAGATTAATGCAGGGACTAACAAGCCTATCTTTGATTACAATGATCTAACTCCTACGTATTCTGAGATAAGTCTAGATGATCAACTATATAGACTTATGCCTGTTATGAAAAAGGCTATTTTTTTGAGTGGAGTTCCCTTCCTCAAATGGCAAACATGGGTCGCGAGTTTTAAGATGATGAGGTCTGTATTGTGTCTTTAGACAGAGCTTTATAGGCGCATGCCCTTTAGTAATACCCCTTATACTCCCCTAGAACTGCGCTGTCTGGGTTGTCATAGGGGTGCGTATCACGAGGACCAGGCTTCCCCGCAATCATAGGCTCTCCCGCCAAACATGCTCCGCGCGCGATATCTCTGACATCACGCACGACAGCTCTGAATAGGTTTTGCGCCTGTTCCACATCCGCAGGTGCTAGCTTGTAGGCTGTGCATAGCTTCTTGACTAAGATTTCTCCGCGAGTTGTCCACTTGTCAAAGGCTAGGTCAAGATCTCTTGGGCCCATGGTTTTCGCAAAGCATCTACCCGTTGTTTCTGCGATAGGCTCTATATCATGGCTCGTCACATACTTCTGGTAACGAGTGGCTTCCACTATGTAAGAGGGTGATACTAAGTCCTTCTTGAAACAGCACAGCTTGCTCACTAGCTGCGTTAGCTCTCTTAATGCATCGGGTCCTTCCTCATAGGAGGGGGTGAGGTTCGTAAAAAGAGCGATGAGTGCAGCTCCTTCACTGCTGCTTCGGAGACAATCTGGAGAACCGGCCCCCTTGGCAACTCCGCCGAATGGTTCTGTATCAATAGGATTCACACGATTCCCCCCGATGGCATATTTGAATCTTCCCCCCACGAAAGGTTCTGCATCTGCAGAAGACCCTCTGAACCCTGACTTATATGAAGGAGGCATGACGGTAAGGCCGCCGTAATAATATGTGCGAGCAGACCATACTGCGAGCAATACCATTATTATTACGATGGCTAGGGCTGATGCGGATAAACCTAAAAAACCACTGCTTTCTGCTCCTGCGTCCATCTTCTGTTCAGTGGGATAATTCTAGCGGGTCTTCTCCTTCTCCTTCTTCTGCTGCCTGAAGCCCGCGCGACGCATGCTGGAATGCCTTCTCTAAAATGCCCTTCTTCTCCTCCGCCTTTCCAAGCATGAACTCATCAATATTCATGGTCTCCTCCTCCTTCAGAACCATCAAAGTGACCTCCACAGTCTCCTTTTGCCCAATCCGAACAGCCCGTCCCACCGCCTGGTCCATGAGCGCAGCCGTCCACCAAGGGCTCATGAAGATGATTTTGGTAAAGTGTTGCAGGTTCAGCCCCACGCCGCCACTCTGCAGCTGAAGGAGAAGGACCTCGTGTCTTTTTTCTCCTTCAGGAAGCGCACCCTTTGTGCTAGAGATGACCTCCTCCTTTTGAGCATCAGTCAATCCGCCGTGGTATTGACTGAGCTTATAGACTGCCGGGCTTTCATTTAGATACGCTTGAAGGATTTCCATCTCATCGTGGAACTGGCAAAAGACAATCCACTTTGAGGGAGGCGCATGCCCTTCCAGCTTCTTGCGAAGTGCAGTGAACTTCGTGCTCGGCTCTTCCCAGTCGTCGCGCGGGTAGCCCAGGGGTGAGCGGCGCTTCATCGCTGAGATGTACACCTGCGGGTGCAGAGAGAGCTGCCGAAGTCGCATGATGAGGAGAAAGAAGAGCTTTGAGTTGTCATGCTCAAGGTGCTTCCACCGCTTGGCGATCTTGCCCTGGATGCTGCGATAGAAGTCGCCCTCTTCCTCCGTGTCAAAGTCAAGCACCTCCTTCTGAATGATAGGCGCTGAAGGGAGATCCTTGATCTTGTGACGCATCTCCTCCATGGAGCGGTGAAGGCACGCCTCTTCAATGACCTGGATGCGATAGAAGGGATTGTTCAACTTCTTTGACTCATAGCCTACGAGTGCAAAGAGGTTATTCAAGTCCTTGATGCTGTTCACGACGGGAGTGGCGCTGACTGCCCAAAGTGTCTTGCGCTCAAGTGCATCAATTGCCTTGTATGCGGCACTATTTGAGTTGCGAACACGCTGCGCCTCGTCTAAGACAATGCGGTCCCACTTGTAGCCAAAGGAGAGCTTCCCTTTTCCCAGCTTCTCGTAATTCGTCACGTAGAGCCAAGGCTGACCCAGTGTCAAAGGAGACGAGCGAGACCAAGTGTCTTTTACGAGCTGCATGACGTTGAATTTGCTCTTTGTAGCCGCTTCGCACCACTGCTGGATGACGGCCTTGGGACAAAGGAGAAGCGTGATGTTCTTCTTGGAGTTCGCCATGGTGCCGAGGACCTCCATCGTCTTGCCGAGGCCCATCTCGTCGCAAAGCAAGCCGCCAGACTTCTCCCCTGACTCTCGGTGAAGCATCCATTGCACACCCGTCACCTGGTGCGCCTTGTACTCGAAGCCGGTCCAGAGACGTTTGAGCGACAGCATTGCCAAGCAAAAAATGGGGGTTAAGGCCTTTTATTCGTTTGGGGTTTTCAATTTTTTTGGGTTGGGGATTTTGTCTTTGTGCTGAAGGCAGAAGGCAGAAGGCACTAAATAGTATCATAGTGCTCCTTCAACACATCACACGCCTCTAGCATCCGCTGGCCCAGCGCGTCCTCGTCGTGGAGGAGACTGAGCAGCTCAGGGATGCCCATGGCCTCGAGGAACATGCCCGTGATCTTGCCGGCGGTCATGTTCTCGCGGAAGCAGCCGTCGTCCATGAGCATGGGCTTGGCCGCAAGCATATTCTCTGACACCTTCACGAAGAGGAGATTGCCGATCTCTTGCTTCTGGTTCTGGTTCTTCTTGACAAGGAGCATGGAGTCTGGTGTGCTCAGACTCTGGCTTTCAGGAGAAGGAGAAGGAGAAGGAGCAGAAGGAGGTGTAGAGGCAATGCCCTTGTACTCTAGCCACTCAGGCCAGCTCATCTTCAGGCGGCGGCGCTCGTAGAAGTCCACCTTCTTACCCGAGTTCACCAGGCGCACAGTGGCCTTCTGCCAGATCTGATTGCCGTTCACTGTGGTGATGCGCGCGGGAAAGACGCGGCGGCCCGTGCCCTCTTCACCAGGGTGAACGAAGGCGCAGCCGCCCTGGCCGTTGTAGGTGCAGTTCACGCCGTGCGAGCAAGGGCGCGGCGAGTTGAGAACAGGGCTGTTCATCTCAGGGTTAGACCAGTCAAACGCGTAAGACATTTTGCTTCTTGTGTTTGGCTTGTGTTTGGCTTGTCTAGTGTTGTTGTGTTAAAGGGGTACTTGAGTTGGTGAGGCGGTGACAATTCAATTTTTTTGCACCAAAAAAACAAAAGAAAAAGAGGGTTTCCCCGTTTTCTTTTGTCTTTTGTCTTTTGTCTTTTGTCTTTTGTTTAATGTTTTCTCTTTACTTGCGTCTTTACTGCCCCAGCCCGTCCGTCAGGCGGATGGGCTCATCCTCGTTGCCAGGCTGGAAGTAGCCGGTCCAGACGGCGCCGTCGGCGAAGTTCTCGCCCGTCACCTCCCAGAGGGCGTTCGTCTCAGGCTCGTGCCAGTACATGATGCCGTCGATCTGGCGCTGCGCCATCTGCGGCTCCTCCGTCTTCTTAACGGCCTTGACCGACTTCTTCTCCTTCTTCTCCTTGACAGGCGCCTTTGCCTCCTTTGCATCAGGAGCCGAGGCAGAGGCCGCCTTCTTCGCCTTGAGCTCGGCGACCTTCTCAGCAGCCGTCTTCTTCTCCGAAGAGACGGGCGCGACGGGTGCGACGGGCGCGGGCTCAGGCGCAGCTGCATCCTCTGCCTCTGCATCCGCATCCGACGATGCAGAAGAAGAGGCAGAGGCCTCGGCAGCCTTGTAGTCCGCGATCCACGCCGCGACCCACGCGTCGTAGCCCTCGTCGGCGGCGCGGATGCCCTTGATCACGGTGAGCTTCTCGGCCTCCTTCTTGATGCCCTCGAAGGCCTCAGGCTGCGTGGCCTTGAGGTGCTTGACGTACGCCTGCCACGCCAGAGTGCCCGGCGCGCACTTGCGCTTCGTCTTCTCCTTGGGCTCGTCAGACTTGGTCTCAGCCTTAGACTTCTTAGACGTCTTGGAAGTCTTGGAAGTCTTGCCGCCGCCCTCCTTGCGGATGATCGCCGCGATGCGCTCGTTGGCAGAGACCTTCTCAGAGAAGGACAGGGCCTCAAACATCTCAATCACCTGGTCCATGGAAGACATCTTTTGAATACTTGTAAGGCGTGTTCTGTCTTACTTGTTTTAAGCTGGACTGATCAAACCAGGGCCGGCCTGGTTTCAATTTTTATTCAAGGTTGAGAACGTCGCAAAGACCTAAAATTATAAGACTAAATCCGTCTTCAATTTTTATTCAAGGTTGATGCAGTATGTCTTCCTGTGTCTTACATAGGTCTTATAAGACCTAAGTCTTATAGGGTATATACCGTCAACCATTAATAAAAATTGAACCCTTTATGACACCCATGTCCAAAGTACTCGCAAACACCTGAACACAACACACAACACCAAAAGACTTCAAAGGCCAAAAGACCAGAAGATGTCTTCCCACAAGCACTCCAACGCGCATAAGATGGCTGAAGACGCCAACAAGAAGGGCCTTGCAGACTACGCTGCCAACCCCGCGGCCTTCATGGTCGTCACACTGAAGAAAGACGTAGGCGTTCCCACGAAGGGTATCAGCAGAGACTACGTCTTGACAGTCTCTGTCGCCGCCGGCGACTTTGAGGTCGTCTTGCCGAAAGACTTCCTCACAAAGAAGGGCAAGATCGCCCTTGAGCAGATGAAGCCTGGGGCGCGCCTCATCACTCAGGGAAAGACCATCGTCACACCGCGCAACTGGTATGTGGCGGAGATGGTGGTGGCTGTGATGCCGTAACCTGTGTCTCTATGATGCAGGGGGGAGAGGGGGAGAAGGACAAAGAAATGCCTTCTTTTTTTGTTCTCAACGGCCCCAGTCTTTACACATACCCTAGAGTCTTTAGCCAAAATAAAAATTGAAATGGCGCCGCCCCCCATTCCGATGATCACCCGCGAACAACTGGAACAATCCAATCTAAAGCAAAAAGCAAAATGTCCTTCCCCAAGCAGCTCGAGCTCGACTCCCTGAAGCAGCGCATCAAGGAGACGGCGGCCAACCTCGCTGAGATGCGCAAGCAGCTCCCCGCGGCCATCGCCGCCGCCAAGGAGGAGGGTGGCAAGCCGAAGAAGACCCTCTCGCCTGAGCACCTCGCCGCCATGAAGGCTGGTCGCGAGAAGAAGAAGGCTGAGAAGGCTTCAGCCGACGAGGCTGAAGTGCCTGAGGCAGTCAAGCCCAAGAAGGCGAAGAAGGCGAAGGCCGAGGTTGAGATCACTGGCGCCGCGCCTGAGGCCCATTCAGATGCCGAGGCCGCACCTGAGGCTGTAGCCAAGAAGGCCAAGAAGGCGAAGAAGGTCCCTACCTCTGAGTCCGAGGGTGATGCAGATGCAAATGCAGACAAGCCCAAGCGTAAGGTCGCCGCCGGCACCCTCGCCTGGCACGCGTACGTCAAGCACAAGGTGGAGACGCGCCCTGAGGCATTCACCGACATGAAGCAGCCCCAGAAGTTCGCCGTCGCCAAGGGCATGCGCGCGGCCGACCCCATCGGCTATGCGTCCTTCGTGGCGGACTGGAAGGCGCTGTAAACAGAGACAAATTACAAATTAATCAAAAAAAAGAAAAAACAAAAGAAAAAACCCCTCTTTTTCTTTTGTTTTGCGTGGGTAAAAAAATTGAATGGTTACTGCACCCAACTCAACACACCCCTTTTACACAAACACACAAAACATAAGACAGAACACCTCAAGCATTCACAAGCAAACATGCTGCCCAACGTCACCTTTGATTATGACAGCAGAATCTTCACCTTCACCCTCTGGCGCAATGAGAAGGAGGTTATTCACGAACTCAAGGGTGCCAATGTGTTCGTCGATTCGATGCCTGATAAAGCAAAAGATGATGGGAACTCCTACTTTATCTATGTGCAGCCTTATCAAGGCGAAGACTTTGAGATCTCTCTCTCCAAGGACGAGTTTGACATACTTGACCCCATTATGTTTGGGATTGAAGAGGACATCTACCACGACTCCTACGAATGCGAGTTCACGCGCACGACGCTCAAGGACATGGAGAAGAACCCTACAAACTACGGGCCTGAGCAGCGCGCCCGCGCGATGATCTCCGATCAGGATGATGATTACCACGATGCCTACCGCGAGCACCCTCTGGATCACGAATAAAACAAAAAATTGAAATTGGGAAGCCACCCTTTTTTCATTACCCCCCAAGAAGCAACCCCCCAAGAAGCAAGATGAACGCTACGCACACGCTCTCGCCTGACGAGCGCAACGCCCGCATGGCCCTGAACCGCGAGAAGGTGCTGGAGCAGAAGCTTACCACGCCGCTTACGGCCGAGACTGACGCTCTCAAGCTGAAGGAGCTGACGAAGCGCTTCCCTTTCGCCGACTTCCACGTTACAGACCACAAATTGGGTCTCTACTACAGGGTCGCCTACAATCACGCCAGCCTAGATTGGATGCCAGAGATGCTCTGGTATAAGAACCAGACGAGCTGGTTTGAGGAGCGCGACAATGGCACCTGTTTCTTCTACTTCCCCCGTCCGTGTAAGATTGAGATTACAACGGGCGGCTTCACGAAGGACATCACGCACTTCTTCAACTAAAACCCAAAAAAACTAAAACCCAAAAAATTGAATAGGGCGTCGCCTCTTTTTTTAGTACCCCCTTCTTTCTAGCAAACAAGGAAACCAAAAATGTCTGTACCCAAGGTCTCGTTCAACGGCATCGGCTACGAGATCACGCTCTTCCGCTCTGACGCCACGGGCGCGATGAAGGAGGAGAAGATCACCTTCGGCGATCACCGCCTTTCAGTCTGCAAGTCTCTCAAAGATTGCGCCCAGGGCCGCACGCGGGCCCCGTTGATAAAGGGTCCTCCCGCAGATGACGGCTTCTTCTACTACCTCTACGCGCAACCTGAGGCCCACGCCCGCCCCACGTATATCTGGCTCCAGAACGAGGAGGAGTTTCTTGCACTTAGCAAGGCCATTAAGGATGCCGAGGATGCTAATGATGCCTACTGGCGCAAGGATACCAAGTGCACCTTCTGTGGCTCCATGTATTCAGAGTGCGGTGGCGACCACGGCGACGAGATGCGCGAGATCCAGCGTGAGGCTTTACGCAATGACTGATAAAAAAATTTAAAGTGGGCTTAGGCCTTTTTTCATTACCCTCCACCAAAGCAAAAGATGTCTCTTATTCCTGGCAAGCCCTACAACTCTGAAGAGAAAAAGAAGAAATGGATAGATAGTTATGATCGCAATAACACACCATTATTATACAACTATGTAAAGCATATTGCTACATTTCCTGAGGGCTATATAAACCCTAGGGAGTATATTAAGCCTGGGGAAACATATCAAATTATTTGTAAGAAGTTTGGAATGTCCTTTATGGGAACATATGTGAAATGGGATACAGAATCCAGAAAATTTGTATTTAACATCTTTAGAGAGAAATCTATAGAGTATGAGTATGATGATGATAACAGTCGTCTCCTCTCATCTAACGATTTAAAAAACCGCATAATTAATCTTGCTACGGGTTATCTTATTGCCAAGCAGGTTGCCCGTGGTCTCTGTGACCGCATTCCTGAAGATTGTGCAGGAATCATTGAGCGGATGCTTGTTGGTGACAAGATCGTCGGCAAGGGGCCAGATAGATATACTGAGCGTTCCTAACCAAAATAAAATTGAATCAAGGCGATCGCCCTTTTTCATTACCCTCCTAAAATAAGATGTCAGTCTTCACCGCGCTCCCCCAGGATATGCTGCAGTGGGAGATCAATCGCTTCCTCGACCCCCTCTCACGCCTTCAGTGGAACGAGGTTCTCAAGAAGGATGAGCGCGTCTACAAGAAGTTCCCTAAGGACTACGCAATCAAGCACCAGTTCAAGATCTCTTATGCCTCCTACCACTCCGTTGCGCCCGTGCTCCTCCTCGTCGCGCTCGCGCACCCTTCCGCGGCGCCCAACGCCCTGAAGGCGTTCAGGCTACTCAAGAAGCTCTTCGCGTGGTTCAAGGACCCCAAGAACCACATCGTCCTCATGTACACCACGGGTCGCAAGGAGAACTTCCTTGATAACATCACTCAGTGGATTGAGGAGGACATGGAGCTCTACGAGCACATATCGATCGAGCAGGGTGACGAGCTCCGCGCCGAGGGCCGTGAGGTGCTTGCTCTCATTTCGGAAGTACCCTTCATTCGCCACGTCTCGCAGGTGGGCCATCAGAGCGCGTTCGCAACTTGAATAAAATTGAATCAAGGCAGTAAGCCTTTTTTCATTACCCCCTCCCCACTAAAGATGCCTGTTGATCTCACCACCAGTGGCTCTTCTTTCAGAATCGTCTATGACCAGAAGCGCATCGATCTCATAGAGGTCGAGCTCAAATCCTGCACAGGCGAACTCGCAAAGCAACTGCTCCAAAGAGAACTTGAGATCTGCAAGGAGAAGTTCAAGGCCTACAGTGATGCCGATGCAAAAGCCACGCGCGCCCTCGGTAAGGCCATTGTAGATAAGGAGAACCTCAGGGCCGAGCAGGAGAAACTTGACTGGGCTATTAGAGCCTATAGCCTGGCAAAAGAGAAAGACGAGGAGGAGCAAACCGAGTCCTCTTACCATCTTTCAGAACAGGCGTGTAACTACATGAACGACGTAAGGCAAAAGGTCTATCATCTCCACGACACTCTAAATGGATTTGTGGAGGATTTTACCAAGGACTACCGCCTGTATGACCTGAAGGGCTTTGTGGCGAAGCAGGAGGCCAGCAAGGAAGAGTGGGACGCGTGCGTCAACGGAATCCAGCCGTGGTATCCTCCAGGCTTTTGGAAGGTGCGTAAGATGCCGAATGTTTAAAAAAATTGAAAAGGGTTAACCCACTTTTTTCATTATCCCCACCAAAGCAAAAGATGCACCTCATCTCTGGAGCGCTCTACAAGTACCGTGAAGTGCCAAAGTTAAGCACTCCCCCTTTGGGGGAGTTGGCTTAACCTTTGGTACTGAACGGCATTGCCGAAAATTTATAATTTAAGAACCCCTGGTTCTTAAATTATAAATTTGACGGTTCAAATACAATGATCCCTGGAGCGACCCTAGTATTATATACGAAGGCATCTTTGTTAAACAAATGAAATACCAAACCCGCAACTACAAATACACTGTATTCAAGTTGAATTGCTCTACTGAGTTATCCCTTATGTCAAAATACGTGACGTATATGATTGATACAAGCCCCGCACTTGCGAAGCAGGTCGCGCGTGGCCTCTGCGACCGGATTCCAGAGGACTGCGCAGGAATCATTGAGAGGATGCTTGTTGGTGACAAGATCGTCGGCAAGGGGCCAGATAGATATGCTGAGCGCTAAATAAAATTGAAACCAACCAACCCCTCCCTTTTTTTCATTACCCAAAATGTTCATCCTCACCTGCATCTATCGCACAATGTCCAGCGGCTTTGAGCACAACAACAAGCACGTCTTTGATACCCTTGAAGATGCATCTAAGTACATTATGACAGAATGGTACGATAGCTTCTGTGAAGAGAATGACTATCCCTCTGAGTGGGATGAGGAGAACTTCCGTCGTCCTATGCCACAGCGCGAAGAGTTCACGGTTGATGCACTTAAGAAGATTCGCAGTAAGGTGATCTTTGCACCCTATCATTACGAGCATGCCATTGCTCAGAATGAACTCCACTTGGAGGAAGTCAAGAGCCGTTAAAAAAATTGAATATGGGGCCTTGTGCCTTATGCATTACCCCCCAAACAAAAATACAGATGCAAATGCAGCCCACCGTCTCGTATCACAATAACAACTACATCTTTAGCTTGCTGCGAGATGGCAAAGAGGTAGTCTATGCCTTCAAGGATGCCTTTGCGACAATCTCTTACGGAAATGAAAAGAGCATCCCCTCCGCTCAACTCGCAAAGATGAACGGCCCATCCTATGATGGGTGGACTTACCACATCTATGTGCAACAGCACCACGCTGAAAAGGACACTGAGGAAATCTTCATCTGGATATCCAAGGAGGAGTTTGAAATCCTTCAGCCTGTGCTTGAGAGCATACATGGGCCTGAGGACCAAGAAAATGATCCTAACGTTTACTAAAAATTGAAGGGGTCACCCTTTTTCAGTACCCTAAACACAAGGCAAGAATGCCACCCGTTAAGAATGGCAAGCACTACACTCTTACCCCTGGGAAACTCTACGATTTCAGGATGATAAACTATGATGTCATCACGAAGCGTTATAAGTACTTTACCTATACTGGAACCTTCAAGAAGTATTATTATGACTGGATTCACAGACAGCATTGTATCTTTGACCTCACTGGTTCACCAAACCGAATGACCGTTCCCTGCAACAATATGAAAGTCAAGCCCAGCCTAAGCCCCGTAGTAGCAAAGCAGTTTGCCCGCGGCCTCTGTGACCGTATCCCAGAGGACTGTGCGGGAATCATTGAGCGTTTATTGGTTGGCGACAAGATCGTTGGACAGGGACCTGATAGATATGAAGAACGCATATAAAAATTGAAATTAAGCCCCCAACCTTTTTTAGCACCCATACAAAGGAAAAAGGACAAAGGACAAAATGCCTCCGTATACCGACTCTCCTGTCGCGTCTATTACGATGAAGTACGGAATTCTCACACCCGTGATCAATCTTGTGGACTGGTTTACCCTCGCAAAGAAGATTACACCCCTCCCCCGCACAGTCGGCTCAAAGATGCGCTGGACTCTCAATGAGGAGACATACCGCGTGGCTGTCCAGACAAAGAAGGGAATTCTTCAGGTGAAGTCTGTGACCAACGGCGCAGGTGAGTGCCATGACTATGAGTGCAGCTGCGTGCCTTGCGCAGAGCTTCGTATGGTCCCTCCTCCTCCTTGGTGCACGAGACGCCCCTTGAAGCTTACCTTCTTTGCAGACGAGGCTGCTTGGAAGGATTCTTTGCCTGAGGGCGGCAACATCATTCATTACTAGGCAACCCACCTAGCAAAAAAATCTGCCAGTCTTTCTAAAATAAATCTGGGGGGAAACCCTTTTTTATGACTTTTACTTCTTGATTTTCTTGAACTTCCGTGCAAGAAGCTCTCGCTGAATGATTGTCACACACTCAGTGTTCTTCCTGATGCATGCTGCTTCAAGAGGCGTATCACCATCTGAGTCCTGGGTTCTCAGATTACCCTTCTTAACAACCTCCTTCAAGCATTCTATGTACTCCTTCCCTGGCTCAAAGTTTGCATAGTTAATAGCCATATGAACCGGCGTAATAAGAGTACCACCAAATCTGTGCAGAAGATCCACATCCACAGGGTACTGACACAGAATCTTCACCGTGCTAATATTTCCATCCATAATAGCCACAGAGATAGGAGGCATCACATTTGGCACACCAGTGAGATTAGGATTCGCGCCAGCACGAAGAAGGTCATGCACATATCCCTTATTACACATGACTGCAGATTCAAGAAGGGTTAATTCACCGTCAATATAATTCACATCACCCCCATACTTTGCCAAAATATTAATAAGAGGCTCCTTATGGTTCGATATAGCATAGGAAATTGAGTTGGTGGGAGCAGGGCGAAGGGTTGCAAGATACTTGATGACTCCAATGTGCCCATAGTGAATTGCCATCTCGTATGCATTGTCTGTGACGATTGCACCCTTTGACACAAGAAACTTTGCCATCTCAACTGACCCACCCATACATGCACCGTCAAATGGAGAGCCGCCGTCGGCTGTAAGATGGATATCTGCGCCATTCTCAAGTAACACCTTTACCATCTGCATTTTATTATTGCGAGCCGCCAGAAACAGAGGGCCAAAGGTCTTCTGCCAAATCTGATTCACATCTGCCCCCGCCTTAATAAGAATCTCGGCAATCTCCTTATGGCGTCGCCAGCCATTGCGACAGCATTCCATTAGTGCAGACCAGCCATCTGCATCCTTGATATCTGGCTTTGCACCCAATGAAAGAAGTTGTTTCACGCGCTCAAAGGGATCGTACCCCTTTGTCAATTCATAGTGATGAAGATTAACGTAAGGTGCATGCATCGTCTCACAAATCCGCTGAATTCGCGTCTTCTTTTCCTTCCCATAGGTGACATTCGCACCAAAGGGGAAGTGGAACTCCTCATTTGTCATAGACGCCCTGTCTATGCCGAGATATCCTTTCATATCGTCGGCATAGCCATTCCAAGTGCAGAAGTGCGCCACATCATAGAGACTTGCCATTTTTTTAGGGGATACCCTTTTACACAGCCCATCCCCCCTTCAATTTTTTATTTTATGAATAAAATTGAACCACTACAGCTTATATTTTACAAGCACACACAAAATGCATAAGAAGAATCAAATGGCGATTTCCGCAGAGAAGAAGAATAACACCCTTATTGCACAAGTTATTAAGGGAAAGGAGGCCATCTTTGCTCGTATTGATGCGAATCTCGGCTCCTACTTTCGTCTGACTATTCACAATGGGAATACGCCTATTCAGATTCTAGGTTCACCGCGTGGCCTGTTCAAGCAGCGCAAGGCTCAGATCCGATTCTCAAGAAATGATATTGTACTCCTGGAGTGCATTCCTACTGGCTCCACTATTTCTGAGATTGTGGGTCTCGTATCTAAGTCTGAGGCCAAGGAGCTTTACAAGGAGGGCCGCATTCACAAGGCTGTATACTCAGAGGAGGAGGTCTCAGATTTCTTTGAGCAAACAGACACAGATACAGATGCAGAGGTTAACCCTGACTCCATTTAAATCCAATAGAAATCATAAAAAGTTGAATATAAAACCCCCCTTTTTTTCAAACAGCATAATGTCAACATGTTACGCAATGACCGATAAGGGCAAGCGATGTCGTGCATACTCCATTATAAACTCTGCAACGTGCAAGCCGCATCAGAATCATTTCAACGACGATCTTGTGTCAAAGTGGATTCAGAAGAATATCAAAAATCTGGAGTTCTACCCTGCTCGTCGCATCTATATTGAATCTGCCCTTAAACATGGCCTGGTCCAAGTCACAAAAGAACATATCGCCAGTATCTCCCCACACTCCTCTTACACATACTTCATATTGCTTTGTGCTAGACACACAGACTTTGTTCTTGATTGGAATCCCAAGCTCAGCGCCAAGGTACTGCGAACTCTGTGGAAAAGGGTTGGTGCGATCGGCCCAGTGGTTATTACATATGAAGATATATTCGCCATGTTTCGCACCAATATTGTCTCTGGATTTTATGGGAGTTTACTAGCGTATCCTCATTCCAATGCGGAAATTAACTGGTTTGAATTCTTTGAGCTGAGTTCGCGGGCCCAGTGGTTTCAAGAGCTAATCCATTACTCCTATAATATGAAGGTGGTGGATGAAGTGATTGTGCATCTTAAGAAACTTTCTCGTGCAGAAGCGGAGCATAGCCTTTTACACATCTTTGAATCAGGGGAATATATGGCTTGGTTCTTAAATAAAAAGAGGCAGTTCTACGCCTCATTAGAGCGCAAGATTGAACCTATTAAGGAAGAGCTTCTCGCACTTACCTGGACCCCTGAAAGAGTGATGGAGTGGTGTATGGATGACTCTCAAAGGGCAACATGGGTTTCTTGATCCCAAATAAAGTTGATAATGCAATCTTTTTCATCTGATAGGTACAAGATGTGGCCTTCTAAGCATGTTCAATCAACGCCTCCATGTGTTCCTGATGTATACTGCCTTTCTCCAGTTAAGAAACCTCTACCGCTTGATCCTAAGATCTTAGAGGAGCATGCCGAGATTATAAAGGTGATTGATAGTATTAATGAGAAGAGAGATAAGGTTGATGAAGATATTGAGAAATTCACCAATCAGCTTTCTGAGTATAACGATGCAAATCATGCGAAGCGTCTAACTCAGCAACTAAAGACGATGAATGATAAGAAAAATATGCTAGACAAGGAATACAATGACTTTCTCAAGGCGTCAGACTTAGTCCTGAGTCTAGTTGCGATTCAAAAGTCTCGCGAGGAAACATATGCAAAAATTGAAATTGAACGTGCTGAGCTTGACAAGCTAACATACCCTCTCTGATAAAATGCAGATTAGAGTTGCTGATTGCAATGATTGCAATGCATCTGAAGATCCTCAGGAATCTGAGCATATGGGATGCATGATCTGTATTACGCAGAATGCATATGATAATATCTTTACTCCAGTATGCTGCGCGATTCCAGGTACCATGCGCTGTCAAACTCATACGCTGCGATGTGGATACTGCAACAATCAGGTGGAGTGCGATACCTTTCTTCTATGCGACCGCTGTTCTCATCGCGGCGTATCCACTCGCATGCAGCGGATTATGGATGAGTATATTAATGAAGAGATTGAGCGCCAGACATCTGTCTGCTTGAAGGATAGCCTTAATGCATCTGCATGTTTTCCTACATTAACAAATCTCTCATGGACTTGTGGTTGTATGAGCTGTATCAAAGTGTCAACCCAATTCTATGTATCACGTGCAGTAGAGGAGGGCTCTTCTCCTTGTTTGACCGCACTATAAAATAAAATTTGAAACCCCCACCCCTTTTTTATGAAGCTAACCATGGAAGAGATTATTGATTTCGTTAAGATGATTTCCGAGGGTGTCACGTCTCAGAAAACCACATACTATTACACAACACAATGGACCAGCTTTCACATGGAGAATATGCCAGAGATTCTGAGACGCCTGCAGGCTCTCTTTCCCAATTATCACGTATCGCATACAATTCTTTCACGAGGAAAGGATGGTATGCTCTATGATATTGCGAGGCTGAATGACAATACTCTTCCCCTTGTAGACTCTGTGCTAGAGGAGTCGTACATTGTCATTGCGAAAAATTGAACCGCTGCCCTTAGCTAAAAAATGCATGCAAAGTCTAATACAAGAATTCTGGGATGGGCCGTGGCCTCCTACACAGGAGTTTATTGCAAGGATGAAAAGGGCAGAAAGAAATACATATATTGATGAGATTATACGTTCTTCTGAATTTGCACATAGATTGATTCATGCGGTGAATGATGCTCTTTATGTTATAGAACGTGCTTCAAAAGAAATGAATGATGATACCTATCTTTGCCTCATTGATGGAATGCATAGCCTTGCAATGGTGGGGGAGAGGAAATCCCATCTTTATAAAGAAATGTCCTTACTTGCACATCGCGCGATGCATAGGATGAAGTATTATTAACTCCTTCGTCGCTAATAATATTAGTCTGGCTGATTCTCCTCCCTCGCCAGAAATACTACTAGTTCCTTCGTCGTTAATAATACCCCTGGCTCGTGCATAACACATAACACATAACACACTTTAAAATTGAATTATATCAACCCCTTTTTCATAAGCATCACAAATGAGCTGTCAAGCAAGAATTTTAGACGAGGCACGTAAGTTTCCTGGTACGCAGACTACCTATCACACAACCAAAGAGTGTGGTGAAGAGGCCGATTATGCGGAGCCAATTGATGATGATGATGCGCACGTCAAGATGTGCAGCCCCTGTTTCACTCGTTACAGATCAAAGAGTAACTGGTATGGATGGTTTGATTTCAGCTTTCCTCCAGATGCACCAATCTTAGGTTCCACATGGTATTACCAGCATGATAGTTCAGATGTATCAGAGACAGATAATTCAGAGACAGATGTATCAGAGGCAGATTCAGACGAGGAACCCGACGAGGTTGAGAATTTATCTGTTTCTTCTCATGCACCTGCACAAGCAGAAGCAGAGGTAGACTCTCTATGCGAAAAGTTTGCAGAAGTTACGCTTTCTTCTCCTCCTCCTCAAGAAGAACAAAAGCCCCTTTCCAAGGCCGATGAAATTGAAAATAAGATCAAGGAGTGGCAGCACCTTTTGAAGCAGAAGGGTCTAGCGCCCTCTCTTGTTCAGAAGTATTACAAGGAGCTTATTGAGTCACGTACTCAGCTAAAGAAGGAGAAGCAACGCGAGAAGGATCTCAAGCGGAAGCATTGATGTAAAAATAAAATTGAAACCCGCCGAGTTTTTTATGAAAAGCCCCCCTCAAAAATGTACGACGTCGGCACATCACTCGGTGGCTTCACCTTCTCCTACCGCTATGCATCAGGTACGGTGACCAAAGTTCTTCCTGGCCTGGGTTTCGTCATTGAGTCAGATGGCTACTCTTACACAATCATTTCAAAGTTCTCCACAAAGATCTTCCCTGTGCGGCATTTCTTGGAGTATAACACCTCTTGCTCGTTCCATCAGCTACCGCAAGAGACAATTCTCGCATGGCTGAATGCGGGATATGACACAAAGTCCGAGGTCTATGCGAAGGAGATTGAGATACAGAAGCTTATTGATCCGATGAACGATGGCCTCGCTCTCCCTTTCAAGGTAGCACCCTTTCTCATCCACGCCTCTTATAAGCATATCACAAACGAGCACGAGGAAGAGATCTTTATGAAGACGGGCAAGATTATCCACGAGGATGGCCGGCATGCTCCTTTGCCCATTGATTCCATCATCCTCAATGAGAATACAAAGCAGATGAATGCATGGCATTTGGCCAGATACACCGCTAAGTTCTCAGAGCCTTACACATATACTTTGCTGAATTGCGGCAAGAAGCTGCGAGTTGAGCAAAATGGAAATAAGGAGTGCATCATCCCTCTTACCTCTGTGACACCTTCGCTAGGCTCATCCATGTGTTCACCTGCAAATCCCTTTGTACTCTCTCACCCCCCTCTAGACTTCTCTGAGGTGTCTGCAATTCTTGAGGATATTACGGGATTTTGCGATGCAGAAGCAAAGGCAGAAGAGAACCCTTTCAAGAAGAGTGTGGGTCGTCTGAGTACGAAGAATATTTATGAGGGCATTGAGGAGGCCCACTGGGAGATGAAGCGTTCGCGAGATATCAACACCACGATTCAGAAGTGGGTAGATGCGGCCTGGGACGAGATCCAGAATCGGCGCGATGAGGAGAATCCTTAAGGAGAAGCCATAAATCACACGCTTAAAATTGATCAAACCCTTTTTTTTAAGAGCACGTGAATGTCCAAATGCAAATCTTCAAACTGCTGGTTTAAGAAAAAGCTAGATTCCCTCTTCTGTGGCCCATGTCAAAAAGAAGACGACAAGAAATTTATAGATGCAGGCCTTCTAAATCCTTGTAGTCTTATAGGAACTGCTCAGTTTAGTCGCGGCTTAGTATACGGAGATACATTAGACCGTGTATTCAAATCCATATATTCCCATTCAATCACCTTTCTTCGCATATACCTGAAGAGCATTCAGGGCACCCATATAGAAAAACAGCTCATTCTTAGAATTCAACTGCACGCTTCTACAGATTTGTGCCCAGTTGTTGGTTGGATGGTACGCAATAAAGTCTTCCCACCCATTCGGCCTTCAAAGTGCTTACAATGCATTTCTCATATTGTGAAAAAGATGGATTCGGCCGAACGTAATCTAATTGCCTATGGTATAGAGTTCGGGTTCTACGATACGATGCTCAAGGATTTCAATTTCAAACATCTTCTGAAAACATCTAAACACGAATCTATAAAGGAGCTCGCACATGCTATCATTTATTCTGATGGCGACTCATTCTTATATAAGCAATTTATGCGACAAGTAGATGAAGAAAATCCAGCTCTTATGAACGATATCATTGACAACTTTGCCAAGCTACCAACCCTTTTACATATTGTCAAAGATGAACTTCTTGCGATAAGTATGCATCCGTCGCGCGCATTTCACTGGTGCTTAGATGAGGAGTCCAAAGCAGACTATCCCCACGTCCCGTATGTATTTACACAAGGAAGGGCCCCATGGTCCTTTGACCTTTGACCCTTTGACCCCAATAAAAAACTGCATTATTTTCATTTTTCCTTAGTCCCTTAGGAAAGTCTCTTAGTGATTGTCAAAATCTTCCTCTGAGCCTCTTTTGAATCTATAAATTCTCCAACACAATCCTCGTTTGGTATACTTCGCATGAGTGTTCTAAAGATACTAACATCCACGTTTGAATCACCAACAGGCAGTGCATTGAGAGGCCACCACTCCACTGCCTCAATCTCACGCTGATCTGTAAAAGTGGCGCTAGGACGACCTGTCACCGCAAAGACAAAGTAACCACCCCCCTTAAGTTTATGATAACTTGTGTAGGGTGTATTGACGATGAGTCCAGTCTCCTCTACTAACTCCCTTTTGGCACACTCAATATCGGTCTCCTTCGGCTTACAATGACCCTTGGGAAACGACCACTTCTTACTCAGTCTCCCAAATACTAAGAGAACCTCTCCAAGATTATTAATCAATATACTCCCGTATACTTGCATATGGCGTGGCTTGTAGCTCTGAAACGCCTGGGGCATAACATTTTTTGCATTCGTTCTCATTCTCATTTTCCAGTCGTACATGGCTTTTGCGGGTTGGTGCCTTATTCATAGCACCGGTATAAAATCAACTTTTAATGAAATATAAATGCATCGGCCACAAGGCCCTGAATATATCGCACCTCGTCTAAGATGTGGCCTTGGAAATCGCCTCTTCCAGACAGTTGCAGCTATAACAGCGGCTGAAAGGACAGGTGCAACCCCAGTGTTCCTATTACCAAGAATGAGCCATCTAGATCATGGTAACTTTGACACTCTCCTGGCTCTTTTCCCACACATAAAAATCCTAGAATCTGCTGCTGAATGGAAAGAAGTGAAAGAAGACAGCAAGCAATTGATACCGTCCATCCCAGATTCGAGGATCGTAGTCTTGTCTGGCTTTTTCCAGAATTCTGAGAATTTTCCAAACTCGCCAGATCTTCTGCCTCGACTGCCTCGTCTGCCTCTGCAACCGCAGCCGCAACCGCTTGCTTCCCTTGCTTCGCTTAATACCTGGGCAATTCACTTCCGCTTTGGCGATTACGCCATCTTAGAGCACTATCATGTCGACTTATCCAAATACTACTTTTACACAATCACCAAGTTTATACCCAAAGGATCTAATATCTTATTATTCTCAGATACTCCTCGCTTGCAGCCTATCGCAGATGAAATAAGAAGTATGGGCTACAAAGTCGAGATATATGATAATCCTGATACTCTAAGCACGTTACATGCATTTGCTTCCTGCAAAGCTGGCGCAATATGTTCAAACTCCACCTTTTCTTGGTGGGCCGCGTACTTTGCTTCTTGTCTCTCTTCTGCAGATGCAGATGCAAATGCCCAGTACGCCGCATACTTCCCTAGTCGCTGGATGAAACATAGCACGCCTAATCTATTCACACTCCCTTTTACACAAACTATCTGTCTAGACTCGATATACGCGTCCCCTCAACTAAAGACATTTTCACATTATTAGATATAATGTCGTCTCATGAAAATTCACTAATCTCCGAGATTCTAGTGAATGCTGCGGTGAAGGCGGTCGGCAAACGTGAGTTTTTAAAAGCGGTGGAAAAACTTTACGGTGTAAAAGAAAAGGTGCGCGTTAAGTCTGATGTTCCGGCAGATTCACAGTGTGTTGCTCGCTGCAAGGGGGACAGAACTGGCATCAAGGTTGGCAGATATGTGCTGTTTGACAATGTGCGTTGTGCGCGTAAGGAAATTGACGGAGATCATCTTTGTGCCATACATTCGAATCAGGCGACAAAGTTTGGAGGGCTACCTCTTGGGAAATTTAACGAGCCGTTAACTGAGGAGTTAAAGAAGGTATTTGGCGAGTTATAAATGGGTCACTGATTAGAGATGGCTTCCTGGTCTATGTATGAACCTGTTGACTCGGTTTCAAATCATGGATCAATGGAACAAATGCCTGGGCAGATGCAGATGCCCCAGATGCAAATGCCCCAGATGCAGAATCGCAATGACAATGTGGCCCAAGGGAAGGAACAGGTGCAGCCTATGAACCAAATCCCTCATCAAATGGCTGCACCAGCCTCCAATAAACCGAAAGGAAGCGTGCAAGTCCCTCAGCCTCCTAAGAAAACTAGTGCCTTTGAAGATATCTCGGATTTTTACCAAGTTAGTGACTGGTATTATTTATTCACGGCTGCCATTGTCGTTGAAGTTTTCGTAGTTGCAATTACAAGATATTTCCCCAGTTTTTCTGGGAAGTATCTAAATCTCTGGTATTCAAGATTTAAGTGGAGTGCCGTTATCGCCGACGTGTTAAGTGTAATGATTGGGTTTGGAATTGCAAGGTATATATACACAGAATTAATTTATCCAAATAAGGACTGGAATCCTGGATATTTTACGGGGACTGCGGTAGCAGTTCAGGTAATACATGATATCTTGTTTTATTTTGGAGTTATAAAGCCATTGCCAGAAGGGAATAATGGAATGATTGATGTGATGAAATCTTATGGTGAGGCGGGCGGCGCTAAGCTAATTGCAGGTGATTCTGTTATCATGATCGGCACGTCAGTGGGCTCCATGTTACTCAAGGCTTCTTCTCCTCATATTGTTGTGGCGGTAGCACTTATCTCTGCATACGCGCTCCCTTACTTTCTTGAGACAAAGAATGAGTTTAGCGGACTGTCTTAGCCTGGGCGTACTGTCTTAGCCTGGGCGTGCTGTCTTAGCCTGGGCGTGCTGTCTTAGCCTGGGCGTGCTTTCTGAGCCAGATCAGGGTTCTAAAGAATAAATCACCTTATTACATAGAATGTGTAATAAGATGAATTATGTGAAGAATTTCTTTGTACTTTTATCTCATCCAGATAAATTCATGCCGAAAACCCTTGAGGTATATAAGGCAATTCCTTCCCCCGTGATTATTAAAGAGGCGATTGTGAAACATAAGATTGAAGATCTTAATACGCTGAAGATTGTAGAGATAAAGATTCCATGCCATATGATTTTTTAAATGCAAGTCTAAAGTTATGCTACATATACAACTCAGAATGGAGGACGAATTGAAGCGCAATCTACGTGAACTAATCTCAAAGTCGTCCTCTGCGCAAGTATACAAAGCCCTTGCAGATATTTTCAACGAGGAGTACTCCTTTTTACACAAGTTTTTCGTAGGTGCAAAGGATAAGAAGGATAGAAAAGAGAAAAAGGATGTTTCTGTTGAAGCCACTCCTGTGAATACAGAAGAGCAGACAACTCCTGCTACTGCTTCTGCTTCTGCTTCTGCTTCTGCTTCCGCCCCTGCTTCAGCAAAGCCCGATCGTATCCGCAGTGATGCGAAGGTTATTGTTATGAAGAAGCCTGCAGATCCTGAAGATCTTCTAGATACACATCCACCACCTCAGAATGATACCACGATTCATACTGAAAGTGGGTTCCGCGATCCCAAGGATATTAAGAAGTGGCAGAAGGAGCAAGAGGATAAGAAGGCTGCTGAATTACGTGCTGAAGGTGTGAATCCCGCCACACTATTGACGGAGGCTAATCTCAGAAAGTGGATCGTGGATGAGAAGAAGACATTCGCCGCAATTGCACGCGAATATGTTGGACTATCTGATGTAATCATTTCAGCAGAAGCCAAGAAGTATGGACTTCAAAGTGATACATCCAAGCGCCGCATGATGATTGCGAAGGCAAAGGGCTCTAAAAATTGAATAGTTCGCCCTGTACTCACTAAGCAACCATGGCGAACATGTTCCCAGATGCAAACATCCATTTGACACAGAGCTCCATCTTCCAAACCTTCCTCGATGACCCGAGGACTATGAATCTGCGCATGAAACACAATGCCAGCCTTCACCGAGCAGTCTTGGTGAAGCGTGGCAATATAATTGCCGATGCTACAAATAATTACGGAAGTAGAAGCCGTGGTTCTGGCTATTCTCGCTCAAGTATTCATGCTGAAAAGAATGTTGTGAAAGCTCTTGGGGATATCCATAAAATGAAAGGCGCGGATATGTATATTATGCGTTTCTCTAGAACGCAAGATATGGCGTTGGTCAGATCTACTCCTTGTTCTGCATGCACTCTATTTCTTGAAAAGTGCATGAAGGAATATGGGCTGAAGAACGTATATTACACAAGCTAAAAGGTTTATAAATAAATAAATCTTTTATTTTGTTTCTTAATCACATCAAGACCAGTCTATCGTGACTTCCTTCTTAACAAGTTGCACCGTTGCATTTGCATTTGCAACTGCCGCTGCATTTGCATTCGCATTCGGATCTGCTGCATTCGCATCTGAAGAAGGAGCCATAGGAGGGGAGTGATAAAAAGGCATGGGGTTTGCGCTCACATCAACAGTTGTCTCTTCATATTTTATAGTACAGCCCGGAAACTTTTCCTCAAATAAGCTTACTATTTCAGCTTGGGGTATTACTAAAGGTGTATACACTGGCATAGGAGGGTAACGATCATATGGTCTCATATGATTGGCGTTGTGCTGTGCACTATAGTCAGTCATATCAACAACATATGATGTTTTGCCGGAAGAAGATGCATTACGAACGTGTTGTATAATGCCCGCTATCAAATTATGAACATGATTCTTTTTATGCTCAGCATGTAAATTCTTGAGATAATCGCGGCTAAATATATTTGGCTCTTGCTCAGCAACAGCAGAAGGAGCAGGAGCAGGCGGAACTCCTCCTACGATTTGGATTTGCGGCGCGTAACTCATTTCTACGGACTACATATATTTTAATCTTAGGCTGGACAATTACCATGCCTAAGCCGTAGATTTCTTCGCACGCACCTTTTTCACAGGTTCTTCGGCACAAACAACTTCCTCATGGCTTTCATCCTTTCCAAGAAAAATATCCATAATTTCTTTCAGAGATTCTCTTCTGTGCTTAATTGCAAGGCTATTCTCAGTATGGTACTTTGTAACAGATTGAATTAGAGCAGTCTTCTGCACATTCACCGCATTGAGAAATTCTGTGATTGCCTTCAATTCCTTTTGAACAATAGGCTTTACCATGTCGATCTTCCCCTGTAAAAGCATAGTGTTATCAGAATCTTCAGGGCGTTCGTGAGATATCTTGAAAACCTTTAGTGCAATATCTGCGCACATGTCGATAAAATTAAGAACATCTTCTGGCGCATGCGAGTTAAATGAATTGATAAATACCAGAAGCTGTGAGTTTGCAGTCCACTCGCTTAAGATAAAATTACCAGATTTCTTACTATCGATATTCGTTTTCTGGGATACGAATAGTCCAAGAGGATAGTCAGGATGTTCCTCCATATCTCTATAGAATTTAGTAACCTCCTTTGATGGTACATCATGCGTATAATTCTTAACTTCTATAAGTGTATCACAACCTCTTATCTTACAGCTTCTGTCTGCACCATGTGAAATCTTTGAAGTATTCTCAAGAGGTCCCCACTTTGTATATTGGTTTGCCACATCTTCAAATAGCATCTCTCCCTGTTTCCCCTTTTCTGACGATGCATAACTCTTCTCTAACTCCTTCTTTAGCCGTGCTTCCTTATCTGCATAGGATTCCTTGAGATCTGCAATAGTGTCTTTGTACTGATTATCACACTGAGTCACTCTTTCTCTAGTTGACTCTTTCAAATCATCTATAGTCTTTTGGTGAGCAGCCACGATTCTGCTTATTTCCTTTTCCCGTTGCGCGTCCTTATCCTTAGAAAGCTTTTCCAGGGTTTCGGCATATGTATTCTTTGCCTGTTCCACTAAATCTGTATATTGACGCTTCATCTGTACCAAGGCATCCTCAGAAATCTTATTGGACGATCTGAGTAACTTAATCTCTTCTGAGAACTTTTCAGTAATCCGCTCCTTCTCGTCATGGGTGAATTTCGTAGCCCTCTCCAGTTTATCCTGGAGACATTTCTTTTCTGCTTCAAGAGCTTGCGTATAACTCTTTACTCCCTTGTCAAGTGCTTCCTTGTATTCTAAAGATGTGGCTGAATTATTCACATTATGAATCGCGTTCGCTGCTAAAGAGATAAGGGTAAAGAATTCCTTGGGGCTAAAATTCTGGACGACCTCTCTCAGAGACTTCTCATGTATATATGTTGATGACCATTTACCGTCAGAAAATGTTTCTGAGATAAATGCCTTTGCTTCTCCCATTATATATATAACGCACCAATCTGTTAAGCCAGCAAAAGCTCCTTCCCAAGGTCTAAATATAAAATAAGATGCATAATGAATGAAGGCTATTGTTCAAGTGTGGACGCAACACTGTGTAAATGCGCCTCAAACAGATACTGAGAATTTCTGGGGTATCGGCGATTTCTTAAGAGGTACTATACAACTATACATGTTAAGTAAGAAATTAGGTTTCCAGTTCTATGTTGATATAAGTTTGCACCCTATGAGTAAGTATCTAATCCCTGTGGAAAATCCATACAGATCTCTGATTCAAGAAAATAAAAACAATATAAAATTACTACCTTCTAATTTAGATTTAGAAAGGCTAATATCTACATTTGAGGATGGCTTGTATTTTTTCTTTACAAATGCACAGTGTACATTTCCCATTAGCACAGAATGTAAAGAATTTATTAAAAAAATATTAATACCGATTCCTTCTCTAGAACATGAACTAAGTATGTTTCCATTTAAGAAATATGAGATTATGCATCTTCGCCTAGGAGATAAGGAATTATTAAATAATGGAACTGCTACAATTTCTCAAGAGATTATCGATATGGTGAAAAAGAATAGGGGGGAGAATACTATCCTGATAAGCGATTCATTATCTGTAAAACAAAACGCAGATATCTTGAAGTATGTATATATTACAGATACTACGCCAAAGCACACAGGTAAATGCAGTGATCCAGATTCTATGAAAGAAACTTTTATCGAATTCTTATTAATTACACGATCTTCTTCTATAAAAACGTACAGCAGTTATAGCTGGAGATCTGGTTTTGTAG
>Ga0214919_10003133_pt1 | contig 25303 bp, 18 predicted proteins | sample LL1503_MetaG_FD_177994 | JGI IMG/M metagenome (GOLD analysis project Ga0214919, IMG submission 177994) | Freshwater microbial communities from Lake Lanier, Atlanta, Georgia, United States - LL-1503 | ecosystem: Environmental > Aquatic > Freshwater > Lake | place: USA: Georgia | collected... | reverse complement strand
TAGCGCATCGCCGCCAAACTCGACCGGCTCGCCTTCGACGGTGAAGCCGCGCAGCTTGAGCAGGTTGTGCAGCGTCAGGCCGTATTTCAGGCAATGCACGCCGCCCGAGTTCTCAGCCACATTGCCGCCGATGGTGCAGGCGATCTGGCTGCTGGGGTCGGGCGCGTAGTACAGGCCGTGCGGCGCTGCCGCCTCGCTGATCGCCAGGTTGCGAACGCCGCATTGCACCACCGCCGTGCGCGCCAGCGGGTCGATCTTGACGATGCGGTTGAACTTGGCCAGCGACAGCGTCACCCCCAACGCATGCGGCATGGCGCCGCCAGACAAGCCGGTGCCAGCGCCTCGCGCCACCACCGGCACGCCGAGATCAAAGCAAGCCTTGAGCAGCGCCGAGACCTGGGCTTCGGTCTCGGGCAGGGCCACGGCCAGCGGCAGCTCGCGGTAGACGGTCAGGCCGTCGCACTCGTAGGGCGCGGTGTCCTCGCGTCGGTACAGCAGCGCATGGGCGGGCAGCAGCGGGCCCAGCGCAGCGACCACTTCGTCCTGGCGCGCGTTGCGCTCGGCCGCAGGGGGCTGGGCTGGCGGCGGGCTGGCGGTCTGGGGGGCGTTCATCGGGGTTTCTCCGTGCGTTGACCTGCAACTGTAAGCACAAAGCAGTCGGTCGGACTGCTGATGGGCGCAGATCGGCATCGCCTGGCGCGCAGGCTTGTCGGTTTCAATCGGCCACGAACACCGTCAGCACCCCGGTGTAGCCATAAAGGTGGTGGTGGGCGATTTCGCCGCCGGCAAAGAAACCGATCAACGGCACGTCGCCCAGCGCATGGGCGACGATCTGTGCCTCGGCCGAGGGTGCGCCGAAATGCGGCCCACCACGACCCGAGCAGGAGATGTAGATCGCGCCGGCGATCCGGCTGGCCGCTGCTGCCCCCATCGGCTCGCCCCCTGCGGTGACAGGCGCTTCGACCTCGAGCTCGTCGCGGATCTCAGCGCAGATGCGCACCAGATCTCGGCGCGCTGCCGCTACGTCGCGGCGGCAGAAAGCGAGCTGCTGACCGATCTCGGCCGGGTCGGCGATCGCCACACCCTGGCGCGCCGGGTCGATGCCGATCAAGTGACGGACTCGGGTGTCGGCGCCGAACTGGCCGCCGCGCGACAGCATCGCACCCGCGCCATCGGTCAGCCCGACCAAGGTGGAGCGCAGCGCCGCCAAGGCTGTTTGGGGCTGGTCCAGCGTGACGGCCAGTTCTGCCAGCAGCAAGGGCAGAGCAGGCTGGCCGTCGAGTTCGAGTACCAGGTTGCGGTCGGACGCGGTGATGCGTCGCACCGACCCCAGCGGCTGGCAGCCCTGGGTCACGCGCGAGACCAGTCGCAGTGCGGCACCCGGCGCCGCCGGCGCGAAGGCGACCCCTGACAGCCCGCCCTCGAACACCCCGTTGGCGATGTGAAACTGGCGACTGCGCGACGCGGCCAGACCGCCGAACAGGTAGCCGCTGCTGGTGCGTCCAGCCAACTCTGCGATCAAGTCTTCAAGATCGTGGGTGCCGGCGTCCGCATGCACCAGCGCACTGTGGGCGAAATCACCCTTGATGGGTTGCCGGCCGTTGAAGACCTGGAAGCTCGCGGCGGGCAGATCGCAGAGCATCAACACCAGCGCAGGCTCGTCGAAATACTCGACGCTGCCGACCAGCACACCGACCCCGACATTGCCTGCCCATTGCACGCCTGGCCAGCGTTGCTGCAATTCGTCCAGCAGCGCGTCGGCTTGCGGCGCCAGCCGGTCGCTGAGGTAGACCAGGCCCAGCGTGGCGTTGAACATGGGCTGGCGTGCCGCGCGCTGGGCGTCGATCTGCGCGGCCGCAAGTGCCAGCGCCATGTGGGCGTCAGGATGGGTGGCGTGGGCAGTGATGAAGCGTTGCATGGGCAAGTGGCGCGTCGGCGGCGCCGGTCTGGTTGGGCTGGGGGTCAGCCGGCCTTGCGGCCGCTGGTCTTGGCCGCGGGTTGGGCTGGCTTGCGCTTGCTGGGGGCTGGTTTGACACCTGCCAGATCCTGCGCGGCTGAGGCTGCGCGCTGGGCCGCAGCCATGGGCATCGAGGCGGCTTTTTTCAGCGCCTGACCGGCGGCGTCGACGCCTTGCTGGACCATCGCGCCGGCCAAGTTGCGCGCAGCGTCGGTGTTGCCTTCTTTCAAGGCGTTGGCGGCGAGCGCGGTGAACTGCTGGGTCAGCGCGCCCCACCACTGCATCGGATCGACCACGCCGGGTTTGGCCGCGGCGCTCTCAGCGCTGGCGGCAGGCGCCGCCTTGGGTGACGGGCTTGGCGCGGGTTCGGGCACGCGGACCTTGAGCGATTCGGTCAGATCGCCAAGCGAGACGTTCATGGTCTTGAGGGTGGCCAGCGTCATGCGCTGCACTTCGAGCGCCTGGATCGTGGTGCCCAGCAGGCGGGCGTTTTGCTCGAGCCAGAACTGCACGGTGCGCAACTCGCCGATGCGCTTTTCCAACTCCTCGGGGTCCAGCGTGGGCGCCACCCACTGGCCGACATTGGGCATCGCGGCGCCTGCGTTCTTGACCAGGCCGGTCAGAAAGTCGAAGCCCGGCACCATCTTGATGAATGCGGCAGTGGGATCGGTCACAAGCGTCTCCTCGGGGTTGGATGGACTGTGGCTGGATGGTAGTCGCAGCGCCGAGGTTTGGGCTGCCGATTCGACGTCGAACCAGACCGATCGCAGCCGTGCTCAGCGCGCGGGCGCTTGCAGCTTGAGAACGCCAGCCTGCTGGTTGAATTGCAGCTGCCCCAGCACGTCCATGCCCAGCAGTGGCGAGCCCAGCGCCGGCAGCACGGTGATGGGCAGGCGGTCGAATCGCACGCCGCCCTCGAGTTGCAGGTCGGCACGTGCCGTCCAGCCCTGCACCGTGCCGCCGGCGGTGGACGACTGCACCCGGCCTTCTGGCACCAGACCAGCGGCCAGCGCCAGCGCCTGCGGCAGCGCGCTTCGGGTCGCGCCGGTGTCAACCAGAAACTCCAGCGCCAGCCCGTTGACCTGGCCCGGCCAGTGGAAATGCCCGTCCGACCCGCGTCGCAACTCGATCACGCCGCCCTGGGCACTGAACTGGCTGCGTCGCTGCTGCGCCTGCCAGGCTTGCAGCGCCAAAAACAAGCCGGTGCCCAGCAACAGCCAGAGCGTGACATGCTTGAGCGTGCGCGGGAACTCGCTCATGCCTCGTCGCCGGCCAGGCCTGTTTCATCGGTCAAAGTGGGGTCTGCGCTCAAGTCCAGGGGACCGCTCACTTGTTGCTCGATGGCGCCGAAAACGCTCAATCCGTCGCGGCCCTTCATCTCGATCCGGATCGTGTCGCCTGGCCGCAGGTAGTCGCTGCGAGGCTGGCCATGCAGCAAGGTCTCGACCGCGCGCTTGGCCGCGATGCAGCTGTAACCCTTGGCGCCGTCGCGGTTGCTCACCGGACCCGAGCCGACGATGCTGCCCGTGCGCAGCCTGCGGGTCTTGGCCAGGTGCGAGATCAGCTGACCGAAGGGGAAGCTCATCTCCGGACCGGCTTCGCACAGACCGACCTTCTTGCCGTTCAAAGCCGACTGCAGCGTCAGGTGCACCCGGCCGCCCGTCCAGGCTGGCCCCAACTCGTCGGGCGTGACGGCCACCGGGCTGAAAGCCGCCGCCGTCATGCTGTGCAGCAGACCGCTGCCGGCGGTCAGATCTGCAGCCGACTGTTGGCACAAGCGCCAGCTGTTGGCCAGCATCACCAGCCGCACGCCGTCGAGTGCCTGGTCAGGGTCCGCACCCATCGCGATGTCGTCGGTGATCACGGCCAGCCCGGCGCCGAAGTCCGCGCCCCAACTCTCGGCGCCGAACCACGCCGGATCGCAGGGCCCGAGAAAATCGTCGCTGCCGGCCTGGACCAGCAGCGGGTCGCTGGTGTCACTGGCAGGCAGCTCTTGTTCCGCTGCCTGGGCCAGCAGCTCGACCGGGTGCTGGTAGGCCGAGCTCTCGACCCATTGGTAAGCCCTAGGCAGCGGCGCCATGCACTGCCGTGGATCGAAGCCGAAGGCATGGCGCGCCCTACCCTGGTTGAGGCTGACGTACAGGTCTTGCAGCTGAGGCGACAGGAAGTTCCAGTCGTCCAGCACCTGCTGCAAGCGGGTGGCGGTGGCGGTGGCGAAATGGGCCTGGCTCAGGTCGCGCGAGACGACGACCAGTTGGCCATCGCGTGAGCCGTCTTTGTAGGTGGCGAGTTTCATCGGTATTCGGGCCTGCGTGCTTGGTGTCGCCGGGGCGTCGGTGGCAGCATTGTCGGATGCGCGCGCAGACTGGTTCCGATCACCGTCACGGCCCGCCTCCACGGCGCAGGCCTTGGGTGCTGCTGGCCCTGCTGGGGGCCGTGCTGTGGTTGCACGTTCGGCTGATCGATGGTTTGGTGCGCGACCTGCCGCGCCGGGCTGGTGCGCGCGCTGGGGCTGCGCTGCAGGTCAGGGCTGTCGTCGTGGACAGGGCTGCGGCGCCTGCGTTGCCGATCGCGCCCGCCAAGCCTGCCGCAGCAGCGCGTGCGATGCAGCCAACAGATGCTGCAGGTCCTGAGTCAACTGGCGCCGCGCCAGAGCCGCCCGGCAAGACGGTCGAGTCTGAGGTTTCGCCGGGCTTGGCCATGGCAGGCCTCAGCCCACCGACTTACCCGACCCGGATTCCTGCGTCGGCGTTGCTGCGGTATGCGCTACAAAGTCAAGCCCAGGTCGGCGAGGCCAGCCTGATCTGGCGCCACGACGACCAGGGCTACACGCTGCAACTTGACGGCCGCGGCCTGCGCCAAGTGCCGTTGATCGAGCAGCACAGCGCCGGTGGATTCGACGCCGCCGGACTCGCACCCGAGCGCTTCACCGATCGGCGGCGTGGCCGCGGTTGGCGTGCGGCCAGTTTTCAGCGCGAGATCGGCCGCATCAGTTTCTCGGGTCCGTCGGTCGAATACCCGGCCTGGCCGGGTGCGCAGGATCGGCTGAGCTGGCTGGTGCAAGCAGCCGCGATCAACGCGGCTGCCGTCCCGAAGGCTGAATTCACGCTGTTTGTGGTCGATACGCGTGGCGTCGGCGAACTGTGGCGCTTTACCGACCAAGGTCTGTCCTTGGTCGACACACCGCTGGGCCAGTTGCCGGCGCAGCACTGGCTGCGCGAACCCGACCAGGCCGCAGGCCAGCGGGTCGAGGTCTGGCTCGATGCGACGCGGGGTCACTGGCCGGTGCAGGTCCGGTTCACCTTCTTGCGCACGCAGCAAGTCTTTGAGTTGCGCCTGGCGGCCGAGCCGCAGACACCGCCCTGAGCGCTTGAAATCCGCCCGCTTGGCCTCAGCTTGGCACCAAGGAGAAATACCATGCAGATGCTCTACAACTCGGTGAGTTTCACGGTGGTGGCTTTTGAGGCGATTGCCGGGGAGGGGCTTGACGGTTTGCCGCTGTCGCACGGGGGTTATGAAATCGTCGACAAGTTTGCCCGCAAAGGTATTTTCATTCAGGGTGAGCTTGCCTTGTCGTTCCAGCAAGGGGTTGAGGCTTTGGTGGCTTTGGGCCCCGACGAGGAGGCGCTGGACGACTACATCGCCGGTTACACCTTGCTGGCGCAGCATCCGGTGGTTCTTCACTGACCGGGTCGTTCGAGGCTGGGGTGTACCGGCCTTTGTCGGAAGATCTGGCTCCTACAATTCGCAGCATGATGCCTGCTGCGCCTGTCCGATCCCGTGCCTACACCCGAGCTGCGCAACTGCCCCTGCTGCTGAAGCAGCGCATCGTGATCATCGACGGTGCGATGGGCACGATGATCCAGCGCTACAAGCTCGGTGAAGCCGATTTTCGTGGTCAGCGCTTCACCGATCACGCCAGAGACCTCAAAGGCAACAACGACTTGCTGCAGCTGACGAGGCCGGATGTGGTGCGCGAGATCCATCATCAGTACCTCGCCGCCGGCGCTGATCTGATCGAGACCAACACCTTTGGCGCGACTCGAATCGCGCAAGAGGATTACGGTTTGGGCCATATTGCCCGCGAACTCAATCTGGTGGGCGCGCGGCTGGCGCGCGAGGTGGCAGATCTTCACAGCACGCCGGACAAGCCGCGATTCGTCGCTGGCGCGCTCGGGCCGACGCCGCGCACCGCCAGCATCAGCCCGGATGTCAACGACGCTGGCGCTCGCAACACCAGCTTTGACGATTTGCGCGCGGCCTATTACGAACAGGCTTCAGCTTTGCTGGAGGGCGGCTGCGACCTGTTTCTGGTCGAGACCATTTTCGACACGCTCAACGCCAAAGCGGCGATCTTCGCGCTCGATGAACTGATGGAAGCCACCGGTGAGCGCCTGCCGGTGATCATCTCGGGCACGGTGACCGACGCCTCGGGCCGGATCCTGTCGGGCCAGACCGTGCCGGCGTTCTGGCATTCGGTTCGCCACGCCAGGCCGCTGGCCGTTGGCCTGAACTGTGCTCTGGGCGCTGCGGTGATGCGGCCCTACATCGAGGAGTTGAGCAAGGTGGCGGGCGACACCTTCATCAGCTGCTACCCGAACGCCGGCCTGCCCAATCCGATGAGCGAGACCGGTTTCGACGAGACGCCAGACGTGACCGGCAGCATGCTGGCCGAATTCGCCGCCGCCGGCTTTGTCAACCTGGTCGGTGGCTGCTGCGGCACCACGCCCGAGCACATTGCCGAGATCGCGCGCCGGGTGGCGGCCTACCGGCCGCGTGGGCTCAACGATCGGCTGTTTTCGGGCTTGGTGTCAGACCTGTCAGCGGCTTGATCAGCCGGCTGCGGCCGCCGGTTCGAGCTCAGCCCACAGCGCTTGTGCGCTGATCACGAGGTCGACGCTGGCGAGTTCAAGCCCAGCGCCGGACTCGCCGGGGTGCAGCACCCACAGCCCATCGGCACCCTTGCGGTAGAGCTCGCAGCGCTGGCGGTCGACGTCGATCAGCAAGTACTCGACCAGGCCGGGCAAGGCGCGGTAGTCGGCGAACTTGTTGCCGCGGTCGAAGGCGGCGGTGGAGGGCGACAGCACCTCGACCACCAGCATCGGCTCGCGCTTGATCAGTCGGTCACCCAGGTCGGCTGCACTGCAGGTCACCATCACGTCGGGATAGAAGTAGCAGTCTGCAGCCTCGACCCGCAGCTTCACGTCGCTGGCATAGACCCGGCAAGGGCCGCCGCGCAGATGTTGGCGCAGGGCCACCACCACATTGAGTGCCACGGTGTTGTTGCGGTCCTCGCCGCCGGCCATCATGAAAACCTCGCCGCGCACGAATTCGTGACGGAGGGTCTGGCCGGCGTCCCAGGCCAGGAACTCGGCAGCAGTCATCGCTTGTTTCTGGAGGGCAGATACCACGGGGCGCTCCGATGCAACAGGGCTCATGGTGCGAAGTCTAAATCCCGGGCGCCTAGAATGCCAGAACTCCCGAGGAGCGTTGCGACGGCGGCCTGTGTTTCAGCCCGCCGCCAGGCTCGGGGCGGCGCGACGGGTTCCTACCCTTGCGCCGGGCAACACGGCGCTCACCCTTGGCCTGCAAACAGGCGCACCGGGTGAGCCGGGGCGGGCAGGTTGTTCGTTCCGACGCACTAGCCGTATCCATGACCGTCACTGCTTCTACGCTTCCCCCCATGCGCCTGGCCGGCCTCGAGCCGGTGGCCATCGGCCAGGCCAGCCTGTTCGTCAACATCGGCGAGCGCACCAACGTCACCGGCTCCAAGGCTTTCGCGCGGATGATCCTGGAGGGCCGTTACGAAGACGCCCTGAGCGTGGCGCGCCAGCAGGTCGAGAACGGCGCCCAGGTGATCGACATCAACATGGACGAGGCGATGCTCGACAGCGCCGCAGCGATGGAGCGATTCCTCAAGCTGATCGCCGGCGAGCCCGAGATCGCCCGGGTGCCGATCATGATCGACAGCAGCAAGTGGAGCGTGATCGAGACCGGGCTGAAGTGCATCCAGGGCAAGGGCATCGTCAACTCAATCTCACTGAAGGAAGGCGAGACCGAGTTCAAGCGCCAGGCCACACTGCTGCGCCGCTACGGCGCGGCCACCGTGGTGATGGCCTTCGACGAAAAAGGCCAGGCCGACACCTTTGAGCGCAAGACTGGGATCTGCGAGCGGGCCTACCGCATCCTGGTCGACGTGGTGGGTTTCCCGGCCGAAGACATCATCTTCGACCCCAACATCTTCGCGATCGCCACCGGCATCGAGGAGCATGCCAACTACGCGGTCGACTTCATCAACGCGACGCGCTGGATCAAGGCCCATCTGCCGGGTGCCAAGGTCTCGGGCGGCGTGAGCAACGTCAGCTTTAGCTTCCGTGGCAATGAGCCGGTGCGCGAAGCCATCCACACTGTTTTTCTGTATCACGCAATCCAGGCCGGGCTGGACATGGGCATCGTCAACGCCGGCATGGTCGGCGTCTACGACGAGCTCGATGCCGAGTTGCGCGAACGGGTGGAGGACGTGGTGCTGAACCGCCGTGAGGATTCCACCGAACGCCTGCTGGAGATTGCCGAGAACGTCAAGGGCGCTGCCAAGGACGACAGCCTGCGCCTGGCCTGGCGCAACAACCCGGTGGATGCGCGGCTGAGCCATGCGCTGGTGCACGGCATCACCGACTTCATCGTCGAGGACACTGAAGCCTGCTGGCAGCGCATCGCAGCGCAGGGCGGCCGGCCGCTGCATGTGATCGAAGGCCCGCTGATGGCTGGCATGAACATCGTCGGCGACCTGTTCGGCCAGGGCAAGATGTTCCTGCCGCAGGTGGTCAAGTCGGCGCGCGTGATGAAGCAGGCGGTGGCCCACTTGCTGCCGTACATTGAGGCCGAGAAGCAGGCGACGATGGACGCCGGCGGCGATGTCAAGGCCAAGGGCAAGATCGTGATCGCCACTGTCAAGGGCGACGTGCACGACATCGGCAAGAACATCGTCACCGTCGTGCTGCAGTGCAACAACTTCGAGGTCGTCAACATGGGCGTGATGGTGCCCTGTCAGGACATCCTGGCCAAGGCGAAGATCGAGGGCGCCGACATCGTCGGCTTGTCCGGCCTGATCACGCCCAGCCTGGAGGAGATGCAGCATGTGGCGGCCGAAATGCAGCGCGACCCTTGGTTTCGCGAGCGCAAGATTCCGCTGCTGATCGGCGGCGCGACCTGCAGCCGGGTCCACACCGCCGTCAAGATCGCGCCGCATTACGAGGGACCGGTGGTCTATGTGCCCGACGCGTCGCGCTCGGTGGGGGTCTGCGCCGAGTTGCTCAGCGACGAGCGCGCAGCCAAGTTCATCGCCGAGTTGAACGCCGACTACCAGCGCGTGCGCGAACTCCACGCCAGCAAGAAGGCCACACCGCTCGTCACGCTGGCCGCCGCGCGGGCCAACAAGACGGCGCTGGACTGGGCCGGCTACAACCCACCCAAGCCGAAGTTCATCGGCCGCCGGGTGTTCAAGAACTACGACCTGAGCGAGTTGGCCGCCTGCATAGACTGGGCGCCGTTCTTCCAGACCTGGGACCTGGCCGGCAAGTTTCCGGACATCCTGCAAGACGAAGTGGTCGGCGCCGAGGCGACCCGTGTCTTCGACGATGGCAAGCGACTGCTGCAGCGCGCGATCGAAGGCCGTTGGCTGCAAGCCAACGGCGCCGTCTGCCTGCTGCCTGCCAACACGGTGGATGACGACACCGTCGAGATCTACGCCGACGAGTCGCGCAGCCGGGTGTTGATGCGCTGGTGTCCGTTGCGGCTGCAGACCGAGCGGCCGGTGGTCGACGGCCCGAACGGCGAGAAGGTCAAGCGCGCCAACCGCAGCCTGGCTGATTTCATCGCGCCGCGCTCGGGCCCGGGCGCGAGGCCTGACTACATCGGCCTGTTCGCTGTCACCTCGGGGCTGGGCATCGAGAAACGGGTCGCACAGTTCGAGGCCGCGCACGACGACTACAACGCGATCATGCTCAAGGCCCTGGCCGACCGCTTGGCCGAAGCCTTTGCCGAGCGGCTGCACCAGCGTGTTCGCACCGATCTTTGGGGCTATGCGGCCGACGAGGCGCTAGACACCGAAGCACTGATCGCCGAGAAATACCGCGGCATCCGGCCTGCGCCCGGTTACCCGGCCTGCCCTGACCACAGCGTCAAGCGCGCGATGTTCGAGGTCCTGGACGGCGCCGACATCGGCATGGGGCTGACTGAGAGCCTGGCGATGACGCCGGCGGCCAGCGTGTCGGGCTTCTACCTGGCGCACCCTGAGGCGGTCTATTTCAACGTCGGGCGCATCGGCGATGACCAACTGATCGACTGGGCGGCGCGCCAGGCGATGGCACCAGACGAGGCGCGCAGGCTGCTCGCACCTGCGCTCGGCTGATCAGTTGCAGAATGCGGCAATGGCTGAAACCTCTAGAACCGTCACGCTGCTGCTCAACTTGGCGCATGCGCTCGATCATTTGTTCCTGCTGATCTTCGCGACCGCGGTGGCGGCGATCGCGGCTGATTTCGGCTTTGCGCGCTGGGAGGACTTGATGCCTTACAGCGTCGGTGCCTTCGTGATGTTCGGCCTGGGCTCGCTGCCGGCCGGCAAGCTGGGCGACAGCTGGGGCCGACGGCCGATGATGTTGGTGTTCTTTTTCGGCCTGGGCGCCGCATCGCTGTTGGTCTCGGTCACGCAGACGGTCTGGCAACTCGCCGCGGCGCTGACGCTGTTGGGCGCGTTCACCGCGATCTACCACCCGGTGGGCATTCCGATGTTGGTGCAGGGCGCCAAGCGTCCGGGCGCGACCATCGGTATCAACGGCCTGGCTGGCAACCTCGGGCTCGCAGCGGCCGCGCTGATCACCGGCGTGCTGGTGCAGCTGATCGGCTGGCGGGCAGCGTTTGCGGTGCCGGGCGCAGTCTGCATCGGGCTGGGTTTTGTGTTTGCGCGACTGGTGCCGGCCGAGACCGAGCCGCCTGCGCGGCGCAGTCGGCCTGCAGCGGTGGCGCTGTCGCCCGCCGCGCTGGCGCGGGTGCTGATGGTGATGACGGTGGCCTCGGCGAGCGCTTCGCTGCTGTTCAACCTCAGCACCAACGGCAACGGCCAGTTGCTCGCCGAGCGACTGCACGGCGTTGTCAACGATCCTGCCAAGCTGGGCATGTTGCTGGCGGCGGTTTATGCGCTCGCCTCGTTGGCGCAGGTGGTGGTGGGTCGCTTGCTCGACCGATTCCCGCTCAAGCAGGTGCAGCTGAGCATCGTGCTGGCCCAGGCGCCGCTGCTGGCCCTGGCCTCGCAAGCCCAGGGTTGGTGGCTGTATGCCGCGCTGCTGGGCGTGATGGTGCTGATCTTCGGGTCTATCCCGTTCACCGATGCGGTGATCGTTCGCTATGTTGACGACCGGATGCGTTCTCGCGTGGCCGGCTTGCGGCTCACGTTGTCGCTGGGTTTTTCGTCGCTGGCGGTCTGGGCACTGGGCCCGGCCGTCAAGGCCAGTGGTTTTGGCACACTGCTGCTGGTGATGGCGGGAATCTCGCTGTTCACGGTGACGGCCTTGTTGGCGCTGCCGTCTGACCGCGACGCAAGCCCGGCGAGCTGACTTCCAAATCGAGTTGACGGACTGGACAGCGGCTTGGCGCCTGCTCAGTGACCAGGTAGCGCGCGCCGGTACTGCATCGCCTCGGCGAGGTGGATCACCGCGATCCGGTCAGCGCTGGCCAGATCGGCGATCGTTCTTGCCAGTTTGATCGCGCGGTGCAGTCCTCGGCCTGACCAGCCCAGCCGCGTCGCGGCTTGCTGCAAGAAAGCGGCCGCAGCCTCATCGAGTGGGCAGGCGGCGTCGAGCTGCGCGCCGCTGAGCCCGGCATTGGGCCGGCCCTGGCGGGCTTGTTGTCTGGCATCGGCGCGCGCTACCCGCTCGGCCACGGTGGTGCTGGCCTCGCCCTCGGGCTGGGCCAGCATCTCGGCCGGCGCTACGGCCATCACTTCCACCTGCAGGTCGATGCGGTCGAGCAGCGGACCCGACAGCCGGCCCTGGTAGCGCGTCACCTGGTCGGGCGTGCAACGGCAAGATCGCCCGGTGGTCCGGGCGCCCAGCCAGCCGCAAGGGCAGGGGTTCATCGCCGCGACCAGTTGGAAGCCGGCCGGAAAGATCGTCGAGCGCGCGGCGCGGGCGATGCTGATCTGGCCGGTCTCGAGCGGCTCGCGCAGCGCTTCCAGCGCCGCGCGCGGGAACTCGGGCAGCTCGTCGAGGAACAACACGCCGCCGTGGGCCAGCGAGATCTCGCCCGGCCGTGGCGGTGAACCGCCGCCCACCAGCGCGACCGCGCTGGCCGAATGGTGCGGTGATCGCACCGGCCGGCAGCGCCAGCGCGTGGTGTCGAAACCGCCCGGTGCCAGTCCCTGCAGCGCGGCGCTGGCCAGCGCTTCTTCATCGTCCATCGGCGGCAGCAGGCCGGGCAGGCGTTGCGCGAGCATCGACTTGCCGCTGCCGGGTGGTCCGACCATCAGCAGGCTGTGGCGGCCTGCCGCCGCCACCTCCAACGCCCGTTTGGCGGCGGCCTGGCCCCGCACTTCGCGCAGGTCTAAGGCCTGGGCTGTGGCCATCGATGGTGGCGCCAGCGTGACCGGCAAGGGTTCGACAGCAGCGCCAGGCTGCATCGCTCTGGCCACCGCCAACAGATGGGCAGCGCCGCAGACACGAACCATGCCGGCTCTTGCCGCTTCGGCCGCACTGGCCAGCGGCAGGACCAGCGTGCGCTTCTGGCCCGAGCGCTGCAAGGCCAGCGCCAAGGCCAGCGCGCCTCGGACCGGGCGCAGTTCGCCGGCCAGCGACAACTCACCGGCAAATTCGCATTGCGCCAAGCGAGCCATGTCGAGTTCTCCCGCCGCGGCCAGGATGCCCAGCGCGATCGGCAGGTCAAAACGGCCCGACTCCTTGGGCAGGTCAGCAGGTGCCAGGTTGACGGTGATGCGCTTGTTGTGCGGGAAGGCGAAACCCGAATTCACCAGTGCGGCCCGAACCCGTTCGCGCGATTCCTTGACCTCGGTGTCGGCCAGTCCCACCAAGGTGAAGCTGGGCAGGCCGTTGGCCAAGTGGACCTCGACCTGGACTTCGGGCGCGGCCAAGCCGTCTAGCGCGCGGCTGGTGATGATGGCCAAGGACATGGTTGATTGCCCCCCTGTCGCCACGCCTGGCGCGCAGCATTGGACAGCGCTGATTGTGACGCCGCGCTGTCCAGGCGGAGTCGCCGATCAAGCCATTGGTCGCACCAAAAAAGTGCAGCCAGATAGTATTCCCCGATACGGTGCGAGATGTTGCGCCGGATTTGGCGCCAATTCCCGGCGACAAGGCATTCACCGGTGCGCGATAGCCCGGGATATGCATGGCACGAAAGCTGCGATGGTTTTTCGCAAACCCTACCCCCTGTAACCGTACGGAGCCCGACCATGACACTCAACTTTGCCCCTTATGCCTGCCTGCTCGCACTCAGCCTGTTGCCCTTGGCTGTGCACGCCGCGGATCCGCCCGCACCGGCGACCACCTTCAACGTCGGCGTGGCGAGCGACTACCGCTACCGCGGCATCTCGCAAAGCCGGCTCCAGCCGGCCTTGCAAGGCGGTGCTGACTACAGCAACCCCAATGGCCTGTACCTGGGCACCTGGGCTTCGACGATCAGCTGGATCAAGGACGCCGGGACGATGAGCAAGGTCAACAGTGGCAGCACTGGTTTTGAATGGGACTTTTATGGCGGCTACAAGGGCGAGATCGCGAAGGACTTCAGCTACGACGTCGGCGGCCTGTACTACCTCTACGCCGGCAACAACTACGCCAAGGTGCCTGGCGGCGTCAACGCCAACACCTTCGAAGTCTATGGTGCGCTCACCTACGGTCAGTTCACGGCCAAGTACTCGCACGGCCTGACCAACTTGTTCGGCAATGCCAACAGCAAGGGCAGCGGATACCTTGAGCTGAGCGGCAACTTCGACCTCGGCACGGGCTTGAGCCTGACGCCGCATTTCGGCCGGCAGACGGTGACTCACCTGCGCATGGCCAGCTACAACGATTACTCGTTGACGCTGGGCAAGGACTTCGGCAATGGTGTCTCGGTCAGCGCCGCGCTGGCGGGTACCGATGCCGACAAGGGTTTTTATGTCACACCTGCCGGCAAATTCACCGGCAAGAACGCGCTGGTTCTCGGCGCCAAGTACAGCTTTTGAAACCCTTGAGAAAAGGAGAACGTGATGAAGATGGTGACCGCCATCGTCAAGCCCTTCAAGCTTGACGAAGTTCGTGAGGCCCTCAGCGCCATCGGCGTGCAGGGCATCACGGTGACCGAAGTCAAAGGCTTCGGTCGCCAGAAGGGCCACACCGAGCTGTACCGAGGTGCTGAGTACGTCGTTGACTTTCTCCCCAAGGTCAAGATCGAAGCGGCGGTCGACGACGCCGTTGTCGACCGTGTGATCGAGGCCATCGAGGCCTCGGCGCGCACCGGCAAGATCGGCGACGGCAAGATCTTTGTCTCGAACCTGGAGCAGGTGGTGCGTATCCGCACCGGCGAGACCGGCAAGGACGCGCTTTAAGTACTCCACAGGTGCGCGCCATGCGCGCCACCCTCCAACCCATCACGAGAGAAGAATCAACCATGAGAAAGTTCATCGCTTGCCTCGCCCTGGGCCTAGCGGTCCTGGGTTTTGCGGGTGGCGCGACGGCCCAGGATGGCGCCGCGTCCGCGCCCGCCGTCGCCTCCGCTGCCGCGTCAGCTGCTGATGCCCTGACCGCCGTTGCGGCGTCGGCAGCCGCGTCCACGCCGGTGGCCAACAAGGGCGACAACGCCTGGATGTTGGTCGCCACATTGCTCGTCATCATGATGACGGTGCCTGGCCTGGCCTTGTTTTATGGCGGTCTGGTGCGCAGCAAGAACATCCTGTCGGTGCTGATGCAGGTGCTGGTCACTTTCTCGCTGATCGTCGTGCTCTGGGCGCTGTACGGCTACAGCCTGGCTTTCACCGAGGGCAATGCCTTCGTCGGCGGCCTGGACCGACTGTTCATGCGGGGCCTGTTCGACCCGATCAAGGGCGAGTTCGCGATGGCCGCCACCTTCAGCAAGGGTGTCTACATTCCGGAACTGCTGTTCGCCGCTTTCCAGGCCACTTTTGCCGGCATCACCTGTTGCCTGATCGTCGGTGCTTTTGCCGAGCGCATCAAGTTCTCGGCGGCGCTGCTGTTCGCCGCGCTGTGGTTCACCTTCAGCTATGCGCCGATCGCGCACATGGTCTGGTTCTGGATGGGTCCTGACGCTTATGTCAGCAAGGGCGTGGTCGATGCGATGAATGGCAAGGCTGGTCTGCTCTGGCAGTGGGGCGCGCTGGACTTTGCCGGTGGCACGGTGGTGCACATCAACGCCGCAGTGGCGGGTCTGGTCGGTGCGTTCATGATCGGCAAGCGCGTGGGCTATGGCCGCGAAGCGATGGCACCGCACAGCCTGCCGCTGACGATGGTCGGCGCCGCGCTGCTGTGGGTGGGCTGGTTCGGCTTCAACGCCGGGTCGGCGCTCGAGGCTGGCAACTCGGCGATCCTGGCTTTCATGAACACGTTTACCGCGACCTCGGCAGCGGTGCTGGCCTGGTGCCTCGGCGAGGCTTTGATGCGCGGCAAGGCGTCGATGCTGGGCGCGGCGTCTGGCGCGGTGGCTGGCCTGGTCGCGATCACCCCGGCAGCGGGCAACGTCGGGCTGATGGGCGCGATCATCATCGGCTTTGTCGCCGGGTTTGCCTGCCTGTGGGGTGTGCACAGCCTGAAGCGACTGCTGGGCGCCGATGACACGCTCGACGTGTTCGGCGTCCACGGTGTCGGCGGCATCGTCGGTGCGTTGCTGACCGGCGTGTTCAACAACCAGGCGCTGGGCGGCCCGGGCTTGGTGTCGGATTGGGTCACGGCCACGGTGTCGAGCAACGGCATCTGGGAGCAACTGGTCATCCAGGCCAAGGCGATTGGCGTGACCGTGGTCTGGTCGGCGGTGGTGGCGGCAGTGGCCTTCAAGGTCGTCGACCTGGTGATCGGCCTGCGCGTGACCGAAGAGGAAGAGCGCGAAGGCTTAGACATCAGCTCGCACGGCGAGACTGCTTACAGTAAGTAAATCAAGCAATTCAAGCTTAGACCAGGGGCTGCTTTCGGGCAGCCCTTTTCTTGTGCGCCGGTGAAGTCGGCGCTCGCCATCGTCGCCTGCGTCGCTATCTGCCTAGAATCTGCTGCTCTCCAGCAAGCAGGCAAGGCCATGGTCCCACATCTCATCACCGCGCTGACCGGTCCGATCAATGAACTCGAAGCGCGCGTGCTCGAGTCGATGCCGGCGATCGAGCGCTGGTTCAGGCTTGAGTGGATGGAGCACACGCCGCCGTTCTACACGTCGGTAGATCTGCGCAACGCTGGTTTCAAGCTCGCGCCGGTCGACACCAACCTGTTTCCCAGCGGTTTCAACAACCTCACGCCCGAGATGCTGCCGCTGGCTGTGCAAGCGGCGATGGCTGCGATCGAGAAGATCTGCCCTGAGGCCAAGAACCTGCTGCTGATCCCCGAACGCCACATCCGAAACACTTTCTATTTGGGCAACGTGCAGCGCTTGGTGCGCATCTTCACCCAGGCCGGGCTCAACGTGCGCCTGGGCACACTCGACGAGAGCATCACCGCGCCCACGGCGCTGACTTTGTCAGACGGCAGTGAGCTGCTGCTCGAGCCCTTGCTGCGAAAGCGCGGCCGGCTCGGGCTCAAGGATTTCGACCCCTGCACCATCTTGCTCAACAACAACCTGTCAGCGGGCGTCCCAAAGGCCTTGCAACAACTGCACGAGCAGTACTTGCTGCCGCCGCTTCACGCCGGTTGGACCGCGCGTCGCAAGAGCAAGCATTACCAGAGCTACGAAGAGGTGGCCAAGAAGTTCGCCAAGCTGTTGGGCATGGATCCCTGGCTGATCAACCCGATGTACGCCGCCTGCGGCCCGGTCGATCTGGGCGAGGGCAGCGCACTGGAGGGCCTGCAGAACCAGGTCGATGCGCTGCTGACCAAGGTGCGGCGCAAGTACAAGGAATATGCCATCAACGAGAAGCCGTTCGTCGTCGTCAAGGCCGACCGCGGCAACGACGGTCTGGGGCCCGTGACGGTACGCGACGCCAAGGACCTGGGCGCGGTGATCCGCCGTGCCCGTGACAAGATGGGCCTGGGGTCCAGTGCCCAGCAGCTCACCGAAGTCATTCTCCAGGAGGGCGTTCCCACCTACGAGCGGGTCAATGACGCGGTGGCCGAGCCCGTGGTCTACATGATTGACCGCTATGTGGTGGGAGGCTACTACCGGGTGCACGCCGAACTGGGCATAGACGAAAGCCTGAACGCTCCCGGCGCCAGCTATGTGCCGCTGGCCTTTGCGGAGAGCCACCGCTTGCCTCGTCCCGGCGAGAAGCCCGGTGCCAGTGCGCCGAATCGCTTCTACATGTACGGCGTGATCGGTCGACTGGCGATGCTGGCGGCGAGTTACGAGCTCGAGGCCACAGACCCCGAAGTCGAGGTCTACGAATGAGTCTGATTGGCGCAACGTCACACATTGACAGAAAATTTTGCTGACGCAGGTCATGGCGGCTAGCGCAGAATACGTGGTTTCCGCTTTTTGGCGACGGGCAACCCGTCACCGTGCGCAGTGAGCAAGGCAAACACCCCCAAGACTCCGGCCGCCCTGGCCGCATTGACTCTCGGCGCCCTCGGCGTTGTGTACGGCGACATCGGGACCAGCCCGCTGTATGCGCTCAAAGAGGTATTTCATGGCGGCCATGTGGCAGCCACCAGTGCCAATATCCTGGGCGTGCTGTCGCTGATTTTCTGGACCATGACGATCATCGTCTCGGTCAAGTATGTGTTGCTGATCCTGCGCGCTGACAACAACGGCGAGGGTGGCCTGATCGCGATGCTGGCGCTCGCCACCACGGCGGTCAAGGACAAGCCCGCGCTGCGCAAGCTGTTGATGACAGTCGGCCTGTTCGGCACCGCGATCTTCTACGGTGACGGTGTCATCACGCCGGCGATCTCGGTCTTGTCGGCGGTCGAAGGCCTGGAGGTGGCCGCGCCGCAATTGCACGGTGTGGTGATCCCGATCACGCTGGTGGTGCTGGCCGGCTTGTTCGCGGTGCAGCGTTTCGGCACTGGCGGTATCGGCAAGTTTTTCGGCCCGATCACGCTGGTCTGGTTTCTGGTGCTCGTCGCGCTCGGCCTGCCCCATATCCTGGCCAACCCGGCGGTGCTGGTGGCGATGAACCCGGCTTATGCGGTCGCGTTCTTTGTGGCCAATCCGCTGGTGGCTTTCATCGGGCTGGGCGCGGTGGTGCTGTGCGTGACAGGCGGCGAGGCGCTGTACGCTGACATGGGCCACTTCGGCAAGAAACCGATCCGCATCGCCTGGTTCGGCTTCGTGATGCCGGCGCTGGTCGTCAACTATTTCGGCCAGGGCGCGATGCTGCTGAACCGGCCGGAAGCGGTCGAGAACCCGTTTTTCCTGATGGCGCCGGTCTGGGCCCAGTTGCCGCTGGTGATCCTGGCCACTGCGGCCACAGTGATTGCCTCGCAAGCCCTGATCACGGCCGCGTTTTCGGTCACCAAGCAGGCGATCCAACTCGGCATCCTGCCGCGCATGGTGGTGCGCCACACCTCGATTCGCGAGACCGGGCAGATCTATGTGCCCTTCGTCAACTGGGGCTTGTTCGCTTTCATCGTGCTGGCCGTCGCGCTGTTCAAGACCTCGTCCGATCTGGCATCGGCCTATGGCATCGCGGTGACGCTTGACATGACCATCACCACGGTGATGACCTTCTTCGTGATCCGCTTCGGCTGGAAATATCCGCTGCTGCCCTGCTTGTTGGCCACCGGCTTCTTCTTCGTGATCGACATCACTTTTTTTGCGTCGAACATGCTCAAGCTCTTCGCAGGCGGCTGGTTTCCGATCGTCATTGGCGTCGGCATGTTCACCTTGATGCTGACCTGGGTCCAGGGGCGCAAGCTGATGGGCGAACGCTTGCGCAACGAGGCGATCGACCTCAACAGCTTTCTTGACGCGGTGTTCATCCATCCGCCGACCCGCGTTGAGGGCACTGCGGTCTTTTTGTCGCCCGACACCGGATTGACGCCCAATGCCTTGATGCACAACCTCAAGCACAACAAGGTGTTGCACGAACACAACGTGTTCATCACGGTCCGCCACCATGAAGTGCCCTGGATAGGTTTCGACAAGCGCATCGAGATGGAGTCCTTGGGTCACGACTGCTGGCAGGTGGTGCTGCATTTCGGCTTCAAGAACGACCCGGACGTTCCCGAGGCGCTCAAGCTGCTGGCCGGCCGCGGCATTCCGTTGCCCGACATGGACACCAGTTATTTCCTGAGCCGCGACATCGTGATCCCGACCTTCGGCGACGGTATGTCGATCTGGCGCGAAAAGCTGTTTGCGAGCATGCATCGCAACGCCGCCGCGGCAGCCGATTTCCTCAACCTGCCCAGCAACCGGATCGTCGAGTTGGGGGCCAAGGTCGAGATCTGACAGCCCTTCCAGGGCTTTTGGCGAGCCATCGCACTGTCGCTGCCAGGGTTGGCACTTTGCGGCGCCCGGTGAGTCTGCAGCGGCGCTGCATCAGGCCTTGTGTAGCCTTGAGTGCGGGCGCGCTTTCCCAGCCGACAGCTTGAACTGCCGATCTGACGCAGCGGCCCGGGCTGTTGCTTCGCAGCTGTTTTTTGCGACTGCTGCAACATCGGGCAATCGCAGCAATAGCAGCCCAAATCAAGGACTTAGCGCGGCCGAAAGTGTCTTTTCCACAAAGTTATCCACACAAAACGTGGACAGCTCTTGAAATGATTTTAAATAAATAGCATACGTATTTTAAGAGAATTTATCTCAGTCAGCCCACTTGTTGGGTGTCGCGTGCTTGGCGATAGTGCCGCAGCAGGCTGGCTGCCAGCGCAGCCTGGCGCGATCCAGGTTTGGTGGGCTGCAGCAAAGGCAAGCCATTGATTTTCGAGGGTCAAGCCCGGATTTATCCCCAAAAATAAATTACCCCTCAGGCGGCAAAAAAACACCTGCGCAAGGACTTGAAACACTTGCTAAAAATTGATCTAAGTGATTGATATTTAAGAGATTTATTCGACTGCTGCCAGATCAGGCAATCGAAGCCTACGCCCGTCGCATCAAGCACTTAGCGCAGCCGCCAGCAGCTTTTCCACAAAGTTATCCACAGAATCCGGGGATAGACTGAAAACTTCTTCTTGATCATTGACTTAGAGCGGTTTCTTGAGGTGGCGACAAAAATTCGCATAACAAAGTGGTGTGCTCGACGGTGACTCAGGACCGCGAACCCGTGGTGCTGAGGGTGGCGATGGACGCACCGGCGCACAGTGGTTTGGGTGCTGCACTCGACTACTTCAGCGAGCGAGGCTTGGCGCCTGGCACCTTGCTGCGCGCGCCGCTGGGCAAGCGTGAGCTGTTGGGGATCGTCTGGCATGGTGCGGCGGCCGACTTGCCCGATCTGACAGCGCCGGATGGCCTGGCAGGCTATGCGCTGCGCCCGGTGGGCGAGGTCTTCGATGCGCTGCCACCCATGACCTCCGCCTGGCTGGCGCTGGTGGACTTTGCGGCCGGCTACTACCAGCGCGGTGTCGGCGAGCTGGCTTTGTCGGTGCTGCCGCCTGAGCTTCGCAAACTCGATGCGACAGGGCTGAACAAGCGCCTGGCCAGGCTGGTCAAGAAGTTCGCCTCGGCTGTCGCGGACCAGCCCGTCACGGCACCGAAGCGCCCGGATTTGGCATCCGAGCAGTTGGCTGCGCTGGCAGCGTTCGAGGCCGCGCGGGGCCAGTCCGCGCCCAAGCCGATGCTGCTGCATGGGGTCACCGGCAGCGGCAAGACCGAGGTCTACCTGCACGCCACCGAGCAGGTGCTGGCCGCCGGCCGCCAGGCGCTGATCTTGGTGCCTGAGATCAACCTCACGCCGCAGCTAGAGGCTCGATTTGCCGAGCGTTTTCCAGGGCATCGGATGGTGGCCATGCACAGCGGCTTGACGCCGGTGCAGCGCCTGCAGCACTGGCTGTTGGCCCATCTGGGGCGGGCCGACATCGTGCTGGGCACACGCCTGTCGGTGTTTGCGCCGCTGCCCAGGCTCGGACTGATCGTGGTCGATGAGGAGCACGACCCGTCGTACAAACAGCAAGAGGGTGCGCGCTACTCGGCGCGCGATCTGGCGGTCTACCGAGCCCAGCTCGAACGGGTGCCAGTGATCCTGGGGTCTGCCACGCCATCGCTCGAGACCTGGCAGCGCGCTGCGCCAGGGCCGCAGCAGCGCTACCAACGCCTGACACTGGCCGAGCGTGTGGGGGGTGGTGCGCTGCCGAAGGTGCGGCTGTTCGACATGGGTGTGTTGCCCAGGGTCAATGGCCAAAGCCCGGTATTGGCGCCGATGGTGGTAGCTTCGTTGCGCGAGCGTTTGGCGCGCGGCGAACAGAGCCTGGTGTTTCTCAACCGTCGCGGCTATGCGCCGGTGCTGCACTGTGCCGATTGCGGCTGGAAGAGCGGCTGCCCACATTGCAGCGCCTGGCGCGTGTTCCACAAGGGCGAGCGCACACTGCGCTGTCACCACTGCGGCTTGACCGAGCGCGTGCCCCGCGCCTGCCCTGACTGCGGCAACCTGGACATCGCGCCGATGGGCCGCGGCACCGAAAAACTCGAGGAGTTGCTGGCTGAACTGCTGCCCGGCGCGCGCATTGCCAGACTCGATGCCGACACCGCTCGCGGCAAGGGTGAACTCGAGAGCCGGCTGGCGGCGGTGCATGCCGGTGACGTCGATGTCTTGGTGGGCACCCAGATGGTGACCAAAGGCCATGATTTCCGCCGCATCACGCTGGTGGTCGCGGTCAGTCCCGACACGGCCTTGTTCGCCAGCGATTTCCGCGCGCCCGAGCGGCTGTTCGCGCTGCTGATGCAGGCCGGTGGCCGCGCCGGGCGCGACGCCGAGGCGGCCGCCCGCAGCGAGATGTGGGTTCAGACTTGGCATCCTCGGCATGCGCTCTACGCTGCCTTGCAGAAACACGATTTCGCTGACTTTGCACAGAGCCAACTCGCCGAGCGCAGCGCCGCCGGCTTGCCGCCGTACAGCCATCTGGCCTTGTTGCGTGCCGAATCGCGCGACCCAGCGGTGGCGCTGGCTTGGCTGCGCGCGGCAGCCGAACTCGCGCTGGCGCTGCCGGGTGCGGCCGGAGTCACGATCTATCCACCAGTGCCGCCGGCGGTGAGCAAGCTGGCCGGCATCGAACGTCTGCAGATGTTGCTGGAATCGGGCTCGCGGCCGCAGCTACAGCGCTTGCTGGCCGATTGGACGCCGGCACTGCACGGGCTGCGTCAGCAGCACAAAGGCTTGACGCGCTGGGCGATAGACGTCGATCCGCTGGCGATCTGAGCGCGCAGCCCGCGGCAGTGCTCAGCCGCCAGGCTTCACGCCGAAGCACCAGGCCAGCGCCGAAAAACTGCCGAAGGCCAGCACCGTGCTGCTCATGATGATCCGTGCGACCCGACCCGAGTCGGCACCGAAGCGCTCGGCCAGCAGTGAGGCATTGCTGGCGCTGGGCAAGGCGGCCACCATGGTCAGCACCATCAGTTGGAAAGCTGACAGCGGCGCACCCAGCTGGCGTGCCGCAGAACCGACGACCAATACCAGCAAGGGGTGCAGCAGCAGCTTGATCAGCGCCACCGGCAGGTAGTCTGCGACGCGCGTGCGCTGCTGGGTATTGAGACCGGCCCGCCAAAGCACGGCGCCGATCGAAAACAGCGCCACCGGGCTGGCAGAGTCGGCCAGCATCTGCACGATGGTCTCGACCGGACCGCCCAGCCGGAGCCCGGCTGCCGACAGCGCCGCGCCCAACGCGATCGCCCAGGGCAACGGGTTGGCCATCGCGCCTTGCAGCGCGCGCAGCGCGGCGCGTCGCGCACCATGCTCCTGCCCGCCCTGCGGTGCGCGCAGCTGCGACAGCGCAATGCACAGGGAACTGATGACGAAGAGGTCGGCCAGGATGCTGCACATCGCTGGTCCGGCCGCCGCAGGCCCCAGCAGCGCGGCCAGCAGCGGAATTCCCATGAAACCGGTGTTGGGGAAGGCAGCGACCAGCGCGCCAAATGACGCATCCTTGAGCGTGACCCTCGAATTGAGCGAGATCGCGACCGTGAAGGCAACGACCGTCAACCCGCACAGCAGGTAGACCGCCAGCAGATAGGGGTTGAGCAACTCGAGCACTGGCGCGCCCATGCCGAAGCGCAACAGCATGCAGGGCAGGGCAAAGTACAGCACATAGGCGTTGAGCCCGGGGATCGCAGACACCGGCAGCAAACCATGCCGCGCCGCCAGCCAGCCGGCCAGCACCAGGGCGAAGAACGGGGCGGTGACGGCGAGGATGGCTGGCATGGCTGGATGCGAGTATCCCCGCTCGGCAGTCGCCCCGACGCCACGGCCGAGTCGCTATCATCGGCCGCACGTCGCGATCCATGGCCGAAGCCCCCACCACTCTCAACCCGGCCCAGCTACAGGCCGTTCACCACCTCTCGGGTCCCTGCCTGGTGCTGGCGGGTGCTGGATCGGGCAAGACCCGGGTGATCGTTCACAAGATCGCCCGCTTGCTGCAGGCCGGTCTGGCACCGAAGGAGATCGCGGCGATCACCTTCACCAACAAAGCGGCGCAGGAGATGCGCGAGCGCGCCAAGAGCCTGGTCGGTGCGCGCTTGGCCAAGGATCTGGCGGTCAGCACCTTCCACAGCCTGGGTGTGCGCATGCTGCGCGAGGACGGCACCAAGGTCGGCTTGAAGGAGAAGTACTCGATCCTGGATGCCGACGACGTGATGGGCGTGCTGCGCGAGGCCGGTGGCGCGAGCGACAACAAGCTGGCCCGGCAGTGGCAGTGGACCATCAGCCTGTGGAAGAACCAGGGCCTGGACAGCCAGGCCGCGATGGCCATCGCCAAGGACCCCGACGAGCAGGTCGCCGCGCGGGTGATGAAGCTCTACGAGGAGCGGCTGGCGGCTTACCAGGCGGTCGATTTCGACGACCTGATCAGCCTGCCTTTGAAGCTGCTGCTGCGCGACGAAGAGGCTCGCGCGAAGTGGCAGGGGCGGTTTCGCCATGTGCTGGTCGATGAGTACCAGGACACCAACTCGGTGCAGTATGAGTTGCTCAAGCTGCTGGTCAGCCACCAAGACCCACGCCGGCGCGGCCTGTTCACAGCGGTCGGCGACGACGACCAGAGCATCTATGGCTGGCGCGGCGCGACGATAGACAACCTCAAGCGTCTGCCGCAGGACTGGCCCGATCTGAAGGTGATCGCGCTGGAGCAGAACTACCGCTCGACCGGCAGCATCCTGCGCGCGGCCAACAACGTGATCGCCGGCAATCCCAAGCTGTTCGAGAAAAAGCTGTGGAGCGAGTTCGGCGACGGTGACCCGGTGCGCCTGGTCGAATGCGATGGCGAGGAGCATGAGGCCGAGCGTGCGCTGGCTTTCATTCAAGGCCTGCGCGCACAGGGCGGAGCCCTCGCTGGCGCTCGGGGTGGCGGCGCGGTAGCCGACGACCGCGCGAGCGGCCAGATCAGGTTCAGCGACTTCGCGATCCTGTACCGTGCCAACCACCTGGCGCGGCCGTTCGAGAAGAAGCTGCGCACGGCCAACATCCCGTACAAGGTCTCGGGCGGCACAGGCTTTTTCGACCGCGCCGAGATCAAGGACTTGTGCGCCTGGCTGAGGCTGCTGGTCAACCAGAACGACGACCCGGCCTTTCTTCGCGCGGTGACCACACCCAAGCGTGGCATAGGCCACACCACGCTGGGCAAGCTGGGCGAGTTCTCGAGCCAATGGAAGCTCAGCCTGTTCGAGGCGCTGTTCTCCAAGAGCCTGGCCGCGCAGCTAAGTGCCAAGGCGCTCGACCAACTGCATGAGTTCGGCCGCTGCGTCAACGACCTGGAATACCGCGCTGGCCGCACCAGCGGGGCCGAGGATGCCAAGGCGCTGCTGCTGGCCTGGGTCAAGGACATTGGCTACGAGCAGCACTTGTACGACAACGAGGACAGCGAGAAGGCCGCTGCTTCGCGCTGGACCAATGTGCTGGACTTCATCGACTGGATGTCAAGGCGCTGCGGCGGCGAGATCAAGGGTGATGGCGGCAGTGCCGAAGGCGAGAAGCAGACCGTGCTGCAGGTCGCGCAGACCATCAGCGTGATCATCAGCCTGGCCGAGCGCGACGACGCGCAGGATGTGGTGACCTTGTCGACGCTGCACGCC
>Ga0214919_10003132_pt1 | contig 25319 bp, 22 predicted proteins | sample LL1503_MetaG_FD_177994 | JGI IMG/M metagenome (GOLD analysis project Ga0214919, IMG submission 177994) | Freshwater microbial communities from Lake Lanier, Atlanta, Georgia, United States - LL-1503 | ecosystem: Environmental > Aquatic > Freshwater > Lake | place: USA: Georgia | collected... | reverse complement strand
GAAGATCTCTGACTCCTTGTAGCGCTCGATTGGAACAGTCTTAAGCTTCTCTGTTGCGCTGGCCAACGGCACGCGAACGATATCTGTGCCGTGCAGAGCAACCATCTTGCCCCAGTCCCCTTCAGATGCGGCAGTGATCGCTTGTAATCCAAAGCGAGTAGCAAGAACGCGATCAAATGCAGTTGGTGTGCCGCCGCGTTGGATGTGACCGAGCACAGATGTACGGGCCTCTTTACCTGTCTTGGCTTCGATCTGCTTCGATAACCATTCGCCGATTCCAGATAGCTTTACGTGACCGAAGGCATCTAGCTCTGAATCTTTAGTAATCATGTCGCCATCTTGTGGGATCGCACCTTCGGCGATAACAATGATCGGTGCAAAGCCATCCTTGAAACGTGATTGCACCCATTCGCAGACTTTATCTACTGAGAATTTAACTTCTGGAATCAAGATACAGGTTGCTCCGCCTGCCATACCTGAGTGAAGTGCGATCCAGCCAGCATGGCGGCCCATTACTTCAACGACAAGTGCGCGGTGATGCGATTCAGCAGTTGTATGTAAACGATCAATCGCTTCAACTGCGATATTTACAGATGTATCAAAACCAAATGTGTAATCGGTGTTATTTAGATCGTTATCGATTGTCTTTGGAACGCCAATTACTTTGACGCCAAGTGAATCTAATTTTGTGGCCACACCTAGAGTATCTTCGCCACCGATAGCGATTAGCGCATCGATGCCTTGATCAGCCAGGTTCTGCTTGATGCGTTCTACGCCATTTTCAATTTTAAATGGGTTGGTGCGAGATGAACCCAAGATAGTTCCACCGCGAGGCAAGATGCCGCGAGTGCTCTCGAGGGTAAGTTCCATTGTGTAATTCTCAAGTGGGCCTTTCCAGCCATCACGGAAGCCGACAAACTCGTGGCCATATTCCTTTACACCTTTACGAACTACCGCGCGGATAACCGCATTTAGACCAGGGCAATCTCCGCCACCTGTAAGGACGCCAATACGCATGAAAAACTCCAGTTCAAAAGTTGTTAAATCTAGGATCTTGGAAGGATAAAAAGATCGAAAAGTAGTCAACGTTGACAGGCACAGTCTAGCCTTGCCCCATGGCTAATCGAAAACTCATCGCGGGCGTGGATTCCTCAACGCAATCGTGCAAAGTGGTAATTCGAGATGCAGTCTCTGGCGAATTGCTGCGTGAGGGCCGCGCTACCCACCCTGATGGCACCGAAGTTAACCCGGCTCATTGGGTAACTGCTCTAGATGCGGCAATTAAAGATGCTGGCGGACTCAACGATGTAGAAGCGCTCTCAATTGGCGGACAACAACATGGCATGGTCGCACTCGATGAGCATGGTGAAGTAATCCGCGATGCACTGCTTTGGAATGACACGCGATCAGCAGCTGCGGCAGATGCGTTAAATTCTGAAATTGGTGGACCAATAGAAATGGCTAAGCAAGTTGGTTCGGTATTGGTCGCCTCATTTACCGCCACAAAATTGCGTTGGCTGGCAGATTCTGAAATAGAGAACGCTGCCAAAGTTGCCGGTGTTGCTCTCCCCCACGATTGGTTATCTTGGCAGTTGCAGCACTCTCCAAATCAAGCGAAAGATTTTAGTAAGTTATTTTCAGATCGCAGCGAAGCATCCGGCACCGGATACTTTGATCCAACAACTTCTAAATACCGCCGCGATATTCTAGCGCTGGCGCTGCGAACTCAACGCGAAATTAATCTGCCAAATATAATTAACCCTGCTGAATTTGGCGGCACGACCCCCAGTGGAGTAAAGATCGCACCTGGTGCAGGAGATAACGCTGCCGCTGCCCTTGGAGTTCAAGCGCAACCTGGCGATGTAGTCGTTTCATTAGGAACAAGTGGAACTGCATTTGCAGTCTCTGATACACCTACTCACGATTCATCTGGCGCGGTTGCCGGCTTTGCCGATGCCACCGGTCGTTTCTTGCCACTGGTTTGCACCCTTAACGCAGCGCGAATATTAGATGCCGCAACGCGAATTCTCGGAAAGTCTCACGATGAAGTCGGGGCGCTTGCCTTGTCAGCAAAACCAGGTGCCAATGGTTTATCGCTTCTTCCTTACTTCGAGGGCGAACGAACACCTAACCGCCCAAGTGCAACCGGCGTATTTAGTGGAATGAATTTAAATAACTCCAATCCTGCAGATATCGCCCGCGCGATGGTGGAAGGAATGCTCTGTGGTTTAGTGGATGCAGTTGACGCTCTGGAAAAATTGGGAGTAAGCGTCAAGCGCATAATCTTGATTGGCGGGGCAGCAAAGAACCCTGCTGTTTCACAAATTGCAGCCGCGCTCTTTGGTCGCGAAGTTTTACTTCCACCTGCTGGTGAATACGTGGCAAATGGCGCAGCGCGCCAAGCCGCTTGGGCTTTACTTGGTACAGAAACTGCTCCCGTATGGGATTTAGGAAAGATTGAAAAAGTTTCCGCTACTGCAACACCAAATGTCATCCAGCGATATCGCACTTTGCGTGATCAAACCCAAAACTGGAACAAGTAGAGAGTCGCCAAATAATGTCACTTGCTCCCGAAATTATTAAACAACTTGCAGATCAGAAAGCGGCTGGACTTCCACAAGCATGGGAGGCGCCATTATCTGTAATTCGTGAGTTAACCCAGAGCCGAGTCGCATTCACGGGTAAACCAGAACCTATCCACTCAGTTATTAATAGATTCATTCCTGGTCCAACTGCTGACCTTCCAATTCGTATATACCGTCCTAACGAAGACAAGAACGCACCTGCCTTAATCTACTTTCACGGAGGAGGATGGGTAATGGGTTTCATAGATATCTATGATGCCGCGCTACATCGTCTAGCCAATCAAAGTGGTTCGGTAATCATTAGCGTTAACTACCAAAAAGCACCGGAACACCCCTTCCCAATCCCTTTTGATGATTGTTACTCCACTTTGCTCTGGGTGAAAGCACATGGAGAAGAGTTAGGAATAGATTCTCAGCGCATCGGCGTTGGCGGAGATAGCGCTGGCGGAAATTTAGCGGCGGCTGTGGCAATAAAGGCACGAGATGAAGCAATTGAACTTCGTTTTCAACTACTTGTATATCCTTGTATTGATCGCAACTTCACAACCAAGTCATATGATGAATTTGCTACCGATTTTGGTCTAACTACTCAGGCAATGAAATGGTTCTGGGAACAATACTTGCAGGGAAGTCAGCACGATGACAATCCATATGCGGTACCGATGCGCGCGAAGAGTTTGGCGGGAGTTGCTCCATCTGTAGTGATTACTGCGCAATATGATCCGCTGGTAAGTGATTCTGAAAATTATTGTGCAAAGCTAGAAAGTGATGGTGCCGCTGTTACTTATCGTGAATTCCCCGGAATGATTCACGGGTTCTTTGCAAATGTAGCACCTACACCTTCAGCACACCTTGCACTTGACTTTGCAGCAGCGGAGATTTCGAGCAAAACTAGAAAGTAATACCAATGCGGGATATCGGCGCTTTCAGGTTACTATTGCGCAATGTCCCGGCGTAACCTGATTCTCTTTCTGCTCGCCGGCTTTCTTTGGGGTATTCCCTATCTATTTATTCGCATTGCGGTAGATCCAGAGACTGGTTTTTCTCCCGCGATCGTTGTATTTATGCGAGTCTTTATTGGTGCGCTCATCCTTATTCCGATCTCTATTTACGATAAATCAATCTTTGTTGCGATCAAGGGTTGGAAATACATAGCGGTCTACGCCTTCTTTGAAATGGTTATCCCCTGGTTTTTGATCGGTACCGCAGAGCAGTCAATCTCATCTGGGCTAGCAGGTTTGTTAGTTGCATCTGTTCCGATCTTCTCCACAATTATCACTTCAATGTATGGCGATAAAACGGTTTGGCAACCACGCCGCTTAATTGGAATGGCTGTTGGTTTCCTTGGTGTTTTCTTACTTGTGGGAATCGAAAGCTTTACTGGCTCATCAGACCCAATTGCAATCTTGATGATTCTTGGCGCCTCTATAGGTTATGCATACGCGGTTATCTACATAACTCGCAAGATGCCGGGAGTCTCAGGTGTGGCAATCAACGCTGTGGCGATGGCAATGACAGCGCTCTTCTATTCACCTGCCTTATTCATCCTCTGGCCAGCACATCAAATAAGTCATAGCGCTATCTACTCAGTAATCGCTTTGGGAATATTTTCTACAGGAATCGCATTTGCCGTTTTCTTCACGGTTATGGCAGAGATCGGGCCAACGCGCGCTTCGCTTGTTACTTATATGAACACTGCTTTTGCCGTTGTATTAGGTGTCTTGATCCTAAGTGAGCCACTTACAACTGGAATTATCGTTGGTCTGCCACTTGTGCTCGTCGGCTCATACCTAGCCAGCCGCAAGGCAAGCGCGTAAATTAATTCTCGCCAAAACCTAAACGCTGCAATAATTTTGGATCGCGTTGCCATTCTTTAGAAACTTTAACGTGCAGTCCTAAGAAGATGCGCGCGCCTAGTTCGCGTTCGATATCTGCACGAGCTCGCATGCCAATATCTTTTAATCTTTCACCTTTATGGCCCAAAATTATTCCGGTTTGTGAATCGCGCTCAACGTGAATCGTGGCGTGGATATCAAAGAATGGTCGAGAGCCAGTTTTTTCGCGCTCTGACATTTCATCAATTGTCACCATAATCGAATGTGGAAGCTCTTCACGCGCATCGCGCATTGCAGCTTCGCGAATTAACTCGCAAATCAATTGGTCTTGACCTTGATCACTCGTCATATCTTCAGGATAGAAAGCCGGACCGAAAGGTAAGGCCTTACCGATTAGCTCGGCGAGTAATTCAATTTGTGAGTGAATGGCGGCGGATACCGGAACGATCTCATCCCAGGTAAATCCTTTCGCCAAGGCATTTATACCGGCAAGGCGAAGAGCCAACTTCTCTTTGGAGATTAAATCGGTCTTTGTTACGAGTGCGAATTTCTTGGCGCGCGGATGTTTTGCAATTTCTTGCGCCAGGAAAATATCACCCGCTCCCGAAGTTTCATCGGCTGGCAAACACATCATTACGACATCTACTGAATCCAAGCTTTCGCCGACAACGGCATTTAAACGGTGGCCTAATAAAGTTTTTGGTTTATGGATACCAGGGGTATCTACGAGCACAGCTTGAAAGGTTGGTTGATTAACTATTCCGCGAATGGCATGGCGTGTGGTATTTGGATGCGGCGATGTAATCGCAATCTTGCTTCCTACTAACGCGTTGATGAGAGTTGATTTTCCGGTATTTGGACGCCCAACAATTGCGACGAAGCCAGACCGGAATTCACTCATGCGCTTATTCTCTCACTTGGCGCACTCTTTACCTAAAGCCCAAAACTTGCCTAAAGGGCTGAGATCAATTCCACAGCATCTGTAACTGATGTAACGATTTCCGCTGCACGTTCACCGATTAGTCGGTGGCACCCCTCAGAAGTTGGAGCGCTAATCGGGCCAGGTATCGCCATCACGGGTCGCATTAACTCTGCGGCATCACGTGCAGTTCGAAGTGATCCGGAGCGAAAAGCGGCTTCCACAACCAAAGTTGCTTGCGCTAACGCCGCAATAATTCGATTACGTGTTAGAAATCGTGAAGGAATCGCATGCGAGCCAGGTAGAACTTCCGATACCAGCGCACCGTTCTCGGCAATTTCTGCAAAGAGTCGCGCATTACCTGCTGGATAGGCCACATCTATTCCCGCTGCCAAAACTGCAATCGTGCGACCTTCTGCAATTAACGCACCTTTATGGGCTGCTGAATCTATGCCGTATGCGCCACCGCTTACGATGCTCCATTCGCGATCGACAAATCCGGCAGCAAAGTCTCCGGCAATTCGAACTCCATATGGGGTTGGGTTTCTCGTTCCAACTATCGCAAGTGACTTATCAGTTAGTGCAGATACATCGCCTTTAACGACTAAACCAATTGGGATAGCGTTTAAATCATTTAGGGATATGGGCCAATCTGGTGAATGTGGAGTTAGGAAGATGGAACCAGTCTTTTCTAAGGAATCCCTGATTTCAGCCAAGTTGGTGGCACGTAGATTTGTGATCAACTTTTCAAATTTAATTCGGTCATAACCACCGCCCAAAAGCTTTTCGTAAACAGCAAGTGAACCGAACTCCGATATTTGATTGCTCCAAAAAGTGTGCCCGCCTTCAATATTTGCAAAGAGGGCAAGCGATGCTTCAACCTCATTCATAGTTCAGAGCCCTCACGCAGACGATGTGCAAGTTTGACCTCAACTAATTGCGGGATTGCCTTTCCAGTTAAATCGGCAAGCGTCCACGCCAGACGGATGATTTTATGGAGGCCTCTTGCAGTTAGTCGCTCTTTATCTAACTCATCGTGTAGAAAGTTCATGGCAGCGCGTTCTGGTTTATAAGTTGTGCGAAGCGCCCGTGAAGGAATTTCTGAATTTAGCGACCAGGGTTCGGCGCTAAATCTCGCCGCAGCTTTAGCTCGAGCGGCTAAGACGCGCTCTGCAATAACGGAGCTGGATTCACCAAGTTCAGTCTGCGCCATTTCAACTCGTGTAATTGGCTCTACCTGTACCCGCATATCTATGCGATCCATCAAAGGACCAGATAACTTTCCTAAGTAACGTCTTACCTGCAATGAGGAGCAAGTGCAGGCTCTTCCGCGACCGGAGTATTTTCCGCACGGACAAGGATTAGCGGCAAGCACAAGAAGAAATTGTGCAGGGAAGGTGAGGCTGCCAACGCTCCTTGCAATTGTCACCGTGCCAGATTCCAGTGGTTGACGCAGCGCATCTAAAACTCCGCTAGCGCATTCTGGCGCTTCATCAATAAACAGAACTCCATGATGTGCCAGCGAACATGCACCAGGTTTAATTGCTGAAGATCCGCCTCCAACCATCGCAACTCGTGTTGCACTGTGATGCGGTGAAACAATCGGTGCCAACCGCGACATCGGTGATCTATTACCCAGAGTGCCGGCGATCGAGTGCACTGCTGTGACCTCGAGCGCTTGTTCAATATTTAACGCAGGTAAGATCGTCGGCAAACGCGATGCGATCATTGTCTTACCTGCGCCAGGTGGACCGATCAATAGCAAGTGGTGTCCCCCACTTGCCGCCACCTCAGCAGCAAAGCGCGCTGCGCTCTGCCCTGCCACATCTGCGAAATCTGGTTGGTTTACATCTTCGTGAATCGCAAGTTCAAGTTGCGGTGCAACAGCAATTTCTCCAGTGCGCAAAAAACTTAAGACTCCATTTAACGAGGAGAAACCAATGATCTGCATCTGCGTCATAAGTGATGCTTCTGCGAAATTTTCTTGCGGGACAAAGGCCCGCTTAATTCCTGCTTTGTAGGCTGCAATTAGCGCCGGTAGAACTCCGCGCACTGCGCGAATTTTTCCGTCTAGGGCTAGTTCACCTAAAACAAGAACTTCATTTAGGGGCTCTTGCGGGATCGATTGTTGGGCGATAAGAATTGCAAGCGCAATTGATAGATCAAAGCTGGAACCACTTTTAGGAAGCCAAGCCGGCGAAAGCGAGACGGTTACTTTACGATTTGGCCAAATTTCATTTGTATTTATCAGCGCAGCACGAACGCGATCTCTGGATTCGCTAAGCGCCGCATCGGGCAGACCCAAGAGTGAATACATCGGAATTCCATCTGCAATATCTACTTCGATTGTGACGACCGCTCCATCTAGACCCAACAAGGCGACGCTCTGCGTAATCCCTAGGGTCATAGCAAGCCGCCGCGATATTCCAGCGAATGCGATCCATCAATATTGATCAATACTGCTGCAACATCAATTGCATAGTCGCAGCCGAGACAGCCATGAGTTGCGAGCCATGCCAGCGCTAAACGTTGCATCCGATGGGCTTTATCTTTATTGATCGCTTCAAATGGGTGGCCGAAAGCTAGCGATGATCGCGTCTTTACCTCAATGAAGTGGAAGAGCCCATCGCTTCCTAACGAGATTAAATCTATTTCACCTTCACGCACGCGCCAGTTGCGATCTAGGATTTCATCGCCTCGCGCAGTGATAAACCGAGCGGTGGCATCTTCACCAAATGCTCCCGTTTTCAAATTATTTCGCTTGCCGCCATTTTTCATAGCGCGCAGATTAGAGCGCATCACCGATAGCGGTAGCGATTATTACTTTAGATGTGGGTAATTTTTAAAGAAGCGCTGCGATATTAGCAAATGAACGGCGATGTTCTATACACGGGCCGTTGGCTAGTAACGCTTCGGTATGGACTTTAGTGATATAGCCCTTGTGTTTAGCAAAGCCATAGTCGGGAAATTGCAGACCTAACTCACGCATTATGCGATCTCGAGTTACCTTGGCGATTATGGAGGCGGCGCTAATACAAGTTACAACTTGGTCACCTTTCCAGACCGCCACGTTTGGAATTGCCAATCCTTCAATCGCGTAGCCATCCGTTAAAACGTAGCTTGGTGTAATTGCTAAACCTTGTACCGCGCGGCGCATTCCATCGAGGTTTGCCGCGTGGACCCCGCGTTGATCAACTTCAGCGGCCGGAACGATAATCACGCTAACCGCCAGTGCAGCGTTAGTTACAACGTCAAATAACTTTTCGCGTTCAGCTTCGGATACATCTTTAGAATCTCTAACTTTGGATAGCTCTGCTGCGAAGGGATCAGCCAGTACAACAGAGGCGATTACTAGCGGTCCGGCACATGCCCCACGACCTGCTTCATCAACGCCAGCTAGCGGAGCAATACCAGCTTCAATAAGTAGCGATTCAATAACCTTCATACGCTTACTCTGCAGAATCTACTTTAAAGAAGAATATGAATGAACAACGCCTAGATTCTTAATAGGCCAGATAATTCCCACAACTTTTCCAGTGATTCTGAAGGTAGGAACCATTCCGTTATTTATATCATCCTGATGGAATCGTGAATCAGCGCTAGCGCCGCGGTGATCACCCATTACCCAAATCTTTCCCGCTGGAACAGTCACATTAAAATTGGTATCACTCGCCGTATTACCGGCAAAGATATATGGCTCATCTATTTCAACGCCATTAATCATTAGCTTCTTACCTTTTGAGCAACATTCGACTTTATCGCCAGCAACACCAATAACGCGTTTTACTAAAAATTGCTTAGTTGGGTTTGGCAATACACCAACAGCGACAAATGCTTCTTTAACCTTAGCCAGGTACTTATTTTCATCGCCCGTATACGGTTCAGGTAACCAGTTGTCAGGGTCACGAAAGACCACAACATCGCCACGGTTGATTGATTTGCCTATAAAAGGAAGTTTATTTACCGCGACGCGATCATTCACCTGCAGTGTGTTCTCCATGGAACCGGAAGGAATGAAGAAGAACTGAACCAAGAAGGTCTTTATGACGATAGAAACTGCGAGCGCAACTATTACAAGTATAGGAAACTCGCGTAAAATCGAGCCCTTGCGTGGCATTTAAAGAAGTTGCTTATTCAGCAGTAGTTGCATCTGGTGTTGCTTCAGCAGCTGGTGCCTCTGCCACAACTTCAGCTGGTGCTTCAACCACAACTTCAGCAACTGGTGCCTCTGCCACTACTTCAACAGCAGCTGGTGCCTCTGCCACAACTTCTGCAACCGGAGTTGAGAGAATTCCATCGCCGTAACCTTCAATGCCATCGCGCTTTTCACGGATCTTGGCAGCCTTACCGCGAAGATCGCGGAGATAGTAAAGTTTGGCGCGACGTACATCGCCCTTCTTTACTAATTCAATCTTTTCAATAACTGGTGTGTGAACTGGGAAGGTACGTTCTACTCCAACGCCATAAGAAACCTTGCGGATTGTGAAAGTTTCGCGAACGCCATCGCCTTGGCGACGGATAACAATTCCTTGGAAGACCTGGATACGGCTCTTGCTACCTTCGATAACGCGAACGTGGACCTTGAGTTCATCGCCTGCACGAAATTGTGGGATGTCATGGCGAAGTGACTTCGCATCAACGGCGTCAAGAATATTCATCGTTTGGTCCTCATCTAGGTAAAGCCTTTTCAAGCTTTTGTAAGCTTTTGTAAAGCTGATTGCAGCGCGGCTAAATCTGCCGTGCAGACTGCGTATCTTGCCACAGATCACCCTCCGAGCGTAAATCGGCTAAATCCCCCGTTCAGCCCAAGTCCTTCCTCACCTACTTTTTCACCCTTGGCAGGTATTCTCGCCCACATGAGTGAGCTGCGCTTGACCGGTAAGACCCCAGATGGGGTGCACATAGCGCTCACCGATAACAACGGAGCTGAATTCACATTACGTATCAGCGACATTTTGCGCGCCACCGTTAATCAACCACGCCTTACCTCTGTTCCCGTCGCAGATGAGAACACTGTGATGAGCGTTAAAGAGATTCAACGTCGCCTACGCGCTGGTGAAACAATGGATTCAATTGCGCGCGATGGAAATATTTCAATAGATAAAGTCGAACGTTTCTCTGGTCCAATTTTGCAAGAGCGTTTATTTATTATCGATCAAGTTCATTCACTAACTCCACGTCGTGACGGTAAAGATAGTGGCCGCGATGCCCTTACTTATCTAGATATTGTCACATCTAAATTAGCGCCCCGCGGTGTCGATGTTGATTCTCTCGATTGGAATACCTGGCGCATAGATGATGGAACTTGGACAATCGAACTTCATTATCCAAATCGTGACGGTTTAGGTTCAGCACAATTTAGTTACGACACCCATCGTCGCACAATTACTCCACTCGACGATAACGCCGCTTGGATGATGGGCGAAGAAGCACCAGTTCGCCGTATCGAGGCTGGTCTTATTTACTCAGAACCGACTCATCCTTCACGCGCGGCCGAACGCATTGAACCAAAAGAACCAATCCGCATCGACAGCGCACCAATTCGTAGCATCGCATCGATGCTAGATGATCTTCCCGATAACGATCCAACTGATGAAGAGTTTGAAGCCGAAATTTCTCGCGAGACTCCTCGTTTGGTTTCTATCCGTGAAACTCCAGCACCTGGTGATAAGCAAGATGGCATCACTGCGCGTGCCAAGGTTCCATCTTGGGATGAGATTATGTTTGGTCAGAAGCCAACCGAAGGCTCAGATAAAGAATAATTGATTTAGGAAATTAGAGCGCGTAAAAGCGGTACATAGCTTTCGATATCGCTTGCCCCACCATGATGGCCAACCATCGAACCTTCTTGTTTTTCACGTTCGGCTTCGATCAAAATCAAATCACCATGCGCGATTGCAATGACATCACCCATGCGATCTGAAGCGTCAGCCGATACTGAAGTACCAAATAACTCAGCGGTGATGGCTTGATCGCGTGTATAGATGCTCGCCTTCTCCCCCAGAAACTCTTCCCACCGAGATGCCACGTCTGCAATTGCAGAAGTTCCTGCACCATCTCTTAGGTAAAGGTGGCGTGCCCGTGGTTCGCCCGCGATCGTGGCGATATCTTCTAAAAGGTTATTACCTTCACCGATCACAATCTTTTCTCCCACATTGATCATGCCGTGATCGGCGGTTAGCCAGAGACGAGTTTGCCGTGGCAGTTTTTGCAGCAGTGTGGCAACGAGTTGATCAATGCCAGTTAACGCAGCTAACCATTTATCTGAACCCACGCCATCGCTGTGGCCGGCTACATCTAAATCATTTACATAGAGATATACAAATGCTGGCGTTTCTTTAAGGGCAGCAATGGTTTCAGTAATTAAATCAGCATGCGCATTTGCACCACGGTATTTGGCTCCGCGGAAAACAGCGCGAGTGAAACCAGAATCTTCATAACGCTTTGCTGCTACGTGTGTAACGCTTATATTTTGAGCAACGGCGCGCTCAAATAAAGTTGTTACCGGTTGCCAGATAAAAGGATCTACCCGCTCATCCCATTTAAGTGAATTCAATATGCGTCCGCCGCTGCGTGGAACTTGCACGGTGTAACCAAGCATTCCGTGTTCTCCAGGATTAACACCAGTCGTTAACGTCGCCAAACTAGTTGCAGTAGTTGATGGAAAAGAAGTCTTTACTGCGCCATGGCGAATTAACGAAGATAGCGTTGGTATATAACTCGCATATTTGGCAACAGCATCAGCACCTAAGCCATCGACTAAGAAAAGTAGTTCACGCCCAACCGGGCTCGGTCCGCATTGAATCTGATCGCTGGTATCTGCTAACCCTAGGCTGGCGAAGAGCGAAGGAGTGATTTGCGACAGATGCACAGAGGTATCTTCTCACGGGTAAGGTTGGGCTTATGAGCCACCGCATGCCATTTACTCCATCGCCGGAAGTTGCTGCAGCGCTGGCTGAAGGGCGTCCGATAGTTGCTCTCGAATCTACGATTATTAGCCACGGATTACCGCGGCCACAGAATTTAGAAGTCGCACGTGAAGTAGAAGATGTTGTCCGTGATCACGGCGCAGTTCCGGCGACTATCGCCTTGCTAGATGGCGTTGTACATATTGGGTTAACCGACGAACAATTAAAGGCGATCGCCAATCGCGATGACATAGTAAAAGCATCAAGTCGAGATTTGGCAATTATCGCCGCAACTGGAAAATCTGCAGCTACAACTGTTGCCGCCACTGCTCATATAGCAGCCCTCGCAGGTATTCGTGTCTTTGCAACTGGTGGTTTGGGTGGAGTTCATCGTGATGCCAATGAAACTTTCGATGAATCTGCTGATTTAACTGCGCTTTCGCAATTAGATATAACTGTGGTCTGTGCCGGAGTTAAATCAATTTTAGATGTCTCGGCAACGTTGGAACGCCTTGAGACTTTGGCAATTGGCGTTGTTGGCTATAAAACCATCGCCTTCCCTGGTTTTTACTTAACTGATTCCGGCTTCACGATCGAGCATCAAGTAAATAGCGCTGCCGAAATTGCCAAAATTATCCACGCTCGCGAATTACTGCGTACAAATAAGAGCGCCTTAATTGTTGCCAATCCCGTCAAGCACGAAATGGATCGCAAGCGCCACGACGCTATTTTAAAGAGCGGTTTAGCAGGTGCCCGCAAGGCGGTAATAATCGGCAAGGAAGTAACTCCCTTCTTGCTGGAGCATTTCCACACTGCAAGTGAAGGTGAATCACTTTCAGTAAATATCGAGATTATTAAATCTAACTCAGCACTAGCCGCTGATATTGCGGTAGCAAAGCAGCACTAAATGTCAGTAAACGTGCTCTGCATCGGTGATGTAATGCTCGATGTAATCGCGCGGATAGATGTTTCTCCTCAAAAAATAAATTTCGGCAGCGATACCGCAAGTCGGATTAGCACCAATGGTGGTGGTGCATCTGGCAATGTTGCTGCTTGGCTTACCCGCACAACTTCCAAAAGCACAATAGTCAGCCACGTAGGCGATGACCCAGCTGGTGCGGCGCTAATTGCCGAGTTTGATGCCTTAGGTGTTGCTCACGAAAACTTGGTCATCACAGGTGAAGCATCAGGGGTTGTTGTCGTGCTTGTCGATTCATCTGGTGAGCGCACAATGTTTCCCGATAAAGGCGCCAATTCAAATTTAAAGTTATCTGACCTACCGCCGTTAGATGGCTTTCAAGCGGTATACATATCCGGTTATGCTCTGTTAAATCCTCTATCGCGCCCTGGTGTATTGGCGATGATTGAAAAAATACGCGCTGATTCGATCCCAATCTACTTCGATCCTGCATCAGTTGGCGCAATGAAAGAGGTCTCGGATACGGAAATCCACCAATGGTTTGCGCTGATGAACGTGCTCTTGCTAAACGAAGAAGAATCAATTTTCCTCACAGGGCTAATTGATATAGAACGTGCCTTGGATTATTTATTGGAATTTAGCGAAGTTGTTGTAATAAAACGTGGCTCACTTGGTGCGATCGCCAAAGCTCGTGGTTATGACTCAATCAGTGTTCCTGCGATCCCTGCGACCGTGATCGATACAACTGGGGCTGGAGATAGTTTTGCAGCAGGATTTATCGCAGCTTTCGCCTCTAAACACGATCTAACTGCGGCGATGACCGCCGGAACCGAATTAGCGGCCCAATGTGTTGCAATCGTCGGCGGCAGACCGCGTGTAGGTACCGCAATTTAGCTAGTTCACTTGGCAGAATGCCCGCATGGCAACGAAGAAGGCGACAACTGCGACTAAGGGCAAGAAACCAGTTGGCCCAAAACCCGGCGAATATCCCGGCAAGATTGTTGATATCGATGTCTCATCTGAAATGTCAGAATCATTTTTAGAATATGCCTACTCTGTTATTTATTCACGCGCGCTTCCTGATGCACGCGATGGTTTAAAACCTGTACACCGTCGCATCTTGCACCAGATGGCCGATATGGGACTTCGTCCAGAACGCGGACATGTAAAGAGCGCACGTGTTGTCGGTGAAGTAATGGGTAAGTTGCACCCGCACGGTGACTCAGCAATTTATGACGCCTTGGTACGTATGGCGCAATCTTTTTCAATGCAGGTGCCGTTAATTGATGGCCACGGAAACTTTGGATCCCTTGATTCAGGTCCTGCGGCGATGCGTTACACCGAAGCGCGTCTGGCACAGGCTGCGATGGCGATGGTTGCTGAAGCCGATGAAGACACAGTTGATTTCGGCCCAAATTACGATGGCCAATTACTTGAACCACTTGTACTGCCTGCGGCATATCCAAACTTGTTGGTAAATGGTGGATCTGGAATTGCAGTTGGTATGGCGACAAATATGGCTCCCCATAATTTAGGTGAAGTAATAGCCGCTACTAAATTCTTAATTGATAACCCAAAGGCAACGCTAAATCAATTGATGAAACATATCCCCGGACCTGATTTTCCAACTGGTGGCGAATTGGTAGGTGCAGAAGGCGTGCGCGAGGCTTATGCAACCGGTAAGGGTTCGTTCAAAGTTCGTGCCACCGTTGAAATTAGCAAAATTACTTCTCGCAAAATGGGTATCACCATCAAAGAGCTGCCATTTAATATCGGCCCTGAAAAAGTGGTGGAACGTATTGCTGATCTTGCGAAAGCGAAGAAGATCCAAGGTATCTCCGACATCATTGATCTAACCGATGGCCAGACCGGCACCAACGTGGTGATTGAGCTTAAAAATGGCTTTGAACCCGAGGCGGTTCTGGAGCAACTCTTTAAGTTAACTCCGATGGAAGATGCCTTCGCAATAAACGCAGTTGCCTTGGTGATAGGTCGCCCACAGACTCTTGGCTTAAAGGAACTGTTGCAAGTATTTATCGATCACCGCATCGAAGTTGTACGTCGTCGTTCTGAATACCGCAAAGCGAAAGCTGAAGGCCGCTTATTAATGGTCGATGGCCTGCTGAAGGCGATTATTGATATAGATAAGGTCATCAAAATCATTCGCGGCAGTGATGACGCAGCAGCAGCAAAAGAAAAGCTGATCAAAGACTTTAAGTTAAATGATGAGCAAGCCACCTATATCTTGGATATGCCACTGCGCCGTTTAACAAAGATGAGCAAACTCGAACTTGAAACTGAGCAGAAAGAATTAAAGACAACTATCGCTGCTTTAGCGGCTCTTCTGAAATCAGAAGAAAATATCAAAGCGCAAGTTGCCACAGAGCTAACTGCAGTCAGTAAATCATTTGCCACCCCGCGTCGCACCCGAATTGGTGCTGCTTAATTTCGTTTAACTTCCCCACTGTGGGAGACTTCGTCAAATGATCTCCACAAATGCTCTTGAACTACGCGCCGGTGCGCGCCTTCTGGTCTCAGGGGTCACAGTTCGCATCAATCACGGAGATCGCATCGGATTTGTTGGACGTAATGGCGCTGGTAAATCAACGCTCGCCAAAGTACTTGCTGGTGAAACTCTCCCCGCAGGTGGCGCAGTAATTCGTACCGGAAAAATCGGATACCTGCCACAAGATCCCCGCACTGGTGAAGATCAAGGAACTGTAATTGAAAGAATTTTGTCTGCACGCGATTTAGATCAAATCGCTGCCAGAATGACCCAAGTCGAAGAAGAGATGGCTACCACTGAAGGTGCAGCACTTGAAAAAGCTATGGAGCGTTACACCCGCGTGGATGCCGAATTCCAAGCAGCTGGTGGCTATGCCGCGACAGCGGAAGCCGAAGCGATCGCAACTTCACTTGGAGTTACTGAAGCTGTATTCGGCAATCGCTTAGACACTTTATCTGGCGGACAACGCCGCCGTATCGAACTAGCGCGCATCCTATTTTCTGGCGCTGAAACACTGCTGCTAGATGAGCCAACTAACCACTTAGATGCCGACTCAGTCATCTGGCTACGCAATTACTTAAGCACTTACTCAGGTGGGCTCGTAATCATCTCTCACGATGTTAACTTGATCGAACAAGTAGTAAATAAAGTCTTTTATATCGATGGAAACCGAAACGTTATCGATGTCTACAACCTGGGCTGGAAGCAGTACCTTCTGCAGCGCGAGCAAGACGAACATCGCCGTAAGAAAGAGCGCGCCAACGCCGAAAAGAAGGCTGAGATTTTGCAGAAGCAAGGCGAGAAGATGCGCGCTAAAGCATCTAAGGCAACGGCTGCCCAAGGAATGTTACGTCGCGCTGAAAAACTTCGCTCTTCACTCGATGATGTACGCGTCAAAGATAAGGTCGCAAAGTTACGCTTTCCAACACCTGCTCCTTGCGGCAAGACTCCCCTATCTGGCGAAGAACTTTCCAAGAACTACGGCTCCCTTGAAATCTTTACCGATGTTTCCTGCGTTATCGATAAGGGTTCGCGCGTAGTTATCTTGGGCCTTAACGGTGCCGGCAAGACAACTCTTCTTAAAATCCTTGCGAGCCAACTTGAATCTGATACTGGCAAAGTCGAACACGGCCACGGATTAAAGCTTGGATATTACGCCCAGGAGCACGAAATGCTCGATTTCGAACGCACCATCTTAGAAAATATGATGTCTTCTAAAGATGACCTGCGCGAACCTGAAGCCCGCAACGTCCTAGGTTCATTCCTATTCGTCGGTGATGATGTTCATAAACCAGTCAAAGTCTTATCCGGTGGCGAGCGAACTCGTTTAGCCTTAGCAACGCTAGTTGTCTCTGCCGCAAACGTACTTCTGCTCGATGAGCCAACAAATAACTTAGATCCAGCATCTCGCGAAGAGATCCTCGGCGCACTCGGCGAATACCAAGGCGCAGTAATAATGGTTTCTCACGATGAAGGCGCCGTCCAGGCCCTTAAGCCAGAGCGCGTGATCCTGCTGCCTGATGGCGATGAAGATATTTGGAAAGATGAATACTTCGATCTGGTTGCAATCGACTAATCGAAGGATTTAGTAGCCTATTCTCATGAATCCCGAGGTGCGTAATCCAATTTTGGCTTTCTTTATAGGAGGAACATTTCTGCTTTCCTCAATGTTCGGGGCATCGGGTGCGGATGAAAAAGTAACCATTCGAGTTAAATCTATTTCAGCAAATACTCTAAAAGTTGATGGCACTAAAGAAGGTCAGATGGTTAAGTTAGTTGGAATCTTAATTAGTACCAGAACTCTACAAACTACAGATATCAAGTGTTACAACGGAGTAGATAGCCCAAGCCCTAAATGGGTTGCAATTGAGTCATCCGGAGATAATTTATATCGGATAACTTGCGCGATGCCAGTTGGAAAAACAGACGAACACGGAATATTCCAAGCTAGCCTTGGCATAAATAATGATGAAAATCACATGGGCTGGCAAATGGTCCCAATAAATGCAAAGTTCACAATCCCAAACACCTTCACTGATGCTTTTGGTATAAAAAGAACCGAAAACATATTAGCTTTTACTTTTGGCCGGGGGGCAACATTTTTTGCGACTCCGCTTGCATTATCGCCGCCAGCAGACTACAAAGTGCCAAATTTCGAACAAGGTGCAGATGGATATCTTATTTTCGATTCAACAGATTCAGAACCTGCTAAGCCTATCGTCAAATTCTCTCAGAATAAAAAAACTTTTTCCTTGAATTGTCCGGTACCGATCACCAAGGTAAGTTCCCAAGTAAAGAGTCAAACATTGGTCGCTTTCTGGTTGAATAAAACCCTTTACAAGCCAGCAGCAATCTTAGGATCTACCTTTGCACCAAAATATTATAGTAACTTGGCGATCTCAAAATCCTTGAAAGGAAAGGAAGTAAAGATCGCCTGCGCTACACAACTTGTAATTCCAGAATCGAATGTAATTCTAGCCTATTCTGAGTCTTCAGAAATAAGCATCAAATTTCCAAAGTAATACCATTAGTGATTATTCATTGTGTAGCCAGATGGCATAACTTGGAGAAAAGAATATATTAATCTAACAAGAATTGATTGGCATTAATTACGATTTTACCTTAAAGCCAGTCGGACAAGTTGCTGATTCTAAATCTTTCTGCAGAACCTTCTTTACTACTTTCCCTTTGTAGCAGATCGAGAATTTCTTAATTGCCGCGCCTGCCAAAGGTTGATTCGTTTTCTTATCTTTTTGAAACTTGAATTCATCATACTTTGATACGACTAAGATAGTGCCGACCTCTGAGGGCTCTTCCGAATAAGTGTTTTCGCTAGTTTCTAAATATCCACTGACGCGAATTTTGCCCAGTGAAGAAGGATTGATTTGTAGAATAAGACCATTAGAAGATGGAGGAATCCTGTCAAGGCGATGAGCTTTGATATAAACCGTCTTCCGATCAGATGCGAAAGTGAAATTAGGAACTGGATAAGGTCCAAATACAGCATCCGCCCCTTGTACAGTGATTTTTATGCCGTGAAACTCAGGCGGAAATTGTTCAGAAGGATTCCTAGTTAAGTCGAATATTGGAGCATATCTAACGTCAACCCAGCCATTTTTCAAAATAACTTTATTTAGATTATTTGTAGGAATTGCATTCTTTCCGGGGACGCGACACGTGTCAAAACTACCCTTTGCCAATGGTTGGCAAAACTGACCCAAATTTGGAAGCGTGGCAAAACTTTCATCATCAAATAGTCCGAATGAGAAGAACCTCGCAGCGTAGAACGTACAGGGAATTCCTCCACAAGTTATTTTTGGAGTTGGCGTTGGGTCAGGAGTTCCGGTCTCAGTTGCGCTTGCTGGGGTGATAGAAAATAAAATAACCGAAAGAATGAATACATGAAATTTATTCACGCTTAAGTTTATAACCCAAAACCTAATTTCTAAGGATTAAGCGTCGATCCGATCGCGATCAATTTCGGCCGTTGAGATAAATTCCTTGCGTGGGGCAACATCATTACCCATCAATAGTTCAAACATCGCCTCTGCCGCTGCGGCATCTGAAATTGTGATGCGGCGAAGGGTGCGGGCAGCCGGATCCATAGTTGTTTCACGGAGTTGATCGGCATCCATTTCACCAAGGCCTTTGTAGCGCTGGATTGGCTCTTTCCACTTCTTGCCACTCTTCTTTAAATCAGCAGTTAACTTCTTCATTTCTTCATCTGAATATGTGTAGATATATTCGCCCTTTTTGCCACCGCCGCCCATTAATTCAATGCGGTGTAGCGGTGGAATCGCAGCAAAGACGCGACCATCATCGATCATCGGCTTCATATAGCGATATAAAAGTGTGAGCAATAAACAGCGAATGTGCGCACCGTCAACGTCTGCATCTGACATCAAGATAATGCGACCGTAACGCGCATCGGCCAGTTCAAATGACTTTCCAGAACCAGCGCCAATAACTTGAATTATTGAGGCGCATTCGGAGTTATCCAGCATCTGCGAAAGTGATGCTTTTTGAACGTTAAGGATCTTGCCGCGAATCGGCAGAATCGCTTGGAATTCCGAGTTACGCGCTGCCTTTGTGGTGCCAAGTGCGGAATCACCTTCCACGATCAACAATTCGGTGCGGGTTACATCTTCAGAGCGACAATCTGAGAGCTTGGTAGGAAGTGCTGAAGATTCCAGTGCATTCTTGCGACGTTGCAGGTCTTTATGTGTGCGCGCTGAAATACGAGTTCGTGATGCAGCCGCGACTTTCTCCATAATCAGGCGGCCATTTGCCTTATCGATACGGCGGGTGGTGTTAAAGAATTCTTTTAACTTATCGGCAACCACTGCAGAAACGATTCGGGTTGCAGCTGCTGTGCCGAGAACTTCCTTGGTCTGTCCTTCAAACTGTGGTTCAGACATACGCACTGTTACGACTGCGGTGAGGCCTTCCATAATGTCATCTTTAATTACATCGATCTCATTCTTCTTTAACGTTCCGCTAGAACGCAGAGCCTCGTTAAATGCTTTGGTGATTGCGCGTTCAAAACCTTGGACGTGGGTTCCACCCTTTGGGGTGGCGATGATATTTACGAATGATGGGATGGTGGCATCGAAGCCATTTCCCCATTTCATTGCGATATCTACTTCCATATCGCGTTCTACTTCAGTTGAAACCATATGGCCCTTGTCGTCTAAGACAGGCACAGTCTCTTGATAATGACCGGTTCCGTAGATGCGAATAACTTCACCGACTGGTTCATCTGGTTGCAAGAATTCGCAGAACTCGGAGATTCCGCCTTTGTGATAAAAAGTCTGAGTTGTTGCAGCTTTAGTGCGTTTATCGTTAACAATTAGCGTTAGCCCTGGAACCAAGAATGAAGTTTGACGGGCGCGAGCGTAAACTTCTTCGATATCTAGGCTGGCTTCCTTTAAGAAAATCTGACGATCAGACCACCACTTGATACGTGTTCCAGTGACTTTTGCAGAAACTTTTCCAATAGTGCGCAAGCCAGATTGCGGAGTAAATTCCGCCTTCGGTCCATCGCCTTCGAAAATACCAGCAACTCCACGCTTAAATGACATCCAATAAATTTTTCCATTGCGATCTACTTCAGCATCGAGGCGTTCGGCAAGTGCATTAACAACAGATGCACCAACACCGTGCAGACCACCAGATGCGGCATAAGATCCGCCACCAAATTTTCCACCAGCGTGTAATTTTGTAAGTACAACTTCAACGCCAGTTAAACCAGTCTTCGGTTCTTTATCTACTGGAATGCCTCGTCCATCATCGTGGACTTCAACGGAGCCATCTGCTTCTAAATTAATTTCAATCTTCTTGCAATGTCCAGCAAGTGATTCATCTACTGAGTTATCAATAATTTCCCATAAGCAATGCATCAACCCACGTGAATCGGTTGAGCCGATATACATTCCAGGACGCTTGCGAACAGCATCTAAGCCTTCAAGTACGGCTAAATCTTTTGCAGTGTAAGAATCTGGAGCGTCACCAATAGCGGTGAGATCTAGCTGATCTCCAGCATCGTCTGAACTTTTCTTAACCGCCACGGAGGCAAAGGCTACCGACGCCTTTGCAAAGTGCTTGCGTAAACGCGCCGAATAGTCTCAAATATTGGTAATTCCCCTAGATCTGGTGTTTGTGGGTGTTCTGCAGCACAAAATTAGCAAGATTTATTGCGATATCTCCTGCGGGGAATATTCAGACATGGTTTGATGTTCCATAGAAGTACTCAACTTCCCACCTAAAACGAGCGGAGAGCGCGATGACCGAGCAAGTAATCCTCGAATCCACACCTCTTAATGCACTAGATCGCTGCGATCGTTGCGGCGCTCAGGCATATGTGCGAGCAACGCTCGCAACTGGTGGAGAGTTAATGTTCTGCGCACACCACGGCAAGGAATACGCCGAAAAGCTTAAGGCTGTGGCTGTTGCGATTCAGGACGAGTCAGAACGTCTGGTTGAAGCTAAGAATTAAGTAAATTAAATAAGAAAACCCTTGGGCCGAATATGGCTCAAGGGTTTTCTTATTAATACAGCTATTTTTAATCTAGATAATCGCGAAGTGATTGTGATCGCGATGGGTGGCGCAACTTCGACATTGTCTTAGATTCGATCTGACGGATACGTTCGCGAGTTACTCCGTGAACCTTGCCGATCTCATCAAGTGTCTTTGGTTGTCCATCTGTAAGGCCATAACGCGCCTTGATTACATCTGCTTCACGGTTTGTGAGGCCACCAAGGACCTGCATCAACTGCTCTTGCAAAATTGTAAATGTCACAGATTCTTCAGGCTTAACTGCTTCAGAGTCTTCAATTAGATCTCCGAACTCAGAATCGCCTTCTTCTCCAAGTGGAGTGTGAAGTGAGATCGGTTCGCGACCGTACTTCTGAACTTCGACAACCTTTTCAGGTGTCATATCAAGTTCTTTAGCGAGCTCTTCTGGTGTTGGTTCGCGGCCTAAGTCCTGCAACATCTGGCGTTGTACACGGGCCAACTTATTGATGACTTCAACCATGTGTACTGGAATACGGATTGTGCGGGCCTGATCTGCCATTGCGCGAGTGATCGCCTGACGGATCCACCACGTGGCGTAAGTCGAGAACTTGTAACCCTTTGTGTAATCGAACTTTTCAACGGCGCGGATCAAGCCGAGGTTTCCTTCTTGAATTAAGTCAAGGAATAACATTCCGCGGCCGGTGTAACGCTTGGCTAATGAGACCACCAAACGTAAGTTCGCCTCCAACAAGTGATTCTTCGCGCGCTTGCCATCTTCAACGATCCAATCAAGTTCGCGCTTTAATTTTTTCTCCATTTTTTTATCGGCTTTGATCGCTTCTTCAGCGAATAAACCGGCTTCAATACGAGTTGCGAGTTCTACTTCAAGTTCGGCATTTAGCAGCGCTACGCGGCCAATCTGCTTTAGGTAATCCTTTACTGGGTCAGCGGTCGCACCAGCGGTCATAACTGTCTGTGCCGGAGCATCATCTTCTTCAGAGGCCTTCAAAGTAAAGGCGTTCTCTTCATTTCCTGATGCTTCTTCAGCCAGGTTAACAACACGTGGCTGATTAGATTTATCTTCAGCCTCAGTATCGATAATCTCGGTTACTTCTGCAATTAGAGTTTCTACATCTTCAAGTTCGATTTCTTCAACAACGATCTCGTTGCCTTCATCATCTAGAACAACTGCAGCTTTGCCACCCTTTGCAGCAGGTGCGGCTGCTGGCTTTGGCTCTTCCTTAGGTGCAATTAGCGCAAGTTGTGCCTTCGATAAAATACGACTTGGTGCGCCGAGTCCGGCTTTGCGTGCTTTCTCAATATCAATTGGCAGAGTCTCATCAAAATGACGCGCTTCAAGGGCGAGCGCCATAAACTCTTTCTTAACTGCTTTGCGGTAATTATCAATTCCGCTGGCCGCAAGAGTTTCAACGATCTCTTTCTGGCGGGCAACATCTTTCTTTAGGTTTACGAGTTGTTGAACTTCTTTAGCAGTGAGATCTTTCTTCATTGCAACTTTTGCAGGTGCGGCTTTCTTAACAGGTGCGGCTTTCTTGGCGGCAACTTTCTTCGCCGGGGCTTTCTTGGCGACTGCTTTCTTCGCCGGCGCAGCTTTTTTCGCTACCGCTTTCTTGGCAACAGCCTTTTTAGCGGGAGCAGTTTTTTTAGCCGCGGCTTTTTTAGCCTTTGCCTTGTTTTTGAGCGCACTAAATACAGCCACAATTATCCTTTGGTTTTTTCGAGCCACTTTCGAAACTTTTGTTTCGAACTGCTCGAAGCGATGTCTATATTATACTCAAGGCTTGGGCGATCGCGACGCCAACTGCCTCAGATTCAAGTAAAAAGCCATCGTGTCCGAAATCTGATGAGATTGTTATCAGCGGCGCAGCCTGCGGCACTAGCTCAGCAACCTCAACCTGAAGTCGAGGTGGGAAGAGGCGATCGGTATCAATTGAGACCACAACGACTGGAATTTTGATCGATTCGAGGGCTTTTACTACCCCGCCCCGCTCGCGCCCCACATCGTGGGAGGCCATCGCCGAAGTTAAGGAAATATAGGTATTGGCATCAAAGCGTTTCGCTAATTTATCTGCTTGATGGTCAAGATATGACTCAACGGCGTAACGCCCGGTCTCATCCCCCTGCATCTGGCGTCCGAAGCGCACATCCATCTCGGATTCAGTGCGATATGTCAGGTGCGCGATCCGACGGGCGATTCCCATACCTTCAATCGGACCAATTTCCTGCTCGTAATAATCACCATCGTTAAAATTTGGATCAGATTTAATCGCACGAATCTGTACTGAGAAGCCACCAATCTGATCACCGGTTGCAACAGCAGATGATCCGATCGTGCAGATCGCACTAACGCGATCAGGATGCTCAATCGCCCATTCCAGCGAGCGCATACCGCCGAGGGACGGGCCAACTGCCAGACGATATTTCTTAATTCCAATTGCATCAGAAAATAATATTTCTGCCTCGGCCATATCGCGCACAGTCACAGTTGGAAAACGTGATCCGTAACGCTTGCCATCAGGTGCGATGCTAGATGGTCCGGTACTGCCTTGGCACCCGCCAATTACATTTGGGCAGACGATGAAATATTTATCGGTATCAAAGGGCAGACCAGGCCCGACCATATTGGGCCACCAAGAAGTCACATCAGACCAACCGGTCATCGCATGGTTAATCAAGATCGCATTATCTTTGGCATCGTTTAGCTGACCCCAAGATTGATAAGCGATAGTTATATCTGGAAGTGTTTCGCCATTTTCAAGTAAGAGGAAACCGATCTTCACAAATTTACGGTCACCAGGATCATGGCCAGCAAGCCACGCCCCGGTTACTTGAGTGCTTATCTCTTTAGACATTCGCCAAATCCTTCACGCACTTGCCTACATCATTTGATGTAAGCCTGGTCGTCACCCGGAGCACCCCACCGCGGTGGAGGGTTGCCGCCTAATCAGCCGGGGCTATCGATTAGAACTCGTGACCTGGTGGTAAGTCTAACCCAAAAATTCCGGCGCAGACTTTGGGGTGTAACTCCCTGCGCATCGCGGCAAATGATTCAGGTGGCCAACCAGCGGTGAATACGCGGCGCAAGAGCAACGCTAGTGAGTATCCATTGCTATCTGCCAGCGCGCGATCAAGGGCTCGATGAGCCAGCGCACCATCACCGCTTTCGTAGGCAAGTGCGGCAAAGAGTGATGCAATTGGAGCAACGTAGCCGCTAGGTGCCATTCGCATAAGCTGTCGCCACATCAGAAAGTGAGTATCAATATCTTCAGCGGTATGGCTACCGAGTGCGAAATCACGAACTTGAATATCAGATAGCCGTCCGATAACTCGGGCAACGAGTTCCAGGTCTTCGCTTCCGCGACCAAGAGCGAATTCACCAGCCAGATCAATGACTGCTGTGGCGCCATCGCGTTGTAGCTGCGTTAAATTCTTCGCCTTATCTGAGACTTTAAATTTGGCAACGCGGGCAATCCACTTTTCATCTTCGCTGATGACAAGCGGCGAAATAGATTCAGTCAACGCTTCGATATTGGCAAAGGGCATCGCTCGACCTGCGACAACGTGTTCCATCGCAATTCGCGATGAATCAATCGCTGGCAGATCTCGCCCA
>Ga0214919_10003131_pt1 | contig 25326 bp, 41 predicted proteins | sample LL1503_MetaG_FD_177994 | JGI IMG/M metagenome (GOLD analysis project Ga0214919, IMG submission 177994) | Freshwater microbial communities from Lake Lanier, Atlanta, Georgia, United States - LL-1503 | ecosystem: Environmental > Aquatic > Freshwater > Lake | place: USA: Georgia | collected... | reverse complement strand
CAGAACCATATACTTCATCAGCAATAGCTTTGTTGATCAATTGCATACCACCAATACCTGTTTGAACAACAAGTGATCTTTGTGGATCTGGACCTTTGAACTCAACTTTACCTTGGTAGAAGTTATATAATTCAGATTTGAACATATCAAGTGTGAAAGAAGACTTGTTATAAACTCTTTTAAATGAGTTATCTAACTGTGCCCATAATCCCACAGATAATCTAATATCATCTGGACCATCTTGTTTGATTCTACCACCTTTACCCCACATTAAGTAAGTTTCAATGTCAGAAGCAATTTTAGATAAGTGAGCAGCTTCCATGTTAGTAATAAATGTTCTAGTAAGAGTGCCATTTTCAAATGCTTCTCTTGCACCAGCTTTACCCATGTTAGCAATTAATCCTTCAATACTAGGTACAGCTGGATCATTGTTAGCTCCAAAGTTTCTCCAGATTTCAGTTACAGGTACAGTACCATCAGAATTTAAACCACCTTTGATCATCAAATCAGCACGGCTAGAAATAGAATAATGTACGTGTGCTTCAGCTCCTCCTACAAAGTTGTAGAACTCACGGAAACCAGAACCTGTTTCAATGTCAGAGAATCTTTCCCCATACTCACCTCTTGCAGAACCTTTTCTGAAGAATTTAGTTCCTTTAGCTAAATACTTATTATCTAAGTTAGCTGCATTGTTGTTGTTTACTAATTGAACAGTATAGATAAAACCGTCACCAGCAGGGATGATATCATCAGCTGTAATGTAAAGTTCCAATCCATTGTATTTGTCATAAGTGATAATATCACCATGTCCAAATGTTCTTTTAGAAATTTTAATTTTAAATGTTGTACCATCCACACCTTTAGCAGCGTTACCTGGTTCAATATCTGCCACAACATATGGAAGATCTTGTGCAATAGGAGTTTGCCATTTGTACTCACCACGAGCATTGTCTACCATGATGGTATTTTTTCCACCAAATGATGCCATTTGATAAAGAGGCATTTCAACTTTTTGAGTCATTGCCCACAAATCAACAGGTCCCATATCCATAGGTTCTGCTGAACCTAGCATCTGAGTCAAGTGATAAGAATCAACATGAGAACTTGCTTTGTAGCTAGTGTCTCTTAGGAAAATCCCATTATTTAATACCGGAGTTGCCATAATTTTTACTTGTTTTTAATTATTAATTGTTTATATATTTGATTGTTAAATCCTTTTGAAAATGTTGTTGGTTCTTGGCAATTTTTTTGTTGGTTGTTTTCTTGTTTCTTCATCTTTATCTTGAATGCCAAGAGATGTTGAACTATGATTTCCTTGTTCAGTTTTTAATTTTCTTACTGTTTGCTCAATACTTTGTTGAGCTCCTTTGTCCATTATCTTTGCTTTATATCCTTGTGGATCTTGCAATAACCATAATGCTTCTGATATTAATGCATAGTTTGGTTCTACAAATTGATACTTTTCTAATAGATGTCCTAATAGATTTGTATTTCTACCACTCACTGAAGGATAACTTGGTTGAACTAAACCATTATACAACATTGCTTGAGTTTTTCTATCAACTTTAATATCTCCCAAGTTACCATCTTTTAAAGTATCATATACATTTTGCATATAAGCTTTAGAAGCTTGCTCTTGTTGTTTTTGTTTTAGTTGTTGTTCTTGAACTTTTTTGATAACAATTTGTTCTGCCATCTTATCCAATTTTGGTTTAAACTTAGCAGCTTGTTGTTCAAGTTTTCCTAAGTCTTTCCAGATTTCAATTTCTTCTGCAATTTCATCAGAAGTACCATAACCAGTAGCACTTAAATATTCTTTAATAATTAATTCTTGATCTCTTTCAGATTTAACATCTAAATCTTTAGTTTCTTCTACTTGACCCAATGTTGAAAATAAACCTTTTAAATCAGTACCACCATCTGCTACATATCTAGCAGCAATTTGTAATTCTTCAGGTAAACTAGCAAAAAACTGTTTAGGAGTTTCACGTCTTACTTGATTTGCTTTTTCTTCTAAATTAGCTTCAATTAATTCTTCCCAATCTTTTGCTGTATATTCATCCAAAGATTTCTCATCATCAAATGGAACTAACTTATCTTCTTTAATCATTTTTGAAAAAACATCTGAAATTCCAGAAATAGATTTTCTACCTCTAGTTTCTTTTTTTTCTTCTTCATCTTCTTCACTACCTAAACTATCAAGAATACTTTTACCATCTTCTTTAGTTACTTTAGGTGTGACATCATCTTCATCATCATCTGCAAGAAGATCTGTATTAGATGTTGTAGTTTTACCTACATCAGTTAAATCATCTGCATCATCTGCATCTGGATCAGCAAATGAAAAATCTGCTTTTTTATTTATTCCTGAAAAAAAGTTATTTGTAGTTTTAGTTTCTTTTCCAGATGGCAAAGTCATATCATCACCACTTGGTGCTGCATTGAATATTGTATCTAAATCAATATCTAAAGTCTCTACGTTACTACTCATTGTGTTGTTTTTGGTACTCATCTTATTGTTGGTTTAATAATTAATACTTTATATATACAATATAACAAATCTTTATTTTGTTTATACTATAATAAACTTATTATATTTGATAATATTACAAAGTTTTTTGCAGTATATAGCTAACACAAATTATTTATTTTCTGATTTCTTTTGATCATACTTATTTTTATTTTGTTTTGCTATATCCAATTGTGTATTTGCTATCTGTGTTTGTGCTGCAATCTTTTCTCTTTCAACTTGCAGTCTTTGCCCTTCCATGGATGATTTACTTACCATTTCCTCACGTTTCATATTCATTTGCTCTCTATACTTAGTGGTTTCTTGAATATCTTTTAATGTATCTTGATAATCATTTATTTGATTTTGATTTATATCAACACCAGCTCCATATCCTGCAGCTTTAATTTCAGCAATAGTAATATCATTTTGCCTATCTTTATCTGCTTCTTCTTGCATCATTTGAACTTTCATTTGAGATTCTTGTGCTTGTGCTTGCAATTGTTGTTCTTGCATTTGACGTTGTTGTTGCATTTCCTCTTGTCTTTGAGCTGTTACTCTTGTTTCAGCATCTCTTAAAATATCAGTTACTTCAGAAATAGAATCTGCTTTAACAATATTTCCAAGTTCATATATACTAGCACCAGTTGTATTATTAGTTAAAGCCATTTGTTTTAACTGTTCAAGTATTGCTCTATGATTTGTTTTAGTTGTAGCAAATACATTAAAATCTCTTAATAGAAGATCAGTACCATTAATAGTAAAGTTTACCTTCTCTGCTTCAGTAGATATATAACTTAATCTTATACTTGGATTTGTACTATAATAGTATTGAGCTAAGTCTGTTCTCATCTGATGTATTCTTGGCATCAATTGATCTGAGTGTTGTACAAAGTAAATTTCTGTTTGAGCGTATGATTGTTGCATTGCATTAACAACTCCAGTGGCTGTTTCTGCTGATACAGCACCGCCTAATCTTTGAGCATTAATTCCTATTGCATCAAAACATTGTTGTTTAAAATAATTAGCTAATTGTATTCTACTCATCAATCTATTTGTTTGCTCCATGTTTAGAGTCTGGTAGTGTTGGAAGTTTACAGCATTTTCTGTATTAGTAATTGAAGTATCAAGTGGAAGCATTTGAAAATCCTTCATTGCTACATATGCTTTAGCATAATTATTTTTACCCCAATCTTCTCCCATTGAGTGACGTGGTAATGCATTTTGATCAAACATAATTACTGTACCTAATTCATCAATTAAGATATCAGCAATCTGATTGTTAACCATGTTATATCCAACTTGATATGCTTTCATTAAATCTACTAAAGAAGTAGATCTAGTATTTCTATCAGAAAATACTCTACCTTCTACAGGTAATTTACAACCATATAAAGAGTTGTTTCCTTTAAATTGGAATGGTAATCTTCCGGGTTTAGTTTTATTAATACCTAAGTACATTGGATTTATTTCACTACTTGTTGAACTTCTCCACATTGCAGGTACATTTGGACCAACTTTAACACCACCCCAAATTTCATTAATCCAAATCCAATCTATATGTTCACCTTGTAATAAAGTATCTTTTGTTTTGTTTTTAAATATTGATGTATCATATATAGCTTTTTCAGTTACTTTAAATGTTTCATCAACTATCTCTTGAGTAACTTCACCATCAGTTTCTATTTTAGTAAGATGTCCAATTTTTCTTTGAGTCTTCCAATAAATTGTAGAAACTCTCATTAAATTACTATCACCAAAATAAGCTAAGTCTTCACTTTGACTTAAAATTTGTGTTAAAATATCACCACCTCTAGCAGGATCTGCCATATAGTTACTTGTATATTGTCTATAAGCTAAGCCAGGTGAATTAGTATTCCAAGCATGTGATCTTGTTGCATCATAATAAGAACCATCATTTTGATATCCATTAACTTGATATTGAGCAGATCTTGCAGGATAAATTCTTTGTAATGATTCCAATTGTTGTTGACTCATTAAGTATCCATATTTATCTACAACATCAGCCACTGTCATCAAATCAATTTTACCAACATATGCTGAATCAGAAATATATCTTTGATCTGGAGATTTTTGATAGAATGTTAATACAGGATTCCATAATTCAATATCATAATCATCTTCTAACATGCGGAAATGCCAGAACTCTCTATCAGCAATAAGCATATCTCTAAAACCTCTTTCTTCAAGTTCTTGCATTTTAAATCTTTCTTCATCAACATTTAATTGATGTGAAGCCCATTCTTCAACAGAACTTCTATAAGACTTACTAAAGAAATCTTCTATTTCAGGTAATGTTTTAATATTTTCAGGAGCAAGTTGTTGCTTAGCTTCATCAGATGCAGGATCCATTCCCATTTGGATCATTTTTTCTATTAATTTTTTTTCAGCATCTGCAAGTAATGCTTCTTCAACTTGAGTCTTTTTTGCTTCAAGCATTTCATTATATGACCTATCATCAACAGCTCTAAATTGTACTTTATTATATCTTTTGGAAAATTCTCCACTTAATACATTAATTACATTTGGAATGATGGGATAAAATTTAAGTTCTAAAGCTGAATCATTTTCTTTAGTTAGAACATCCATTAAATCTTTATAGTCATTATCAGGTTCAACTATATAGTCTGTTTTATCTATAATTCCTTTAGCTAATTTATAATTTTTTAAAAGCCTTCTAGCATTAAGTTTTAAAAACTCAATACCTTGGAGTTCTAACCAATCTAAATTCCATGCAGCCCAATCATCTGTTTTTTCACTATAAGGTAAAAACTGAATAGGTTGCGTCAAACTAGAAAAAGTAGGTCCTTCTGTTTTTTTTGCTCCAGCTTTTAACTGCATTGCATTAAGTACTTTCATTCTAAATTTAATTTAGTTAATTTATTTATAATTTTTGAAGCCTGATCTTTTTATTGTATTTCCAGTATTGTTTCCAGTACGTCCAATATTCTTGAACGGACTATACTTTAATTTATACAAATTTTTTGAATTATCCAAAGATTTCTCTTCTGATTCACGTCTTTTTGAAAAACCCCTATTTGATTGTTGTATTTTTACAAAAGCAACTAAAGCTCCAAATGCAACTAATCTATCTACGTTAAGTCCAGGATAATATGCAAGCATTTCTTTTATGAGCATACCATCAGGTATTCTCTCAACACCTAAAGTTTGATTTGTAACAACACCACTAATATCAGTTTCTTCATCAATAACTTCTCTTAAAAATTCAATTGCATATGATATTAAATGACTTTTAAATAATGTACCTGTATTTTTCCATCCATACTCTTGATATACAGTATTGTTTGAACCAAGATCTTTTAAAAATAAAATTTGTTGTTTAGGTACAAGATATCTTTGTTTCTTTCTGGCAATCATATGTTGTATAAACAAAGATATGTTATTCTCAACTATAGTCCATGCATTATACCATTCTATAATTAGTTCTAATCTTTCATGTGTTTTATTAATATCATCAAATCTACCACACCATGATGCAACAATTTTATCTTTCTCTAAAAATTGTTCAACATCTCCGGATATCATAGTTCTTGTAACCTCTGTTGCATTCTTATAAACAAAAATACTACACAAGGAATCTGATGTAGTAGTCTTACCTTCTGATACAGGGTCAATAGAGGCGTAATAAGCCCCAAACTCAGGACTCTTGACAGGACGTTCCCAAACAACAATACTTCCTGTCTTATCTACTTGTTTTTTGTCAACAGGAAATCTGCTTATTGGAAGTTTATTGGTTCTTTTTGCAAAGATTCCTTTTTCATCTCTATCTAGTTCTATAAGTTCATACGGGTATTCTTTTTCTTCAATTCTTTTTTGTTGTTTACTAAGAATACCTTGTGGAAATACAGATGCTTTTCTATATGCAAATGCTTCAGCAATGTTTAAAGGTTTCTGAGATATTCTTAATTGAAATTGTTCTCCATTTAATTCATTCTTCCATCTTTCTCTTTCTTCATTAATTGCTACTTCAGCTTCTTTTACCAAAGAGTTTCCATAGTCATCAATAAATGGTGGCATTGACCATTGTTCTGGAATGAATAAACCGGCCATACCTATTGTACCATCTGCATCAATAAGATCAGTTTCTACAGCATATATATCATTTGCTACCGGATTAGTAATCATTTCCTTCAAAGGATTACATTGTTCTAAATCCCCCACAGATCCTGCAGCAATAAACATACCTGTAGTAATCATACCTGAAGACATAGCAGGACGTAAGTACTCATATGTTTCAGACATCTTTGGGGCAATGCCAGCTTCTTCATGAAAGAAAATTGAACAAGGTCCCCCTACTCCAGTAGTTGCATTTTTTTCAAATGATCCTCCTTGTATTTTTGATTTTAGTCCTCTTGCTGTTTTTCTATTACCAATTTTAACTTCAATCTGTTGTTGCCACAATAAAACCTTTTCAGGATTACTTGGTCTATACCAAGCTGTATGTTCATTTAAGAATGTTTTGTATTCATCTAAAAATTTCCAAGATCCTTTATCATTTATAAAATCTTTAAGTGATGCACCAATCTTACAGATACTTCCTTCTTCAAACCAATAGGTATTTATAATTTTACCCATGTGGAAATATGAAGATGCTATCTGACGTTTCTTTAATATAGCAGAATGTTTATAATGCAATTCTGCAAGTTGTTCATATAAAGCCATGTGATATTGTGCATCACGTACTTTAGCAAAACCATACTTTTTTTCTTCTTTATCAAAGATTGGAAGAAAGTTTAACCACATATAATAGTCTCTAGTTAAATACCAGCTTTTATCTCCATCATTATAGATAACTCCCTCTCTACATTTATTTTTTTGATCTTCCCAATACTGAGTAAAATCTTTAGATCTAAACGGTTTATTACAATAAAATCCCTGATCATTAAATATTTGAGCTTGTTCATTAAACTTAAAAGATAGTTTATTAAACTCATAATGACCAGGGACATTAAATATACTTAAAACATAATCTATAAAATCTTGTCTAGTTTCAAATTCTGTAGTTGCCCAAGAACCATTTTCATATGTGGGTATGGATTTATACATATTTAAATTTAGCATACACGTCACCTTCATGAATCAGCAAATGCTCTTCATTATCATGCATCATTGATGTTGGTAAACAATGCTCACTATATTGAACCTCATCTCCAATTTTAATTTCCGTAATACCTTCACCTACAGCAACAACAGTGCCTTTATTTTCTGTTTTTTGTGCTGCATCAGGTATAATAATATTTGTATTTTTATAAAATGTTTCAGCTTTCTTTTGCTTAATCAATAATTTTTTTCCTATTGGAACTACTTGTTGTATCATTTTTTTTATTTTAATGGTTTATTATAATTGGTCATAAGCTAATCCAGCTCCACCACGTACAGAACTTTCTTGTTCTTGTTTCATATCAACAAAGGCCCCTTTGTATGATTGTCTAATTTGTTCAAATTTAGATGCCGCATTTACCATAGAGTTTATATTACCATCTCTACCATGTTCAATAGCAGTTACTTCCATGTATTTAGCTAATCTATCAAGCATTGACTTAATACCTTTGTAAGCTCTAAAGGTAGGTGTTTCATATAACTTGTAACACATGTCTAATGCATATCTTATTTTAGGATCTTCTGGTGAATCTTCTAATTGAACTTCTTCAATAATAATATCTTCTTTTTCATGTTCTGGTAGATTGAAAAAAGGATTCATATCTGGATTAGGACAACTCATATAAAAGATATACTGATAAATTTTTAAATGTGTATCTGGATAATTTTCCATAATAGCATTTAAAAAAGGTAGAGCATAGCAATGTTCTGATGGTATTACTTTGCTGTTTTGGATGTCAAATAGTCTTACTAACATAATTAAGGTAGTATTGGGTTCATATATGCAACTATTGATGCATAAGAATCTGAACTATAAATAGGTGCTCCAACTCCAGATAAAATGATTTGTATTATACCTGGTATATAATGATTTAGATAAATATCAAAAACATATCCTACTGCAACAATATTATCTGGATTAATACTTGCTTCTTTTTCAGTATATGTAGTCCAATATTGACCTGATGGTAAACCATTTGTAAGTCTTGTTTGTAATTGTACTTGTGTAATTGTTATACTTGCCATAATTTTATTTGTTATCTTTTAACCACATTATTAATGAATTAACTTCATCTTTTAAATATGGGACTTCATACATTTTAATTTCATCTAAAATAGGTTCACCATTATAATGTTCATTTATTGGATAGCCATTTTCATCTTCACCAATTTGTTTAAACTTAACATGTTGAATTGTAAGTTTACCAATCTTTAAAGAAGGGTTATGCTTTTTAATAATATACGCATAAATACTGAGCTGTAAACTATAATGATTTAAATTGCAATCATCTAAATGATTAACAGGTTTAAACATTTTACTTGTAATACCTTCCCAGTTAGTATATCCTTTTTCTTTGATTTCCTTATTAGTCTTGTAGTCATTAATGTTAATATAACCATCAACAACTTCCACAACGTCTGCTTGTCCGCAAAGTCCAACAGATTTTAAATAAACTAAATGTTCTGGATAAACACCATCACTTAACTTTTGTTCAGGTGCTAATTTTATACCCTCATCATTTACAAGTGGTTTAACAATTGGTACTTCAGTTCCTCCACGCTCAATTGTTTTAAAATCAAGCATATCTGATTCTCTTTGATTATGATAGAAGTTACCAAGATTAATAGCTCTTTCAGTTTCATTATCCCAAGCCTGTAATATTTGTTCTACAGTCATACCATACCACTTAGAATTTTTATTCTTTGCAGATTTTTTTGCTTGCCCTTCTTTATCAAACTTAGGTTTGAATTTACCAACTAGTGAGGTAACACTTAACCATTCAATGTTATCTTCCTCTATACTTTCATAAGTATGCCCATCTTCTTTAAATATAATAGCCATTACTGTGGTTTTAAAAGTTCATTTGCAGCTGCACTTAATCCTGTAGTAGTAATGCCTGCTAGTGGATCATTGGTAGTTGTAGAAATATAGTATGGATTTGTTGTACTTCCATTTGGTACTCCATGATAAGGTTGAAATACTTGATTAGCATTTTTATCTTGTTTATCAAACATATTAGCTTTAATTTCTGCATTTAGTAAAACTGTTGCAGCTTCCATAGTGATCATATTATGTTCTAAAAGATCTCTTACTATTTGTGATACTGTCATAATATTAATTTTTAATTTGTTGATTTACTTTCTCTTCTAACTCTTCAGTCATTAATGAATCCCAAAATCCTTTAGGACAAGAAGTTGATAATGACCGTACCTTAAATGCAAGACTGCATCCACAATCCGAACAACAAGGTTGTGTACCCGGAGCTAAACAATGATCTCCGGAAGCATCAAATAAAGAACATTTAATACATATTTGAAATCTATCTGTAGCAACAGCTTCAATGTGTTCTTTTTTAAATATATTATTTTTAATACCTTCTATTATTTGATCAGCATTTTTAAATACTGTTAAATATCTTTTCCATTTTGCATCCATTTTGTAAAACTTATTTTGCTTTAAATTCTTTTTTTCTTAATATATCAGCTTCCATTTGTTCTAATGCTTTAGACATTTGTTCAATATTATTTTGTATATTTTCACTTTGAGCATACCCATTGTATGTTCTTTTAGCTAAATTACCTAATGTACTTTTATTCTTTTTAATTGAACTTTCTAATTTAGTTTTTCTCAAATAAAAAGTACCTAACCCATCCACATTTACTCTAGGATATTCTAAAGTTGATAGTTTTTTTCTAAGCTTAGCATAGTAAAATGCTATAAAATCATCCACTACTTGAGGATGCACACCTACTTCTTCAGCAATACCTTCTTTAAAATCTTTATGCTTCTTGGGATTCACGTCCTAATATTTTATAATCTAACAATACCAAACCATCTATTTGAACATTAATATTTTTATTAATTGAAATGGTTTTTTTATTTACACCATTTTTAACTATTAACTTTTTCTTTTCTGCTTTTGCTAAAGCATTTCTAGCTGATTGTGAACTTTTAAATATTTGTTGTTCAGTTAAGAATATACAAAATTTAGTTAATTCAACTTTAGGTTGTTTTGATAATTCCATTAAACACTTAAGATCTGAATTACTAATTAAAATATTTTCAAAAAAACAATAGGTAAGTATTTGATACTTAATGGTTTCATTAACATCTACTTGTAATTTTAAATCTACTTTGTTTACTATAGCCATTATTTTAAACTCATTATCATATCAACTAAATCAGGATGAGGATAACAATCAGATTTATCTTTCCTTACATTGGTATGCGTTAATAATCCTTTAATTTTACCAGCAGCAGCATCTTCATTATAATCAAATGCTTTTGTAGGACCATGTTTTTCTATTAGTTGTTTTAAACCTAATCTAACATCAACGTTGTCTCTTTCAGCAACATACTTAATCCACTTTTCAGTTTCTTTAATTTGTTTTTCTGAATAAGAATGCCAATATAAAAATCCTCTGAAAGATTCTTTTAATGTGGTTACTTCATCTGGATGAGTCTTAGTTCCTACATAGGTTTTATATTCTTTAGTTAATTGTCCCATTGAACATATCTCTAAACCTACAGAGTGTCTATTCATCCAACCTGATTTAGTTAAACCTAAATGCCAACCTTGATTTCCTGTTGGAAAAGCCTGAACCATTTGACCATCATATTTGGCATCACCAGTAGTGTGGTTTTTACCACCTAAAACAAATTCAGTTCCAATTTGACCTCTATCATCTTTATTCCACATGTCAACACAAGCATAAGGATTATTTCCCCCAGCTGTATGATGTAAAAATATGTATTCATTTTTAATAGGTCCTTTAATATATTCTTTTGGAGATAAATAATGTTTATGAATTATTTGATCATAGTTAGTTTTAAAGTATTGACCAAATATATCAGTGTCTTCATCAATAGCTTCTTGTAATGTAGGTACTCTATTAAATAATAATGTCCACATATCTGAATCTACTATTCCTGAAGGTTGTAAATTATTAGATAATTGGAATCTAATTACAGCTTTTTCTGTTGCTGGTCCAAATTGTAAATCCTGTTTTAATAAGAGTTTAGCTTGAAGGGTCTGGACATCTGGTCCAGAATCCCCTCTTTTTAACATCTTCATAGTTTAGTCTATTTGAGATGCCGCATTTTCCATTGCTTCTTTAAAAGCCTTTGCTTCTTCTGAATCAACTGGTACTGAACCACCTTCTTTTTGAGAAGCATAGGCTTGTGCCATGTACATTTGTGCTTGTAATCTTTCAGCTCTTGATTTTTCAATAGTAGCTAAAAGCATTTCATACTCTGCTTGTACCTCTAAATGAGGAATGTTGTCTTTGTAGAATGCACTAATTTCTTCTCTACGTGCATTTAATTCTTCTTTAGTAAGAATAGGTTCTTTCTCATCTAAAGGATTCTTGGTTTTTGCATTTGCCATTTTGTAATTTTTTTAAGTTAAACAATTAAATACAAATATATAATAATAGTTTAAATAAAAAAAGTTTAATGGGTTTATTTTATGGTATTCTATTTTTTTCTAATAAAACAATTACGTTTTTAAGATCTGCCGCTTTATTGAAAACAATACTTCCGTCTAAAAGATCAACGGTCCACTTTTCATTCTTAGCTTTATCTGAATCACTATCACAAGACAAGAAATCAATTTGACCTATAACTTTAGCATAATAGTACCATGGCTCATCACACCCACTTGATTCAGGTGTTTCATCAACACGCTCAAACCCTAACTTAATCAAATCAATTTCTCTCATCTTTATTTGTGATATTCCTTTAGTAGGAAGATTATACTATCCAGCAGCATTTACTTTAGATTTAGTTTTCATAATATTTCTATTTAATATACTTTAGTAAGTGTAAAGTTTCTTGATAATATTGTGTTTCCTGCATTTGTGGTATTCCATTGTGCAGTAATTACAAGTGTATTATCTATTGTTGTATTAAATGTTGTGTTATTTATTGTACTTAAAACATATCCTTCAAAATTAGTTCCTGAATTTTTAATATAAGAAAATAATCCTCCTGATGAAATTGATGCCACTGTTGTTCCACCAATATTTCTTATTGTGAAATATAAAGTTAATAACCAAGATTTTGAAGTTGTTGTCTCCATTGCTATTATACCTGTATCAGCAAGTATAACTCCTGCCAAAGTTTTAATATGGATATGAAGTGTAGCTGTTCCAACACAAGAAAGTATTCCATCTAAAGATGCTTGAAAAGAATTTCCAATAGAGAACCCATTTGCAGGTATAGTTAGTGTACCAACTCCAGGTCCTATTATTGTTGTCTCTGTTGTAGTAGCAGTTACAGGTGTACTATTAGCTGTTTGAGCAAATATACCTGTAAGTCCTGCAGCTCCCGTATCTCCCTTTGCTCCTGTATCTCCTTTTATACCCTGTACTCCTTGCACACCCTGTATTCCCTGTGCTCCTTGTACTCCTTGAGGACCTTGAATATCACCAGCATCAAACCATATAGTTCCATTCCAAGACATTAAAGATCCATCAGATAATAAAATCCATGCATCTCCTAAATTAACTCCAGGTAAAGAACCTGCACCTGCATTAAATGCTGCTAAATTTGCATATGAACCAAGAATTGTTACAGAAGCACCAGCAGATCCTTGTATTCCTTGGATTCCTTGAATACCTTGTTCTCCTCTATCTGCAACAGGTGTCCATGATCCATTTATTACTCCTGGTGTTGGAGGATAACCTGGATTATTAGGATTTCCTGTTCTATAATAATATCCACCTTCATAAATTACAGCATCTCCATAATTATAATCTAAACCGTTATTATAAATTGTAGCAGGCAAGTTCCATGGTGTTGGTCCAGTAGCACCTGTTGCTCCTGTTGGACCTTGACTTCCAGTTCCAATATACTTCTTTAATGCCCCAATACTAACTAGATTAGCTTCCATTTTAGGTTGAGGTTTTAATCTCTCTTGAACATTAGTATATGCTGCTGATACAATGTAGTCATTGTCTGATGGGGTTTTAATTTTACGTTTGGTAATTAAACCAAGTATGTCTTGTAATGTAGTCATGATTTATATTATTAAGTAAATGCTGTTGCTAATGGTGTAGCAAGTAATGTTGGTGAAGCTGTCTTTGCAGTATTAGATGCTGGATAGAACGCAATAAATTGGTAATATAAAGCTGTTGTAGCAACTCCATATATAGCCTTTCCTGTCGTAGCTCCTACTGCATTTATATTAAATACACAATCTCCAATAGTGGCTATAGAACCTGTTGTATTCAATGCAACACCATGTCCATTTGTTTTAGTATTAGTAATAATAGATCTTGTAATAGCTATTGTACCTCCATAAACTTCAACTGTAGCATCTCCAGTACCATCTAATTCAGAACTATCTACTGTAACAACAGCAGTAGCTCCAACTCTTATAACTTGTACATTAGATCCACTACTTTCAATATTTGTTAAATAACCTGCACCAGTTCTAACATCTACACAGTAAACATCACCTGTACCACTATGTGTCAAATGAGCATCGTTTAAATGTAATACACTTCCCGTTCCTGAATTATCTGCATAAATACCAGAACCTGTAGTTCCAGAAGCATCTATCCAAACATCTTTTAAAAATAATCTTTGAGGATTTGTTCCTGTAGAGTATATACCTTTTCCATTAGATGGTGCAGAAATTCTCAAGTTAGATAGTGAAAAATGATTATCTACTACAGAAGCACTATTACCATTAAAGGTAATACTTCCAGTGATAATATATGCACCATGAGTTCCTGAACCAAAACTAGTCAACCAAATACCGCCTTGTGTAAATGTTATATTTTCAGTAATGTTACCAAGTAATATAATAAATGCTGGATTATCATTATTATATCCTGCAGCTACAGCAGCTGAATATGCACTTGAAATAGTATTAAAAGGAGTGAGAATATTTCCAGTACGAGTATATGTTTCACCAGATCTGCTAGGATCAACATATAACGTAGCTTTTAATGTAGTATCTACAGATATACTAGTTCCAATATATTTTTTTAATGCCCCCACATTGACTAAGTTGGCTTGCATTTTTGGCTGAGGTTTCAGGATCTCTTGTGCATCAGTATAAGATGCAACCACCATATAGTCTTTATCTGTTGGAGTCTTAACCTTACCTTTAGTAATTAACCCCAGTATATCTTGTAATATATTCATTAGTTTTTTATTTAGTTGTGTCTACATCATTAATATACAAAATCCTTTTGTAAAGATAAAATAATTTTTATATAACCTTATCATGGTAACTCAAAAAAATTTTTTGTCCCCAAAAAAATAAGTGTAATTTTTACTATGGTTTTTATAAATGTTATGTGTTTTGCATAGGTGTTACCTACTACCAAACCGCTCCCCAGCTAATTTTTGCGGTGAGGGTACCCCCGCGTCTGTGGTACCCAAAATAAATAAAATATAATATTATGAGTGTTTTCTTCAGAAAATTAAGAATCAATGAGTCTACTGGAACAGCAACAATCATTGCTACAGACAGACCAATCACAAGCAAAAGTACAACTCTTGCTGGACTAAACGTGGGCACACGCACACAAGGTAGTGTAAACTTTGGCGTACTAAGCTTGATTGACCCTGAAACTAATCAGGTGATGAAGGCTAGCCATCCAACTATTGCAGCCTTGCAAAAGAAACTAAATGCTGGTGATGAAATGCCAGGATTCCAATTGAGTAGCAACCCTGTGGTTGACATTCAAACTGGTGAGCTAACAACCCTAATGTGGATTGAGGCTATCTAACATCAGAACAAGAGGGGAGTGTAACAACTCCTCTCTTTCTTTTAAAACTTAAATAAAATATAATAGTATGAAAATAGAAATAATCTTGTCTAAGGACATAAATGAAAGATGCACTGGTATGACTTGCTTTGATGCAGATAACTCAATCTCAAAGAAGATTGCTGGTAAACGTGGTATAAAAGGAATTGTCTTAATAGATAATGAGCCTGTGAAATTCTACTTCAGTCCAATGGGAATGGATGGTGACATATTCACTGATAATATTCATCACAGAAGATTGGTAAAATATTTGATACCTGTCTATGTAGCTAATATGATAGATGAAGATGAAATAATTGAAGGTTCTCAAAATGTAAAAAGATTAGAATCTGATTTGGAATATCTTGCTAGTATATAATAATAAAGGGGAGTTACTAATTCCCCTTTTTTGCTTTGAAGTCACCACGCATACATTTTTGAGTGTTACCAACTCTTCTACCTAACTTCTACAACGCATACCTTTCTGCTCTCCAGCTGCTGCGCTGCGCGCAGCTCCTCTCTGCTCCCCAGCTAATTATTGCACTATTGCAATAAAATAAATTAATTAAATTAGTTATGTCAGTATTTTTTAGAAAATTGAGAGTGAATGATAGCACGGGAACTGCTACCATTATTGTAACATCTGCACCTATCCAATCAAAGATAGGAACGTTAGCCGGCATCAGTGTTGGAACAAGAACCCAAAGTAATATTACATTTGGTGTTCTTAGTCTGATAGATCCAGAGACTAACACAGTAATGAAAGCCAGTCATCCTACAATTGCACAACTTCAAAAAAAGTTGAACGCAGGAGATGAGATGCCAGGCTTTAAATTATCTGATAATAGAGTAGTTGACCTTGTAACAGGGGAAGAAACAACACTCTATTGGGTGGAAGCAATGTAAATTGATAGGGATGGTTACTAATCATCCCTTTTGCAACAAAAACACTACGCATATTTTATTTATTTGTGTGTGTTAGGTTATGTGGGTGACCTTATATTCCCATATCTATACTCTAATCATGAACATAATTATAATCACTGCTATTATTATATATAGCTAGCATTGCTACTAGTGTTACTCATACATAGTCTTCTTCCTCTCCTATATAATTGTCTTCTCTCTCTATAGGATAAGAGCCATATTACCCGGAACAATCAAATAATCAAACAATATTAATTAAACAGAACTTATGAAAACAATCAATGTATTCGGAATGAAAACCATTAATGTAAATGGTACATCTGTCAACACTTTTAGAATCAGAGTTAATAACAATGAATTCAATCAAAGTGTAATGGCTTCTTTATCTTTAGTGGATAAAGATATTAGAGTAATATCTATTGAACTATATAGAAAAGATAGTTATCAATCCTTAATTGAAATCAGTTACACTGGTATGAATTGGGATAAAGACTTTCTTATCTTTAGAACTGTAGGTAAATCTTTAAAAGATATCCAAATGAATAATTTAAATCAAAGATATGCCTGGACCAATGATCCAGAGTATATTGCTTATTAATTATGAGTTGGTCTAACTTTCCTGAAAATTGGGAAACAGAAAGTAAACCTAAAATAGAAATCCTTGATATTGATAGAGTACCTACTGAATTAACAGTGGGTACTAAATATCATTGTACTTGGGCATCTAATCGTGGTATGGTGTGGGTATTAAAAGGTTGGTCACAAAATAACCAAGCTATACTTGAGACACCAAGAACAAAAAAGATTATCTATACACATAAAGATAACTTAAGATTAATAAATAGAGATGCTGAACAAGCAGCAATTAAAAGAATTAAAAAAGAAAAAAAACTAAAAACGGGTCCTTAATTGGACCCTTAATCTTTAAAATAAAAAACCATGAAACATTTTAAAACTTATGCTATCGTAGCATTGTTACTTATTGCTCTTTCATTAGAAAGCTGTGCATCTAGATGTAAACAACAAAGAAGATACTGGTCAACACATAGAGCCGTATGAAAGAATTAAAAAAAGATTTAGCTTATTTATGGAAACATAGAGAAGCTGTAGTAGGACTAATAATATTATTAGCTTTGATATTTTCTGGATTAGCTTTAATAGCTTTAGTCATAGAAGAAACATTATAATTAACTGAGCTCTTAGGACAACTCAAGCCCATAGCATAAGTGGTGATGAAACAATGCAGGTTAGATGTTGACTACTAAACATCCAGTTAGGTTGAAAGACCTATTTTAGAAAAAATATTCACATTAAATAAAACAATATGAAATCAACAAAAATTATGCTTGCTTGTATAGCATGCTTTCTCACTACTTGGCTATCAATATCTTTTATAGCTTATTTATTATCTAGTGTAACAGACTTTAAAACTTGTGTTACTAATAATGGTACAACAATGTTTATGTTAATCTTTGGTTGGATACCTGCTGTTATAGTAGGTTATGACTTAGATAAAAAATATAAAAACTAATCCTTTAATAGAAACAATATGAATGCAATCATTTTAAATCCTGAAAAATTTATTCAGCACAAATCAAAAATTGGAATAATGTTATACACAGAAGAAGATTCATCTCAAGTGAATTTTTTTGATGGTTATGACCATCTCAAATTAGATCGTAATCAAATAGAAATACCATCACTTGAAAAGATTCAAGATGCTGTTGTATCTAGTGAACATCTAAGAGAACTAGCAGAAGATTTTAATCTGGTAGAAATCCATTACAATGATGACACTGAAGATTACATGGAATATTACTCAACATTTAATTAAAAACTTAATCATGAAAAAAACATTTAAATCGTTAACAGATAGGTTTCACATTAGCTTTGTAAAAGCATTTGGCTTTTTTATAGCTTGTGAAAAAGATTACAGTATACAAATATTATTTATTTGTATTGGAATTGAAATTGATTTTAAAGATTATTCTAATAAAAGAAATCATAAAACAATTTAAAAACTATCACGGGTGACACACTAACAGTACCAGTAATATATTATATAATAATACTAGTAGTTAGGCCTTGTACAACCATTGAATAATAGTGACTCAGCATATTTTGTATGTTGAGTTACTTAATTTATACAAAAAAATTATGGATACGTATAGAATATCAAAAGATCTGCTAAATAAAGTCTTTATAAACTTGATTAACTCAGATAACATTAAAAACTCTGCTAATAAAAATGCAATCAGCCACATATTATTAAAAGATTTACCAGAAAACTCTATAGAAAATATAATTCACCTGGCAATGACTGAAGAATTATATCAGCCATTAGCTATTGGTGATCACTTTAAAGTCAAACCTATAAGTTACCATGCCTCAAAGCATTATGAGACAGACATATTATGTGATATGGGTTTATGTGATGGAGATGGTAAAATATTTGGTTATGTAGTTCGTGATGGAGGATGGTCCTCTACAGAATACAATCCTTTTTATAGTACTCTTAAAGTTAAATTGTATTATCATAATAGTGATATGCAAGTTATAGAATATGAAGAAAACCTAAATCCATTGGAATTAATCAAAATAGATAAGTTAGATATTCCTTATTTTAATAAACCATTTGCTGAAGAACCAATAACAAATCAATTAACTCTTGAACCTTTTTAATCATGTCAAAAATCACAATGGATCTCTTAAAAAATGAATTAAATACTTGGGTACAAATGAAAAAATCAATGGCAGATAATGTACCAAAAGGTAATATTGTAAACTTTGGAAAATATATGAATAGCAAATATTCATTTAATAGCAAAGCATTGTCAGATGAAGAAGATCATAATGTAGCAGTGCTATTAATCATGAGAGATCATGTCCAAGAAATTAAGTAGATTTGGAATAGTTGCATATGAAGTAATATCAGATCCAAATTTATCTATACAAGCAAAAGCACTGTATTCAATGCTTGCTTGTTATGCAAACAAAGAAAGAACATGTTGGCCATCAATCTCCACACTATCAGATGACTTAAATATAAGTCAATCATCTACTAATAGATTGATTAAGGAACTTAAAACATGTAATTACATAAAAAGAGTAGGTAGAAAACTAACAATAAAATAAACGTTAGCTATATATATGCTCTTTATATTTTGCACTATCACAAAATAAGAAAAATTATGCTATTAATAACAATTATATTATTATACATTTGTTGTGTATACTTTACGTAACACAATAATAAATGATAATACAGCTGCCAAATGGACGTATAATTGAGTGCTCAGTAGAGCAATATTTATCTTTGTCTGATGATGAAGTTAAAGACTTAAATGGTCTTAGTGCAGGTTATACAAAAGAAGTGAGTGATCCTTTTTACAATTCATTTTCTAAACCACTCCCAACTATCATAAACATTGATGATGATTCATTAGAAGAACTAATTGATGAATTAATCATAGAACATGAACCAGGGTTAGATGAAATAGAAGATGATGAGAAATTAGATGACTCATATTTTTATTCAGATGATATCTAAACTCCAGATACATCAAATCATTTATTATTTAAAAATTTAAAACCAAAAAGAAATGCAAAGTAAAGTAAACATCATTGCTGATGACATGGGAAATGTTATCCGTCAGTCTAGTACAAATTCAGAATTTGCTCACGTAAGACTACAACAAGAAAGAGTAACCTTTGGTAACACGGGTTGGGTTAAGAAATCCATATTAAGTACATTATTACACGGTAAGTTAGAAGACTTACAAAGTTTAGGCCTTGAAAATGTTAAATCATTACCTGGTAAAATTGTAATCAAAGAATCACTAGAGCCTTTTAACAACACAGATCCAGACAGAGATTACAAATATGCAGGTGATACTGGTATTATTTGTTGTCAAGATGGTCAACCTATCTATAGGAAAACATTTTATGTAAGTGATGTCACTGCAGAAGATGTGTTAGTTGCTCACACTAATGGTCAAGATATCAAAGAAGCAAATGGTGGTTCATCATTTAATTTAGCAAAGTCTTCAGTTAAAGTTGATGTTGCTACATCAGCAGAAGCATTTGGTATCAATGTTAAAGAAGAAGTAGTTGCTCCAGTTTCATTTGATGAAATAGAAACTACAGATGAAGTTGAAGAGTTAGATCTTGTAGAAGAAGAGACTTTTGAACTTTAATTAAATCTCCCATATAAATATTAAAGGTTTTCCATCAGAGGAAATTAAATAATGGCTATTTGTGCCTTAGCCTTTTTTGTTTATATCTTACGTTACACACTTAAAACCTTATAACAAAACATGTATGCTATCTCAAGAACAATTAACTCAGCTTCAGACAGATGAATCAATAAGCATCATCAGTCACCGTGAATCACGGTATCAGTACTATGGATTATTGGAAGAATACCAATTGCATCCACCATCAATCATTAATAATTTAAGTTACAACAAGTTAAATTCCTATCAACACTTCTTGTTTAAAAGAGTATTACACGGCCTTAATGTGTATGATAAACAAGAAATTGAAACTCTACACTGGGATAAAAAAAGAAGAATATCCAAAGTATGGAGAAGATCTCAAAGAGAGATAAATGCCTGGAAACAAACTATTTGTAACAAAAGAATTATTGATTTATTCCGTAAAACATTTCATGGACCAACAGCAGAATGTATTATTGCTATTCCAGAAGATGAAATATTGGAAGATTATAATAACACATTTACATTAAAAGATTTGGGTATTACTTATGAAGATGTAATCTTAAGATTTATGTCTAAAGGTTTATTACCAAAAAATTTCTTTACTTTAAAAGAAAATGAGAATCAGAAAAGTATCAGCCAAATTATCACAGCTTAACACTGAGTATTCTAAAATACGCAAAGTTTATTTAACAGAGCATCCAGTTTGTCATGCAAAGATCCATAAGTGTTCTTTGCATGCAACAGATGTTCATCACACATATTCAGGAAAAGATAGAAGTAAATATTATTTAGATATTAGTACTTGGATGAGTGTCTGCAGATCTTGTCATAATTATATACATGAACATTCAGAAGATGCTAGAGAATTAGGTTTTTTAAAATAAAATAATGACTAAAATATTAAATTTAGAAGAAGCAAAGAATGCTCTTATAAAGAAAGCAGTATTAAAATATAAAACATATAAAGAAGCTGCTGAAGCATTAGGTTGTTCAGAAAAGCATGTTCTTAATAAACTTAAAGAATTTAATCTTGAAAAATAATGACAGAAACGCCAACAGAAGAAGTATTCAATGAAATGAAAACTATAGCTTCAAAAATATGGAATACATATGACAATACTTATGGATATGTAAATGAAAAACTTGATAGAATTAATTCTATCAATAATATTCAAGATAATGCTATGGTATTTTATAGAATGTTTGATTATCAAAATCAAAATATATTTAAAAGTAATGCTTCACTTGAAGTATTAGCTTATATTCAAGATAATTTATAAATATGATTATGAAAGTTATATACATGAAAGATACCTTTGATATATTGGATTCTAAAACTGTTAAAGAACTTATGCAAAAAGGTAAAGTTAAACAAACAGAAAAAGGTGTAAGATATCTTGTAATTAAAGAAATTGGTGAAAAATAGGTATTTTTGGTGAAAAATAGGTATTAAGGCTAAACATTGATCCTTTGTGCTTTATATGTGGTTTTAGTTTTATTTCCCTGTATATTCACATAAAGATGTTTACAGAGATGTAGAATGTGTTGTTCCCTTGAGAAAGGAATGTAGGAGTAGCAAATATAAACGCTAACAACACAAATGAGTTCTCAGCAAGTAGTTAATATCAGAGTTAAGTCCTTTGATTGCAATCATCGCCTGTAAAGATGCTACATAATAGGTGTAGAAGGCTGATAATTAACTACGTGACCCTAATTCTATTAATTAATAGAGTTGATACCATACTCAGCAGTAAACAAGGTGTTCTAATAATTGAGGGTGCTAAAATAAAAACAACAAAAATTTAAACTTATGAAAAAACTATTAAAAACTTGGAGAGTAAAACTATTAGCATTACTTACTCCAGAACCAGAAATCAAAGATGAATATGTAAACAAAGTTGTACATCTTCTTAGGCGAGACTTTACTAGTACAGAGCAAAATGAAATGCTTGAATCTATCATTAAAAAATTATCAGATCTTAGAGAATTAGATATGACTGAAATGGCATTACAATATGAGAGATTGCAAAGAGATGCAATATATCTTAGAAGTGCTATAGCATTCTCATAATATAAATTAAGACATGAATAGACAACAAGTACAAGAAGATGCATTGAAGATTGCATTAAGCCATAAAAGATGTGGCTTAGCTATAAGCATGGGTGTTGGTAAAACTAGAATTGCTATTCAGCACTTTCAAAAGAGTTACAATCCTTTTATAAAAGCACTGGTAGTTATACCAAAGTTATCTATTAAAGAATCTTGGTTAACAGAACTACAGAAACTTGGCATAGAAAAACTTGCAGATCATTTAACATTTACCACGTATCTTTCAATAGGAAAACAAAACCCTAATGAGTATGATATAGTATACTTGGATGAATGTCATAATTTATTAGAAACACATTCTGAATTTCTTTCTAACTTTAAAGGTAAAATATTAGGTTTAACTGGTACACCACCAAAATACAATGATTCTGAAAAAGGTAAAATGGTAGGAAAATACTGCCCAATTAAATACACCTTTACTATTGATGAAGCAACTGATTCAAAAATACTAAATGATTATCAGATAGTAGTACATGAATTAGAACTGTCAAAACTATTGACCTTGAAAAAAACTAAAAAACAAGGAGGTTATTGGTGGACATCAGAAAGAAAAGATTATGAGTATGTTACTTCAAGATGTGGTGAAGCACAATCACAAAAAGCTCAACAACTTGCAGCTATCATGAGAATGAGAGCTTTAATGGAATACACAACTAAAGAAGAATATGTAAAATCATTGCTTCCCAATTTGGGAACTAAATGTATTATTTTTGCAAACACTCAAAAACAAGCAGATAAACTATCAAAACACAGCTACCATTCTGGGAACTCTAAAAATGAAGAAAACCTAGAGTTATTCTCAGATGGTAGAATTGATAGGTTGTCTTGTGTATTACAGTTAAGTGAAGGTGTTACTATCCCTAATTTAAAACAGGGTATTATTATGCATGCATATGGCAATGAAAGAAAAAGTGCTCAAAGAATTGGTAGATTATTACGTCTTAATCCAACAGAAAAAGCAACATGTCATATCTTATGTTATAAAAATACTCAAGATGAATTATGGGTACAAACAGCTTTAAAAGATTTTGATACAAAGAAAGTTAAATACTATAATCCTTTAAGCAAATGAAATGTTTAGATTGTGATGGTACAGGAACCGTTGAAATAATGAATTGTCATGACTATAGCAGCAATTGTTGCGGTGGTTGTTATGTAACAATGATGTGTGATGATTGCCAGGGAACTGGTAATGTTTATTCAGAAGATGATGAAGAAGAAGATTATCCATGTGATATACTTAATGATTTTTAAATTATGAAAGTAGTTTGCATAGATGATACAAAACTTCCTCAAGGAGCATCAGTTAAAGAAGGTACTGAGTATGAAGTTATTGCACAATACGTTAATGGTATGGAACAAAAAGTTTATATCATTAAAGGTATTGTAAATGAAGGCCGTACTCAGTTTGGTTTACATTGGATTGGTTATAGAGCTGAAAGGTTTGCGCCATTAGATGTAAAAGTTATAGAAGTTTATGATGAACATGAAATATATATTTAAACAAATAATGTATGACAATAGAACAACAGCAAATAATTTTATATGGTAAAGAAAAGAAATTTATGGGTAATTCCAACAGATAAACCAAGTAGGTTAAGAATAACTTCTAAAGGTAAATTAATTTTATCTACAATAGCAGTAGGTAGTAAGGGAGAAACTCAAAACATCTACATCACTAATGATGAAGAAATTAAAGAAGGAGATTGGTTTCATTTAGATATGTCACATAGTGATACATTACCAGATGAAATACATCAAATGGGAAATGATAATTGGTCAAAAACTGGTGGTATTCATTTTTGCGAAGGTAATAGTTGGGTAAAAAGTTGTAAAAAAATCATCCTAACAACAGACCAAGACTTAATCAAAGATGGTGTTCAAGCTATTGATGATGAGTTCTTACAATGGTTTGTTAAGAATCCGAATTGTGAGGAAGTTGAGGTTGAAGATATTAATAATAAATGGCATAAGGAAGATGGAAGCATTGTATCTGTTAGCGTTTACAAAATAATCATTCCAAAAGTAGAACACAAAGGAAAAGCATTATCTGAACAAGAAGTAATGGATAATAGAAGCAGTGCTTATGATTTCATTGATGTTGATAAACAAGAAACCACTCTTGAAGATAAATTAAAATCATTAGTTGAACAATGGCAAAAAAGACAAGAAGAATATGTTGATATAGCATATAAAAATGTTGATAATGCTCACGCTAATAGAAAGTTTACTTACAAAGCTATGGCTACAAGAGATTGTTGGAAAGAACTTATAACATTATTAAATAAACATAAAGATGAATAAACAAGAAACACTTGAAGAATTTGAAGAAGCTGCTTTGAAATATAATGAGCAATTTGTAGGAGGACAAGAAAGTAGGTATGCAGCAGAAGATTTTATTAATGGTGCTAAATGGCAACAGGAAAGAAGTTATAGTGAGGAAGAAGTATTAAAGATTATCCACAATTACAGAAATAGTTTTGAACTTTATAGAAATATACAAGTTTTGCCTGATATGTTTTTTAAGTGGTTTGAACAATTTAAAAAGAAATAAGATGAAAGAAACAGCAGTAGAGTGGTTAATTAAACAAATGGTGCAATCAACAACAATGAAAGGTTGGATTGAAATATTTGATAAAGCCAAAGAAATGGAA
>Ga0214919_10003129_pt1 | contig 25331 bp, 25 predicted proteins | sample LL1503_MetaG_FD_177994 | JGI IMG/M metagenome (GOLD analysis project Ga0214919, IMG submission 177994) | Freshwater microbial communities from Lake Lanier, Atlanta, Georgia, United States - LL-1503 | ecosystem: Environmental > Aquatic > Freshwater > Lake | place: USA: Georgia | collected... | reverse complement strand
CACCGCATCCAACTTTGTGTTGGCTGAAGGCGTGACTCCTAACTCCAACACCATCACGTTCCAGGACGTGACCGTTCAGCTCCAGCAGTACGGTGTGTTGTTCAAGTACAGCTCAAAGACTGAGCAGTTGTACGAAGACGACATCCCCGGCGAGATGGTCAAGCTGACTGGCGAGACCCTGGCCGAGGTGATGGAATTGGTTCGCTACGGCGTGTTGAAAGCTGGCTCTACTGTGATCTACACGAACGGCTCTAGCCGTGCCGCGATCAACACAGCGATCAGTTTGAACTCAATCCGTAAAGCTGCCCGTACCTTGGAATCAAACCGTTGCCGCCGCGTCACTAGCCGCTTGGCTCCTGGCGTGAATTTCGGTACACGCGCTGTGCAACCTGCCTATGTGGTGTTTTGCCACACTGACGCAGTGAGTGACATTCGTAACCTGCCAGGCTTCACCCGCGTGGAAGAGTACGGTTCATTCAAGCCTATTCACGATCGCGAGATCGGTGCATGTGAAGACTTCCGCTTTATCAGCTCTCCGCTGTTGAAGTCTTTCTTGGCTGCCGGTGCAGCTATTGGTTCAAGCGGCATGTTGTCTGTTAGCGCTGTTAACGTCGACGTGTACCCCTTCATCGTTATTGGTGAAGACGCATGGGGCCAAGTCGCATTGAAGGGCATGTCTGCCATCAAGCCTGTGGTGTTGAAAGCATCTCAGACCAACCACGCTAACCCATTGGGCCAATTCGGCTACGTGGGTGCTTCGACCTGGTTTGCTACCGTGCGTTTGAACGACGCCTGGATGGCTCGTATCGAAGCCGGTGTGACCGCTCTGTAATGACCAGGGGCTAGGGCAACTTAGCCTCGTCTAACCAAAGGAATACACCATGAGCAATTCAGCTTTATATAGCCTCGTCAATGACGGCGTGCTGCTTGGCAACATGAACGGCGCAGTGCTGTCCACAACGCCAATCAGCGCCACCGGCGCGACGCTTACTTGCACGAAGGATGTGCATGCTGGGCGCACGATTGTGATCAGTGCTGCGGCGGGGTGTGCGGTAACGCTGCCTGCTGCTACTGGCACGGGTTCAATCTATCGCTTCATTATTGGCGCATCAATAACGTCCAACACGACAACCATTAAGGTAGCTAACGCTACCGACGTGATGACGGGCCGGGCGTTTGTGATTAGTGATAACTCAGCAGCAGTCTTGGGTTATGCCACGGCCTCTACTGATGACACCATCACACTCAACGGCACAACCTTGGGCGGTCTTATCGGCGATCACATCGAGATCGTCGACGCGATCGCGGGCAAATTTGGCGTGCGCGTCCTCACCGCTGCGACTGGTACGGAAGCAACTCCGTTCTCGGCAACTGTCTCTTAATCTTTGTAAAGGAATCTCACCATGTCATACAACATTGAACAAGCCAATAGTGGCTATATGGCCCTGACTGCGGGCGGCCTTACCTATGGCTCCGTCTCCAACCTGAAGCTCAAGACTGCAAACACCGTTACCTATGTAAACAACGGTATTCTGAAGTCTTACACCACAGCCGAAGTCGCCTTCAGCTCTGGCCACACCTCGTTGGCCGCAAATCAAAGCTGCTTGTTTGCGCTTTGGCTCACCGCTGGTGGAACAGCGTCGACCACTCAAGGTCCTATCGTTGCTGCGGGCGATCCTTGCCCAGTGCCTGCACAAGCAACGGCTAATACAACCTTGATCGGACTTTTGAAAATTAGTTCTACGGTCGCGTTTGTGCCTAACACCACGGCTCTTACCGGCGTCACCGGCGTGACTTACACGTTCTATGACGTCGCTTTGATGCCCGGCACTGCCCAGTAAGTTGTCATCCTCTTCCTAGAAGAGTTTATGCAGACCGCCTTCGGGTGGTCTGCTTTTTGGATTTTTAACCCCCTGGAGAATAAAGATGGCAAGTAAGAAAAACACCGTCCAAGGAATGGAAATCATCGACGACGAACCGGTTATTGAAACCGTGGCCGAGTCGCGTGATTTCAGCAAGCTCGCATCCGATGAGGCTTTCATGAACGAGCTGGTAACCGTCATGGTCCATTCGACCACTGATGAAAATCAACCCAACCATGTCGTTGTCAATTGCAACGGCATGAACCAACCCTTGATCAGGGGCGTGCCCACAACCGTAAAGCGCAAGTATGTCGAAATCTTGGCCCGCATGAAGGAAACCAAGTACACCCAGTTGACGCGTAATCCCGCTGCACCTGACCAGATCGACATGGTTGCACGCCACGGTTTGAGCTACCCATTTGACTTGGTGGAAGACAAGAACCCGCGTGGCCGTGCATGGCTGCAAAACGTCCTGGCTGAACAAGCCTAATAGGGTCTTTGCATGAACCTCCTTCAACTTGTCAACCAAGCGCGCGTCGAGTGCGGCGTGTCTGGTCCTGCGCTGACTACCGCGCTAAACCAGACCGGCGAATCAGCTCGAATCGTCTCTTGGGTGCAGCAGGCTTGGATCGACATCCAGACCAGCAAAGAAGATTGGTTGTTTTTGCGAAGCCCTTTTACTTTCAACACGGTTGCGGCTCAGTGGCAATACACATCCACTGATGCCGGTCTTACCGACTTTGGCAATTGGAAGCGGGACAGCTTTCGGTGTTCCAGTGTTGGCCAAAGCTACAAAGACGAACAGTTGATGAACTACATGGACTGGACAACGTACAGGAATCTGTATCGTTATGCCAACATGCGCAACACGACCGCGCGCCCAGTCGTCGTGTCTATCACGCCTGAGAAGGACCTGGCCTTTGGCTCGACCCCTGACATAGCCTACGTGATCGATGGCGAATACTACACACAACCTGTCAGTCTCACGGCTGACGCTGACACTCCCGGTATACCGGATCGATTTCAAATGGCCATCGTCTACCGGGCCATGATGTACTACGCTGGGTATGAGGCAGCCCCTGAAGTCCTGTCGCGAGGTGACTTCGAGTACCGACGTTTGTACTCGCGAATGGAGATCGACCAGCTGCCGACTATTGTCAGCGGACCACCTTTGGCGTAATCATGGCCACAGGAATGCCTCCCGTCAAATACAGTCTGATCCAGCTCCAGGGCGGGCTCGACCTGGTCACGCCCACGCTGTCGCTGCCGCCCGGCATCGCGCGCACGGCTGTCAATTTTGAAGTAGCGATCACGGGCGGGTATACCCGCATTGCCGGGTATGAACGCTTTGATGGGCAGCCTAATCCGTCGGATGCCGTCTACGGCGCGATCACTGTTGCAAGCGCCAGCAACCTGGCCGTTGGTAACACGTTCACCAATTTAGCGACCACGTCGTCGGGCTACATCGTCGCCATCAACGACACCACGGTAATCTACACCATGGCTGTGGGCACGTTTGCCGTTGCAGATGGCCTTTATGTGGGCGGCATTCTTAAAGCGACTGTCACGGTTCTGGGCGCAACCGCTACCATAACCAGTTTGTTGTCCAGCCAATACACGTACCTAGCCGCTGAAGTTTATCGGGCGGTCATTACTACGGTGCCGGGAGCGGGCCCCATACGTGGTGTTGTCTACTACGGCAGCACGGTGTATGCCTGGCGCAACAACGTCGGTGAGACGGCCATGGCTATTTACAAATCAACTACCAGCGGCTGGGCCCTGGTGCCGTTGGGTTTTGAGTTAGCCTTTAATACTGGCACAACCCAGCTTAACGATGGCAATGTAATTGTTGGCCAAACAAGCGGAGCAACTGGCACCATTACTCGCGTAGTTCTGAGTTCCGGCACTTGGGCGGCTGGCACAGCGGCTGGTTATCTTACGTTTGCGTCAGTGACTGGCACGTTCCAATCAGGCGAGAATTTGCGCATTGGCGCAACCACATACGCCCTTGCGGGCGGTGCGCAAGCCGCTATTACCTTAAACCCTACTGGCCGAGTTGAGACGGCAATTGACAATATTAACGGTGCGTCCAGAATATACGGCGCGGATGGTGTTAACTACGGGTTTGAGTTTGACGGCACGGTTTATGTGCGAATTCGCACAGGCATGACAACCGACACACCTACCCATGTTGTCGTTCACAAGGCGCATTTGTTTTTCAGCTTTGGTGCGTCGGTCCAGTTCTCAGGGATCGCCGACCCGTACACCTGGAGCCCGGTTGTGGGCGCGGGCGAGATTGCGCTAAATGGAAACGTGACTGCGTTCTTGGTCCAACCAGGCGACCAGTCAACCGGCGCAATGGCCATCTACTCAGACGACAACACTTCGATCCTGTATGGCAGTAGTTTGGCCAACTTCCAGCTTGTCTCATACAACGTGGGTACGGGTGCCAAGGCTTACAGTTGCCAGAACATCAACGTCAGCTATTCGTTTGATGACCGTGGTGTTATCAACATGGCCACCACGTTGAACTTTGGCAACTTTGATTCCGCGTCTTTGACTTTGAACTTGCGGCCCTTTATCGCCGACCGGCGCAACCTGGCCACGGCCAGTGGCGTAAGCCGGGAGAAGGGTCAGTACCGGGTCTTCTTTAGCGACGGCTATGGCTTGTATGTCACCTTGGCCAACGGTAGTTTCATGGGTGCCATGCCTGTACAGTTTCCAAACGCAGTGGCTTGCATGTGCGAAGGCCAGCGTGCTGACGGAACCGAGACTGCGTTCTTTGGCTCGACCAACGGCTACGTGTACCGCTTGGATGCAGGAACGTCATTTGATGGGTTTGAGATTGCAGCCAACATGACTTTGGTGTTTAACGCAATTGGCAGCCCGCGTTTGTTGAAACGATTCCGCAAAGCATCGTTGGAGATCACCGGCACCAGCTATGCTGACTTTTATTTCAACTACGATTTAGCTTATGCAACCACGGACATTGGCCAAGCAGGGCAAACTTTGTATGCAAGCAGTTTAGTTTCAAGCTATTGGGACACGTCCTATTGGGACTTTTTTGTGTGGGATGACCGCACCCTTGCGCCCTCTGAGGTTGAGGTGAACGGTACGGGAGAAAACATTGCATTGAAGATTGCATCTAACTCGCCTTACTTCCAGCCATTCACCATCAACAGCGCAATCCTTCACTACACACCGCGAAGAGGACTTCGATGAGCAATAACTTTTACACACACGGGTCGTTTCCATCCACCGGTGCGGCGGCGACATCTTCGTCTATGCGGGCTGAGCTGGACCTCATCACCGCTGGCTTTGACAAACTGCCAACTCTGACAAGCAACGCAAACAAGTTTATTGTTGTTAACAGTGCGGCCACGGCGTTAACCGCCACCAGCACGCTGCCTACGGCCACGGTGTCAGACACCACGTTCACTGTTCAGAACACTACTGACAACACCAAGACTTTTCAGTTCTTGGCCAGCAGCATCACTGCGGGCACTTTGCGCATCTACACGATGCCGGATGCAAGCACGACCCTGGTTGGTATTGGCGTTACACAAACCCTGACCAACAAGACGCTGACTGCGCCAGTCATTGCAACGATTGTCAACACTGGCACGTTGACGTTGCCTACGTCGACCGACACCCTGGTTGGCCGGGCGACTACTGACACGCTGACCAACAAAACGCTGACTGCGCCAGTCATTGCTACCATTGTCAACACCGGCACATTAACCTTGCCCACATCGACCGACACGGTGGTTGGCCGGGCCACTACCGACACGCTGACCAACAAGACTCTGACGTCTCCGGTCATTGGCACTATTGTCAACACTGGCACGTTGACGTTGCCCACATCGACCGATACCCTGGTTGGCCGCGCGACTACTGACACGTTGACCAATAAGACTTTGACCAGCCCCGCGATTAGCGGCGGTACGATTAACAACGCCTCAGTTGGCGCAACAACGGCATCGACTGGAGCATTTACTACGCTTGCCTATACGTCTACATTGACAGGCGGCACCGGCGTTATTGCGATTGGCACAAATCAAATTTACAAAGACGCAACCGGCAAGGTGGGCCTTGGCACAGCATCTCCAGCGGTCAGTTTGGCTATCAGCGCAACAGATGCGATTTTGCTACCAGCAGGAACTACGGCCCAACAGCCAACAGGCGTTGCTGGCTATTTGCGGTTTAACACAACGACCACACAGTTTGAAGGCTACAACGGCACAGCCTGGTCCTCCGTTGGTGGCGCTGCAATCAGCAACGACACCAGCACATCGACCAACGTGTACCCGTTGTTTGCAAACGCAACCAGCGGAACGGCTCTGACTGTTTACACAGGCAATGCCAAGTTGCTGTACAAGCCAAGCACCGGTGAGTTCACGTCATCGATATTGACTGCCGGCAATGGTATTGTGGTGAACAGTCAAACAGTCGCTACAAGCTACACGATTGGTTCGGGGTACTCGGCAATGTCGGCGGGCCCGATTACCTTGAGTGGCGGTGTGGTTGTCACAGTTACATCTGGCTCACGCTGGGTCGTTCAATAAGGATTTGATATGTCAAGCATAGTCATCAACGGTGATACAAGCGGTTCGGTTACGCTATCTGCACCAGCGGTTTCGGGAAGTAGTGTATTGACGCTACCAGCGGTCACGGATACGTTGGCTGGCATTGCCGCAACTCAGACGTTGACAAACAAAACATTAACTTCTCCCGTAATTACAGGAAGCGCACCGCAAGTTACTACGTATACAAGCAGTTCTGGCACATACACTGTTCCAACAAATGCAAGATATTTGCAAGTTCGCATGGTTGGCGGCGGCGGTGGCGGTGGCGGTGGCAGTTCTGCTGGTAATGCCACAGCAGGCACTGCGGGTGGAGCTACTACTTTTGGCACTTCATTATTAACGGCTAATGGTGGTAGTGGCGGTGGTGTTGCTGGGGGTGGTTCAGGCGGCGCTGGTGGAACTGCAACTATTGGCGCAGGTGCTTCTGGCATTGCATTAAGTGGTGGTATTGGAACAGGCAATCAAAGTAACGCCGCCGCAACTCAATACACATCCACTTCTCCCGGCGGTCAATCCGCGTTTGGTGGCGGCGCTGGTGGCGGCCCATCAAATACAACAGGTACGGCTGGCGCAACAAATACCGGCGGCGGTGGGTCAGGCGGCATGACAACCACAATCGTTGGCGCTGTTTGCGGAGCAGGTGGCGGAGCAGGTGGATATATTGATGCGTATATTACAACATTGGCATCAACTTATTCATACGCTGTTGGCGCGGCGGGAACAGCGGGTGCGGGCGGTACAAATGGATATGCTGGTGGCGCTGGTGGTTCTGGTGTTATTTATATCACAGCATTTTTCTAAGGAGTAATCATGCAACGATATGCAATTGTTAAAGACGGCGTTGTTTTGAATGCTGTGGAATACTTAGAACAACCAATAGGTACACCCCCCGCTTTTGAAGAAGGCTCAATGGCAATTCCAGAACTCTGGGCTTCGGTTGGTTGGACTTACGCCAACGGTGTCTTTACTGACCCCAATCCACCAGTGCCATTAGTTTTTCCTGAAGGAACACAAGCATGACCACAACAATCAATGCCAGCACCAGTGCGGGTTTAGTCCAGACTGCTGACACCAGCGGCGTGTTGGCGCTTCAAACTGCGGGGACAACGGCGGTATCTATAAGTGCAAGTCAGGTTGTTGCTGTTACCAATGACGCAACTGTAAACAGTATCACCGTAGGACGAGGTGCTGGTGCTGTTTCCAGCAATACTGCGTTTGGATATACGGCCCTTAATGTAAATACAAGTGGGTCGGCCCTTGTTGCCGTTGGTTATGCGGCACTAGCCGCCAATAGTACGGGGACTAACAATACCGCTGTTGGTACTAATGCGCTCTTAAATACCAGTACAGCATCTAGTAACACGGCTGTTGGCTATAACGCCATGAACGTCAACTCGACAGGAGCTAATAACACTGCGTTTGGCGCTCAAGCGCTTCAATCTAGCACAACATCATCTAATAACGTAGCAGTCGGGTATCAGGCTGGGTATGCAAACACAACTGGCACAGGTATTATTGCTATTGGCTACTTAGCACTAAGTACCAACACCACTGGTGGTAGCAATACTGCCATAGGGCAACAAGCACTTGGTCTCAATTTATCAGGAGCAAGCAACACTGGTATAGGTTGGCAAGCTGGTTATACAAATAGCACTGGGTCAAGTAATACACTAGTTGGTAATCAAGCTGGCTTTAGCACCACGGGAAATCAAAACACTCTTCTTGGGGCAACCGCAGGGTCAGGAATTACAACAGGTGGCGCTAATTTATGTTTAGGTTTTGGGTCTGGAGGAGTTTTAACAACTGGTGGTAGCAATATTTATATTGGCAGTGGTAGCAATACCGCAAGTGCCGCAGGTGCGGGTAGTGAAATATTAATATGTACTGGAAATCAAACAGGTAAAGGTAACTCAACAGGATTTATTTCTCCAAACGGCGGCGGCGTATACCAAGGCAACAATACATCAACATGGTCTGTCACTTCTGACCAGCGCCTTAAAAAGAACATTGTTGATAACACAGAAGGCTTAGACATTATTAGTCAGATTCGTGTTCGTAACTTTGAGTACCGCACGGCAGAAGAAGTTACAGAATTGCCAGCAAATCAAGCAATTGACAAGCAAGGCGTTCAACTCGGTGTAATCGCTCAAGAACTTCAACAGGTATGTCCAGACTGCGTAAAAGAAGAGTCAACAGGCGTAATGTCTGTAAACCAAGACAACATCACATGGCACATGATTAACGCTATCAAGGAACAACAAGCCCTCATCACCCAATTGCAAGCTGACGTAGCGGCACTCAAAGGAGCATAAACATGGCAATCACGCTAGACGGCACAACGGGCATCACGACCCCCGGCCTCACCAACACAGGCACAGAAACCATTGTCAACCTGACCACCACGGGTAACACCACCCTTGGAGATGCCACATCAGACACGCTGACTGTTGGCGTAACAGGCATTGTGAAAGATGCAAGCGGTAATGTGGGGATTGGTACTGCTTCGCCTACTGGTTATGGAACTATAAATTTAAATATAAATTCATCAAGCGATACGATGATTCACATGACAAATACAACATCAGGAACTACTTCTGGTGATGGATTTGATATTTTGATGTCAGGATTGAATGCACAGTTTATCAATAGAGAAGCTGGATACCTGTCTATGTATACGTCTGCTTCAGAACGTATGCGTATCGACTCCAGCGGTAATTTGATGTTGAACACAACAAGCGTATTGGGACTTGGTAAACAAAGTGTATTTTTTGATGGGTCAGTTCAATTTGGAATAAATATTAAAACGACTTATTCAACTACTAACGGAAGTGTATTTGTAGGTTTTTATAATTCTGGCGGTAGTGCAATTGGTAGTATTACACAAGCAACCAGTACAACTGTTGCATACAACACATCATCTGATTACAGACTAAAAGAAAATGTAACTCCATTAGCAAATGGTCTTACAAAAGTCATGGCACTCAAACCATGCAATTGGACATGGAAAACATACGCTGATTATGGTGAGGGCTTTATAGCGCACGAACTTGCAGAAGTTTGTCCCAATGCGGTGACAGGTCAAAAAGATGCGGTAGATGCTGACGGAAATCCAAAATATCAAGGCGTTGACACATCATTCTTGGTCGCCACTTTGACCGCCGCAATTCAGGAGCAACAAGCCCTCATTACAGCCCTGACAGCACGAATCACAGCACTGGAAACACCATGAACGACATCAAACTCTCAACCAACTTGGTAAATGCCATCCTGCAATACCTTGGAACACGCCCATACACTGAAGTCTTTCAGGTCATAGAGGCTATCCAAAAGGAAGCCAAAGAACAAGCCGAAGCGCCAATTGCGGAATGAACGATGGAAACTACTACAGAAACGAGACTCGCTGTGCATGAAGCTGTTTGCACTGAACGGTATCGCAACATCGAAGAAGCCATGGACCGGGGCAAGATTCGCATGCGCACCATCGAGATACAGCTCTACATCGTGATTGCTGCCGTACTCTTTGGCCCAGGTGTGGCTGCTGATTTCGTAAAGAAAATCCTGGGGCTGTAACGATGTGGACCCCATATCGCTGTGCCTTCTTGCCGCCGGGCTAGTTAAGCAAATCCAGGCTGGGTGCGACCTGTACCGTGAGGCGAAAACCCAGTTCATCCAGGTAAAGAAAACAGCAGACGAAGTCATAGCGATCGGCAAGGAAGCCAAGGGCTTCTTTGCCAAGCTGGTGCAGTTCTTTAATCCGGCACCGGCAAAGACTGTCACCCCGACTAAAGTCGCGGCAAAGAAAAAAGAAAAACTCGTCGACGTCGATGAGCAGCAGATTTTGAACGATGTCGTGGCCAGGCTCATCGAGTTCTTCCACATCCAGGAACAGCTCGCGGCTCACATACGCGAGGAAGAGGAAAAGTCTCGGACCGTGTACGACCCAAGCGCCAACCTCATGGAGGCCGCGATCAAGCGCGTCAGGGCGCAAGACCAGATGGACCAGCTCGTTGTCACCATAAGAGAGGCGATGACCTGGAACGCTCCGGCGGAGCTTGGGGCCCTGTACACCAAGGTGTTCGAGATGAGAGAAATTGTTGGTGCTGAACAAGAGGCTGCCAGGCTGGCGCAAGAATCAATTGCGAAAAGGAAACGATGGCAACGTCAGCAAAGAGAGGCGGACCTCAACCTAAAAATAGGAGCCAGCCTCCTGACTTTGGCTCTTATCGGATACCTGTGGATGTGGCTCCTGTGGCTGAAACAAGCGAGGATACTTTAATGGGTGTACTGGGATGGGTTCTTGCCGTGATTCTCGTAGCGTTCTTGCTGCCCTTGCTTGCATTCCTGTACCTGGACATCCTTGAAGTGAAACACGAAAGCAAGGTTCAACTGGAACAGGTCCAGAAACTTCGACGCGAAATTGAAAAACAACAACGCGACAATCGAAAGCCAGTTGAGTTTTCTGACAACCCACTGTTTGACCGAAGGAGTAAACGTGAACATTTTTGAGATATGGATTTTGTCGGTTATGTTGGTGCTGGCAACTGCATGCGAAGAGCGTTTTCGCTACCCATGCCAAGACCCCAAGAACTGGGCAACCGCTGAATGCAAGCCCCCTATTTGCACAGCCACCGGCACCTGCCCCGAACAGCTTATTAAACCTGAACAGGAGAAGAAGTAATGCCAACAGTCGTAATGAATTCAAAGCAACGCCTAAGCGTTGAAGAGATCGAAGTCCGTGTTTGGGCGTTCGTGATCACGGCTTTGATGCTGATTCTTTTAGGTTCGGTGGCCATGTTTCTTTACAGCGTCAGCTTCGTAACCCAACCTATGGCAGGCATGGCACCCATCGACAAGGTGTACACGCAGCAAATCTCCACCATCATGGTGTTCATCACCGGCGTGCTGGGTGGCGTTGCCGGTCGTTCAGGCTCTAAGGCGGTGGCCAGTGCCATTGCCAAGGCCGAGGCAAACGACAACGATGAGCCACCTAAGCCATGAGTATCTTCAACCCCTGGGTGCTGCTAGGCATCATCACCGCCGTTCTCACCAGTTTTGGTGGCGGCTATTACAAAGGAAAACATGATGAATCAAATCGCAATCAAATTGAAGTTGCTCGTCTCAATGCTGAAGCTCGACAGACTGAGCAGCGCATGGGCGAAGTTGCTCGAACGTATTCGGAAACACTGAGGAAATCTCAAAATGTTGCAAAGACTAAAGAGACAAAGCTGCGTGCTGATATTGCCACTAGCAATTTGCGCCTGTCAATCCCCACCCAAGGTAGCGTATGCCCCTCCTCAGATACCGCCTCTGCCACTGGAAGTAACAGCGGAGAAGCAGGAGCCGAACCTGGTGGATCGGCTAATGTCGCTGCCGATCTTCTCCAGATCGCAGCCGACGGAGACGCAGCCATCCGCAAGCTCAACACCTGCATCCAAACTTACGAAACCTTAAGGAACATGAAATGAACTTATCAGCCAACTTCACCTTGAAAGAACTCACGAAGTCAGACACGGCCACACGCCTGGGCCTGGACAACACCCCCGGCGAAGCCGAAATCGAAAGCCTGCGACTGCTGTGTGAAAAAGTGCTTCAGCCCGTGCGCGATCACTTTGGCAAATCAGTGACCGTGAATAGCGGCTACCGCAGCCCTGAGTCCAATGCCGCAGTCGGAGGATCGAAGACCAGTGATCATTGCAAAGGCCAGGCAGCCGATATTGAAATTCCTGGCGTGGCCAATGCTGATCTTGCACAGTGGATCATGGACAACTGCGATTACACGCAATTGATCCTTGAGTTTTATACACAGGGTATACCCGACAGCGGCTGGGTTCACGCTTCGTATGACCCAGACAATCTGAAAAAGCAAGAGCTGACCGCAGTCAAGGTAGCTGGCAAGACTCAGTATTTACCAGGATTGCAAGCGTAACTTGCGCCCACCATCCCTATGGCATAAAATCGTTGTAGGGACCTCACGTCCGCAGAAAGCCGCTTCTTAGCGGCTTTTTCTTTTGGAGCTTACATGGCAACAGCAGCAAATCCCTTTGACATTCAGACCGGGGCAGCCACGACCAACGCGTCCGGCACCACAGGCGGCACGCTCACGCCTGGGACAGACACCACTGCTGCCCAGTTTGACCCGGTGCAGCGCCAAGTAAACGCCGCACAGGACACCACGTCTGGCCAATTGCAGCGCATCATCTCTGAGGACAGCCCGCTCATGCAGCAGGCCCGCGCGCAAGCCAAGCAGGGTATGGCAGCACGGGGACTTTTAAACAGCTCTATGGCCCAAGGCGCAGGCGTCTCGGCCATGTTGGAGAAGGCCACACCAATTGCAGCAGCTGATGCCAACACTTACTTTAACCAGGGCTTGACCAATCAGCAAGCGGCCAACACCGGCGGTCAATTCAACGTCGGTCAGCAAAACACGTTTGGCTTGCAAAAAGGTGCCCAGACATTCCAGGCCGAACAGTTGGCCAGTCAACAAGGATTTACCGCTGGCCAAGCTGGCCTGGAACGCGAACAGCAATCCAAGCTGCAAGTTGCACAACAGACATTTACCGGTGCCCAATCCGCGTTGGACCGCGCACAACAAGTCGCCCTTACCGACAAAAGCATCACGGCTCAAGCGGCCTTGCAAAAAGCGCAACAAGACTTTGCTGGCGCTCAAGCCGGTCTGGACCGAGCTCAACAAACAGCGTTGCAAACGGGTCAAGAGACTTTTGTCAGCCAGCAAGCTGCTCTTGACCGGGCACAGAAAACAGCTTTGCAAGATGACCAGCAAGCGGCTGCCTTGGAGCAGATTGGGTTTAAAGCCAAGGCCGACTTGCAAAACATCCCAACCGCGTTTGCGGCCAATATATCCAACACCACCATGTCCGGGGTCAATGCGATCATGTCCGATGGCACGATGACGGCGGATACCAAAAAGGCAGCCATCACTAACCTGATCACCTATGCAAATGCGCAAGTAGACTGGGCAAATAAGTTTTATAGTGCAGCCATTCCGCCCATCACACAACCCAAATGATCTATCGAAAAGCCAAACTACAAGACCTTCCAGCTGTCATCGAGCTGGCCATTATCTCTGTGTCAAACGATCCGCTGCCAGTCAAGATCGACAGGGAAGCAATGGAAACGACGGGCAAAGTTTTGTTAAACCCGGCGCACTTTGCATGGGTTGCCGAAGACGAAGACGGCAAGATCGTTGCCGCGTTTGCTGCATGTGTTCAAAAGAGTTTTTGGTTTGAGCGCATGCAGTGTTCAGTTTTGCTGTTCTACACCACCGTCAAAGGCGCGGGCATTCAGTTGATCCGCGAGTTTGCCAAGTGGGTCAAGAGCAGATCAGGCATTAAGTTGGCCATCATTTCATTGGAGCCAGGTGTAGATGTGCGCCTGGTGAAGTTTTTCAAACGCGTTGGGTTCTCGCGAGAGTCTCTCAACTTAACTTACGTTCGAGAGGTATCAATATGAGTAAAGCAGTTTCAGGCGTTGGTAACGCTATCGGCGGCGTCCTTAAGGGCGCGGTCAATCTTGTTAAAGATGTTGGCAACGGCATAGGCCGCGTTGTTAAAGACATTGGCAGCTCAAACATTGGCAAAGCGATTCTGATTGCCGGTGCAATTTACTTTGGAGGGGCCGCCATAGCAGGCGGCTACAGTTCTGCCGCAGGGGGAGGATCGTTCTTTACGGGGATGGGGGCTGGAGTGTCGAGTGCGGCATCCAGCCTCTCCAGTGCTTGGACCTCCGCCATGGCCGGTAACTTTGCTGAAGCTGGTTCTACGCTTGGAAGCTCTTGGTCAACTGCCGCTCAGGCTGGCGCGGCAACCAGCCCTGGATATGCGGCTGCTTTAAGTCAGCCGACTGTGTCGTTGGCTGAAGGTGCAAACGCGCCAGCTTCGGTGGCTCCCGAATCTGTTACAGCCCCAGTAAATTCAGGGGCTTCGGTTGAAACTGCGCCGCTTAATCCAGCTTCTTCGGGCGATGTCATAGCTAAGGGGGCAAACGATAGTCGATTTATAACGGACCTTAGCACCCCAACCAATCAGTACTCTTTAGGTTCAAATGTATCAAGTGGCGGTGTTACTGCGCCAACCGGGGTTTACCAAAGTGCTGGATACACAAGCGGCACCGGTATAAACGGCGTTAATTATGCCAACTCGCTGTACACCCCCTATTCACCTGGAGTGATGAGCAGTATTTGGAACAGCCCATACACCGCGCCTGCTTTGATCAGCGGGGGCATGCAAGTTGGCGGTGCTTACATTCAAGGCCAAGCTCAAGAGAAAGCATTGAGAGAACAGCGCGAATACGAACAGCGCATGGCTGAGGAAGCCCGCTCTCGTTACAACACCAACGTGGGTTCTCAGCTGTGGGACCCTAACGCGCAAGAACCAATCTATCAATCTCAAAACCAGGCTTGGGACCCGTATGCTGAGGCTCGCGCACGCGCGACCCAAGCGTATGCGCCCGCGCAAACCGGCTTGGCTGCAAAATACATGACCCCCACAACCGCCTAAAGGAATTACCATGGCTGGACTAATTAAACAAAAGATGAGTGCGCCAGAACCTGAAGGCGTGGATGAAAACAATCCGGCCTTTGTTCAGGCGTTGAAATTTGCCATGAGCGTTTTGTATGAAAAAGACGCAGCCGACGATGTGGCTAAACAATTAAGCTCTGGCCAAGACAAGGTAGACGCTTTGTCCAACATTGCCTATGACCTCACCACCACAGTCGATGAAAAGACACAAGGCCAAGTGCCGCGTGAATTGATTGCGTTGTTGGGTATGGCAATTCTGAAAGAAGTTGTTGACATTGCCGAAGCCCTGAAGCTGGGCATCACGCCAAAAGATGCGGCAGACGCTTTTAAACAAATGCTGTTGCGCTATCTTGGCGAAAATGGCGTGGACACATCTCAGCTCCAGCAGTCTATGGATAAGATTGATCCGAAGGTGTTTGAGCAACAGCAGGGAGCTTAATCATGGCCGGACTTGTAATGAGCAATGTTGGCCAGGCCATCAGCGGCTTTGGCGCAAACATCGGAAACCTGATGTTCAAAAGCATCGGGGATGAGGCCGACCGTGACGCGCGCATAGCCGCGCGAAAAGAAGAGTGGATGGCCAGGCTGCAAGATCGTCAAGACGCGCGCACAGAGAATAACGATCTGAAGCGCGAACTGCTTGAAATGAAGCTGGACGCTGGCGGCGGTAAGAGCGGTAGCTCCAGCGGCGGCAAAGGCGGCGGCATCAACATGGAAGACATCAAGCCAGGCGGCAGTCAAGAAGTGTGGGCTGCGGCCAAGATGGATATGACAGTCCCTGAGTACACCAGGTTTTACAACTCACTAAAGACTGGCGACAAAAGCGCGTTCTTGCAAAAAGTCACTACCCAGGCCGCGCCTGGCATGGGCGCGTATCAAGGCCAAACAGCAGAGCAGGTATCTGCCGAAACAAAGATGGATGTGCCTCCGGGCTTTGAGGCTGAGTACAAGGCCAAGATGAAAAAGCTGGGCGACCTTCAAGAGTCTTATGCCTTGGGTGGTCATTACGACGATGTAATGAAAGGTCGTCAGCAAGGATTACAAACTGGCGTTGGTGAAGGCGTATTGGCTGGCAACATTAAGCCAGGTGCTGGCAGCGAAGCCGTTGGCGCGTCCTTGGCCAAAGAGCGCATGAAGGTTGAAGGCGGCGAGAAGCTCAACGTCTTTACTGGCGACAGTTCAACTACACCCTTGGGCAAATCTCAAATCAATGAGAACAATGCCCAGGCTGTCAAAGCCAAAGATGCTGGCGGTGCAAAGGCTCCTCGCGTTCAGAGTACCAAAGAAGATTCCAATGGCAACATGGTTTTGATCATGAGCGACGGCACAAGCAAGCCCCTGCTGGAGGCAGACGGCAAGCCTATGCAAAGCGCGGCGTTTAACAAAGAAGTTGCTAGGACCATCGCCAAGATGGAAGAAGAGAGCTCTACGTTTAAGAAGTTGTCTGAAACAGAAAAGAGACAGCGAGCTCAAGAAAGACTGACTGGCAAGATGTCAGAGGCTGCGCCTGCGGCCAAGACAGACGCCGCACCTAAAGTGGGTGACGCTGAAGAAAAAGCTCCGTCAATTGCCGAGGTGAAAGGTGCACCGCCTGGAGCTTCAATCGGTGTAAAGACTGCAAAGGGTTGGGAGATGAAAGACAAATCGGGCAAACTTCTTGGCTACGTTCGAGGCAATAAGTAACTCATGGCATACGAATTTGTACCGCTGACGCAAGACACTGAAGAGGATAGCAAGCCTTACAGTTTTGTCCCGCTTGAGGTTGAAGCCAAGCGCGAGCCAGCGGCCAGCCCGGTCAAGACTACGCGTGCGTCCGTAGCGGAAGCCGACACAAGCAGCGCCATGGGCGATGATTTTGGTGCGGCCATCATGGCGCAAAACCCAAGTGCCGCCACTGAGGTCAACCGCGCGTCCAGTGTGTTGACGGGCCGCGTAGTTGAAAAGCCTGCGCCGCTGATCGAGCAACGCGGTGCGCCTGTTTCAGAAGACAGGTTCAACCAACTTAAAAAAGCATACGACGCAGCCACCCCGGATGAGCGTGAGGCTTTGCTTAAATCTTCTGGCGTGAATGGCACAGTTTTTAAAACGATTGCCGATCAATATAAAAAGCTCGATACCTCCATAGAAAAAACGCCTACGGCTAAAGTCTTTGATACACGACGTGAGGCACGTCGAGACCGTTTAATTGATCAGGGTATGGAGGCAAAAAGCGCAGACGCGTTGGCCACTAAAGAAGCTGGCCAAGGGGGAGTATCTGAGCCCCTGGCGCAAGCTAAGCCTTCAACTTTTGATTTTGAAACTAAAGCCAAATTTGCCAGGCCGGAAAATAAACTTGTCCAGGAAGAAACCGGGGGCTTGATCACTGCCCGCACAATTAAACCCAGCGGCTTGGATGAGTTGACTTCTGCCGGAAAAGCGGCATACGGCAAAGTCGTAAATCAATTTGGTTCTAGCACCGCTGGCGCATGGCAATTAATTGGTGATTTGACATCAACCGTAGGCGAAGTCACGGGCACCGAAGGTGTTACTGATTTTGGTAGACGGCTGGCTGGCGGCAATGCGATTCTGCAAAAAGAAGCCAAGCAAAAACTTGAGGCTATCGGCACCAATCCAAACGCAGCCCTGGCGTTCGTCGAAGAGGGCGTGTCTGGCGCAATCACCAACGTCGCGCCCTACTTTGTAGTTGGTCCGACCTTAGCTTTGTCGGCCATGGTTGGCCAAGTCGTGACCGATGAGTATGGAAATGGTCGGGCTGCTGGCTTGTCTGGGGGCAACGCGTTTGCTCGTGCAACCGCTTTGGGCACCAGTGAATTGATTGGTGAGATGGCCAGCTTACCGGCTCCGCTGATGAAAGGTTTTAGGGACTTGGTCAAAGGCTTACCCGTCGAGCAAATTCTGCCTGCGTTTGCCAAGTACTTGGCCAAAGAAAACGTAGCCGAACAAGTTACAACCGCGCTTAACTTTGGCACCGATAAGTGGGCATCTTTTGGCATTACGCCTAACGCCACCTTGGCCGACTACCTGCAAGCGGTCGGTGACACGTTCTATCAAACAACTGCTCAGACCCTGGTCATGGGCGGCGCTGGTAAGGTTGCCGCGCCAGTCGTGCGTAGGTTGACGGAACCCACAAGCCCTGAAGGCATTCTGTCCAAAGCCTTGGACCAAGGCGTTGCAAATACGCAATTCAACCCGGCAATCAACGAGGCCCTAGCCCGCCGCGCCTTTGATGTCCAGTCATACGACGCCAACATCATCAGCCCCACACAGACAGCGCGTGTCAATCGGGCGCAATCTAATCTGAGCCAAGCGACCAACGTCGACGACATGACGGGCGCGGCCAATGAGCTGGCCGGTAATCTCAACGAGATGCTGGTGCCGGAGAACGCGGTCACGCCCGCGCCTGATCCGCGTCGAGTAAGGCTTAATGAGTTGATAGCCGTGCCTTTTGACCAGATGACTCCTGCCGATAGAAACGAAATGGAGGCGTTGATCGGTGAGTTGAAGGGTACGCCCAGCGAGCCCGCACTGACCAACGAGCTGCCACCCCTGGCACCTGGCCGCATTGAGCCCACATTGACCAATGAACCCCTGGCCCTGACCCCCGGTCCAGATGTCAACGTGGAAACGGAACAACAGTTTGGCTTGGACAAGTTGCGCATGAATGCGCCACGCCCACAAAGCATCCAGGGTAAACCCGCTTCCAGCTTGACAGACGATGAGCTGTCAGCGACCATTGCCGACTCGAACGTCTCAGCCATCACGCGCAGAAGCGCAGAGGTTGAGCTGAAGGCCCGTCAATCTGAACAAGCACCCAATGCACCAGCAGCCACCACAGAGACCATCCCGGACGTCACCGGCACCCTTGGGTCAACCCCAGTGCGGAACGGCGCTCCTGCACCGGTTAGCGAGCTCCCTGGAGCCGATACAGCGCGAGCGAATGCTCAACGATCTATTGATCGCTGGGCGACCTCCCAGGGCGTGGCTTCTCCAATCCAATTCAACGCAGCACCCCCAGAAGAAACTTCAGCCGTAAGCCAGATTGGCCAGGCGTTGAACAGCCAGTTTGGCGCGCGCCTGTTTGCGTATCACGACACAAACCCGTCTGCGCCCAACGGTGTGGCAATTGCCGGCACGGGATTTGTCAACACGGGCAGCGTCGCCATCAACGTGGGCCGCACGTCACTGCATGAGTTCAAGCACACGATTGAACAGATTGCAAAGGCTGAGGCCGACGCCGGTTTGACCAACACCCCGGCTCAGCAATTCACGTCTCAAATTGACAGCATCTTTGATGACATGACCGATGAAGGCAAACGCGCCTACATCGAAAACTTCTTGCACAAAGAGGACTTGGCCGGTATCACAGACCCGGCTGCGCGCGAAGCACGCATTCAACAGTACATGACCGCGCCGTTGACCCGGTCAGAGATGACTGCCGATTTCCTGGGCAACCGCGCCACCGATAAGAAGTTTTGGGCCGATGTGGCCAAGGCTGATCCTCAAGGGTTCAAAGGCTTTGTCGACAAGTGGTTGAAGATCATTGACGGCTTGCTTGATCGTTTGCGCGGCACATCAAAGCAAGGCAAATACGAATCAGCACGGGTTGACAAATACGTTCAAGATTTGAACCGCGCCAAGATGACTGCCCGCGATGCACTGGTTGCATATCGCAAGGGTACACTCCAGCAATTTGAAGGAGCCACCAATGGACCAGCCAACAATGCCGTTGCCGGAAATCAAAACGTACCAGGAGTTGCAACATCAGCTCGACCAGAATCTAATCAAGCTGGGCGTGCTGAGGTCCCAAGCTACGGCACAGGCAGACCGGGCGCAATCTCAGTTATCGGACGTCATTACTCGTCGTCTCCCCAACAATCTCTAAGCGGAGCTTACTATGGCCGAGGACTTAAAGGGGCAGAACGTAATCGCTTGGACAGTAGCACTGATCCGCGCCTTAAAAACCGCATCTACTTCTACGTCGACCAAGGGTCCGGTATTAGACCCGAGTCTGGCGTGGGTGGCTATGCACACGAAGTCAAACTGGACAACATCTACGATCCACAGACTGGGACTATCAGACCCCAAGCCGACCTCAATGGATTTGAGTCCGCAGTAATCAATGCTGGATTCGACGGGTACATTGCACCCTTCGGAAACAACCAGGCAGCGGTTGTGTTGCTTGGCCAAAAGCACAAAGCCGTGCCGGTTGCACAGATCGGCCAGCCGGCATCAGCCCCGCTACCCCAGGCAGCCGCACCCACCACGTTGAAAAAGGGCCTGCTCTCGCGCGAGGCCAACGCAATCGACGTGTCCAAAATCCCAGGTGCCAAGATGCGCATGGGAAGCCTGGAGATTCCAGCTGAACAAACCGCAGCAGCCAACGCTGAGCTGGAGCGCATTGGCAGCGATGTGCGTTTCAGCACAAAGCAAAAAGATAAAGCGGTTGGCGCATACCAGGTCACCACCGAAAAAGACGGATCGATCAAAGTAACCGGTAACCCGGAAGAGATTCGCGCTCTCATGCCCGAGGGCGTGACTGGCCGCGTGTTGCCAGACGGTGTTGCGTTTACCAACGCCAACGCCCCGCGCGTGCGTGCCGCTCTTGAAGGCCGCAAGCTGGCATACAGCCGTGGCGGCACAGTGCTTGAACGATTGCCCGTCAAAGACGGCAAATACTTGGGTGCACCTGAGAAGTTCAACACGCCTGCAAAGATCACCACTCTGCGTCGCTGGTTACGCCAGTTGGCAAACGAAGGCGCACCTGGTCGCTATTGGTATGAGAATAGCAGCCGAGAAGTGTTGAAAATGGTGGGCGGCGACGTGCAAGAGGCACGCAAGTTTGTAGCCCTTCTGGCCATCTATTCTCCGCAGGCTAAGGTGGATGCCAACTCGACGTTTGCCCTACGCGCATGGGCTCAATACAAGGCCGGGCAGCCTATCAGCGTGAAGACTGGCGTGATGGACGAAAAAGCCAAGAAGGCTTTGGACAACGTCGACGAATTCTGGTCTGGCGAAAAGACGGGCAACTTCTTCTTCAACCTGTTGCGCGAAATTGACCCATCAACAAAGGGCAAGCAAGGCGCAACCATTGACATGTGGATGATGCGAGCCGGGCAGTACGACACCGACGCCCCCACATCTACGCAATACGCGTTCATGGAAAACGAGACCAACCGCTTGGCTCAGGCGCTGGGTTGGGAGCCGCAACAGGTCCAGGCTGCTATCTGGGTGGCAATGAAAGCCCGCATGGAAAACGCCGGTGTGAAAAAAGACACCGAGGCCAGCAGCGCAAAGAACGGTTGGATTCGTTTTGACAATAAGGTCGACCCGCAGACCGGCAAGAAGTCAAAGGTCCGCGTGATCCTGGATGAGAAGGCCCATCGCGACAACTGGCTCCAGCATTCATTCGATCACGACCCGTCTACCGAAGACACGCAGATGGCCAAATTTGATTTTGGTGATGGCCTCAAGCGCCACATCGGACAAATCTCATTTGAAGCCCGCCCTGGCCGCAGCACGGGCGTTCTGCCTGGCATTCATAACGCACCCTACGCCCAGCAAATTGAATTTCAACAAGCCGTGCAAGCCGCGTTCCTGGACGAGACCGGCGCTGATCGGTTGGCTCAGTTGCTTGGCTTGCTGGTTGACACGCACAACGTGTTGGCCCCAGGCGTGTGGCAGGGTGAGGTTTCGCCCAGCTCACAAAAGCTGGTGGCTATGGCCCCGGCCAAAGGCCCGGCTGGCCAAATTGCAGTCGATCCAGCTCAAGCGGAGGCGCTCAATCTGTACGCTGCCGTGGCCGGGCTTGTTGCGCGGCAAGAGGGGGTGGGCTGGCACCGTGCCTTCTACGCCAGCACGAAGCGCGATGCAAACGGTTTGGACATCGACCTGGGCCGGGTGATCAACCCAGCCGAAGCCGCTGACCTGGAGCAGGCCCTCGGCGTGTGGATGGCTGACAACAGAAAAGCCAATTGGCAAGATTCTTTTGCCATGATCAGCTCGCCAAGTGGCATTCGCCTGGTAAGTTTCGGTATCATCGACAACCCCACTTTGCAATCTGAAATTGTAAAAGTGGCTGAGTCCGTGTTGCCGGACTTTGATTACCGTATCTTTGCGTCAAGCGGAGATATGCCCACCAACAACTGGAAGGAGAACCCGAATGGGGAAGGCTACGTACAAAGGCTCAGTGCCGCCGGACGATCCGATGTTCTTGACTGGGCCAGAACTGTTCTCGCGCCTAGAGTCCAATCCGTCTTTGACGAATACAGCAAAAAATACGACTGGGGCAACTCGGGATCAATCAGCTTTAGCAAGCAACAATCAAACCTCGAAACCATCTTCGACGGATTAAACAAACGCGGCCTGGCCAAGACCCGCGCCGAGGCTGCATATACTGCCAGACCAGACGGCGCACAAATCAAATACGTACAAGAGAATTTTCTCGACATCCTGTCTGAGTTGGAAGACTCCGACCTGGTTAAGATCAACTGCGACTGAGGACCAACATGACACCCAAGATGATCATCTCCCAAGAATGCAAAGACATGCTGGACGACGCGGTCCACTCAGAACTTTACGCATCAAATCTGTACAAGCACATTGCCAATGAGGTGCAGCGTCTGGGTTACTTAGGCACGGCTAAATTCTTTTTGAAGGAAAGCAAAGACGAGCTCAAGCACTACCAGTTGCACGTCGAGTTTCAAAACGATGTTGGCACTGTGGCCAAGGTGCCGATGATCGAAGCGATGGATGAGCCGATCAAGACATTGAGCGATGCAATCGAAACCGGGTATGAAACCGAGCTCCAGCTGTACAACGACTACAAGAAGTGGTACGGCCAGGCATCGGATGATCCTGTGGTCCAACAGTTCTTGCTTCAGTTCCTGGAAATTCAACGCACCAGTGTTGGTGAGTACGGCGACTTGTTGGCACGCATTCAACTTGTGGACGGCGACAAAGCGGGCATGCTCTTAATCGACCAAGAACTGGGCGTTTAATCACATGGCCAACTGCACGTATCGGTTCACCGACGCAAACGGCAAAGAGCGCGTCATCGAAGGCCAAGCCGCGTTCAAAGCGTACCTGGCCAGCGGGGGCCTGGAGCACTTGCTGCCCGGTACAGTCATCGCGCCTGCGCTGAGTAAGCGCCAAGCCGTGCCCAAGCTAGAACCCAAAGACGTACTCAAGCCAAGCACACTGGCAGCCGCTGAGGCCGCAATTGCCAAGTACAAAAAAGCCGAGGCACCCGATACCCTTACAGCCAAGCAACGCGCTGATGGCGCGGCTACGCTTCAGCCCTTGTTTGATGCGGCCACGCGCAACAAGGCAGACTTTGACACTACCCTGGACCAGATCGCCGAGGGCCTGGGCGGATACGCCAAGAAGCCTGGAATTAAAAGCGTGGCCAGAGCGGTGACCAAGCTGATCACTGAGAACGGCAACGACCCGACAACCATGAAAGACTTGTTGCGCGGAACGATCGTGGTCAATACCTTCCAGGAAGCCCAGGAAGCGATCAATCAAATTGGCAAGGTGTATTCATTCGACCGAATTAAAAACCGCTTGGCGGTTGATCTGACAAGCCCTGATGGTGCTGTGCTTGAGGGTGCTCCCTTGCCAACCGGGTATCAAGACATTCTTACAAACGTGACCTTGGAAGATGGGTCGGTTGCAGAGATTCAGATTAGCACGCCCGAGATGTTGGCAGCCAAGAATTTGGGCCATGCTATTTATGCGTTTGAGCGGGAGATGCCGAAGAGCCCTGTCAAGACCAAGATGGTTGACCTGCAAAAGCAGATTTATTCTGAGGGCTACAACGGTTATTTGGCGCGTGAAGCAAATGCTTTGAAGACTCGTTCAAACTCAGCCTTGTCGACTGGGTCTCCTTTTTCCCGCACGTCCGAAGGGTTGCGCGGCTCAGGCGCTGGCAACCAGGCGGTGGCAGAGTCCCAGTTGGGAGCCACTGTCACAGGCACTTCGTTCCAGTCAAAGAACATGGTGCCGGGCGGTAAGGATTTGAAGTCGAAGTCCATGTCACCAAGTATACCTGAAAGCATTGGTATCAACGTAAATCAGGACGGAAACAATAAGTACGCCGACAAAATCATTGACGGAAAAAAGACACTGGAAACCAGGGCATCGGATTCGTTGCGCCCCTATGTTGGCAAGCGCGTGGCAATCGTCCGCACTGGCGAAGGTCCGGCCAAGGCAATTGGCGCAGTGACGATTGGCGAACCCATCAAAGTCACTACCCAAAAAGAATTTGATAAATATCGTGACCAAACCTTGGTGCCCAAGGATTCCAAGTTCGACATCGCCCCAGGTGGTGTTAAGTATTTGTACCCCCTGGAAAACCCCGTGCGTTACGCAACCGAGCGAGACGTTGGCCAGGGCATCGTGGCACGCAAAGTCATAGTGCCGGTAACCCGGGCTGAGCAAAAGAACGCGGCAGCCAGTCGCGTATCTGATACATCTGCCGATCGCTTCAAACGGACCGAGCAACTCCAGCAAGCCGTCGCTGATTTGCAAGAAGGCAAGATCACACGCACCGAATACAACCGCATGGTTGACCAGGTGCGCCCGGTCTATCCATACAAGGAAATGCCCAAGCTGACGACAGCATCCGAGGCACGCTATGCCTTGGCCACGGGCAAGGGCCAGAGCCCCGAGAAGGCAGCCAAATACAGTTTGCCATCCAAGACCCTCAAGACCGGAGATTGGGCGCAGCTGCGCCTGGATATTCCGTCCTACCAATTGCATGACGCATGGGTGGTCAGCGTGCACACACCGAAGTCAACCAACCGTGAAGTCCAGGCCGCATACGATGCTGGCCCGGTGGTCGGCTATGAATCAGTCGGTGCTTTGACTGACGTTACCTTTGGCATGAACCAGAAGGCCGCAGCCAAGATCGCTACAGGCTCAGCCAAGGGCACGATCGCCACGGTGCTGGGTAAGTGGAAGCCGATCAGCAATGCAGCCGCCACGGTCCGCGCAAAGGCCGCGATGACGGACCCAGCCTGGGTGCAGGTTGGTATGGACCCATTCCGCCACAGCTACTTCTACAACCGCGACACCATGCAGCCAATCGTTCGTGCTGATGAGGTGATCCAGATCGGCCCCTTGGTCTTGGCCAAGAACGCTACCTACAGCGAGGACGTCGATATAACCGGTGCCCCTTTTGCGTTTAGTAAGCGCGAAGAGATTGTCCAAATTGCGGACGACGCTGCACGCCAGGCCGTGTTCCTCCAGCAAAAAGCTGAAGAGGCTGGCTACAAAACTGTCGACGATTTTGTTGACAACGACTACAACAAGTTTGTTGAAGCCGCTGCCCAGTGGCGTGAAGAGAA